>Ga0247832_1004112_pt1 | contig 18749 bp, 18 predicted proteins | sample LaCruzMarch2015__10_FD_192407 | JGI IMG/M metagenome (GOLD analysis project Ga0247832, IMG submission 192407) | Freshwater microbial communities from meromictic Lake La Cruz, Castile-La Mancha, Spain - LaCruzMarch2015_4m | ecosystem: Environmental > Aquatic > Freshwater > Lake | place: Spain... | reverse complement strand
CAGTAACCTGCTGCGTCATGACATGATCCCGTGCTCCAGATGCTGGTGGGCAAGGCCACGCCCGGCACCGCAGCGGCCACCCTCGCGAGCCAGCCGACGATGAGCCGCTTGGACACAACGGCTTCTGCCTGCGCCAGCTCGTGCGCGCCTTCGATGCGATGGTGGACAACTTCATCGCCAGCTACGCAGGCAAAGCTCCCGGCGGCCTCGTGCGTGGCGACAGCGGCTTTGACACTGACGCAATATGGAGCGCGCTGGAAGAGAGAGGCCTCAACTACATCATCGCCGCGCGAGCCTACGCGAACCTCAAGAACGTTGCTCTTCGATGCCCTGCCCGACTACCGCTTCAGCCTGTATGTGACCAACCTCGACCTGCCGCTGGACCAGATCTGGAAGATCTATAACAGCCGTGCGGATTGCGAGAACAGGATCAAAGAGTTGAAGCAAGACTTCGGACTCGACGTGTTCTGCCTGCAAGACTTCGGGGCCACGGAAGCCTCCTTCCGCTTCATCATGGTGGCCTACAATCTCATGAGCCTGTTTAGGCATTTGGGGCACAACAGTCACAACAAAGCCACGTTGGCCACACTGCGATCCTATGGCTTTGCAATAGGCGGTTGGGTTAGCCAGCACGCGCGCAAACGGGTGCTTCAACTCTCACTACCCCGCAAAAAGCGTCCCTGGATGGACGCCATCTTCCGCCAAATCGAGGCCCGACCACCGCCATTCGCTTACTCCATTGCATAATCCTGGTTGAAAGCACATCAGCGCTTGGAAGATGGGCCTCCTGGCCCGTCGATGGCCTGGGGGCTTTCTAGCCAACAGGGTCCTTCGCTTTGGACTGGAAAGCCCCAAGCCAATGACAGGTGTGGACACCTATCCTCCGGCTGACAGACCAGAGTTCCGCCTTCCCACTTAAAACTGGAAGTAGATGAAGTCGCTGCCCACACTGCATCGATACGCGGCGACGCCGTAGATGCAGGCGGCGGCAGCGGCTCCTTGCAGCAGAGTCCAGCTCCAGGTTTTCAAGCGTTCGTCCTCGACAGGGATCAGCGCACCGAACTTTTGCAGCAACGGCAGCACCACCATCAACGGCAGGCCGTAAAGCACGGCTTCGATCGCGAGCGCCGCGCCCATGCGCCAATCGGAGGCCGGGGCGTCGAACGGATTCAAGGCCAAGCTTTGCGTCAGCATGGCCACGCTATGCTCACGGAACAGCAGCCAGCCAATGTGCATGAGGACAAAGGTAATGCCCACACGCAGCACCGTGCCGAAGGCTCCGCCGTTGTCGGCGAGCAGTGGCACGCGTTTGGCCAGCAGCGGCCATAGCGCCACGAGGATACCGTGATAGGTGCCCCAAATGATGAAGTTCCAACTAGCCCCATGCCACAGGCCGCTGAGGAAGAAGGTGAGCACCAAATTGAAAATCATCTTTCCTTGCCCCGCGCGAGAACCGCCGAGCGGAATATAAACATAATCGCGGAACCAAGTCGAAAGACTCATGTGCCAGCGCCGCCAGAACTCGCCGGGACTCTGTGAGAGATAGGGATGGTTGAAGTTCTTGCATAGCTCCACGCCGAGCAAACGCGCGGAGCCTCGAGCCATGTCGGTATAGCCGCTGAAGTCCGCATAGATCTGCACGCCAAAGGCCAGCACACCACCCCAGAGAATGGGGAACGAGGGGTCGCCGAGTGAGAACACCTTGTCCGCGATCAAGGCCGCACTGTCAGCGATCACGACCTTTTGGAATAGCCCCCACAGCAGCAGCAGAATGCCCACTCGCAGCCCTTCAAAGGTCACCAGACGCGGCAGCGCATACTGCGGCAGCATGTGCCCAGCACGCTCGATGGGCCCCGCGACAAGCTGCGGGAAGAACGAGACGAACGTAGCATAGTCGATCAGCGAACGGCAGGCCTTGGTCTTGCCCTGATACACGTCCACCGCATACGACACGCTTTGGAAAGTGAAGAACGAAATGCCCGCTGGCAAAGCGATGTGGATGATCCAAGGCGAGGGCATCAAGCCAATCGACGAGAGCACGGTGGTCACGTTTTCCGCGAAGAAGCCGAAGTATTTGAACACGCACAGAATAGCGAAGTTCACGCTGATACTGGTAATGTAGTAGGCCTTCTTCGCCTTCGCTGTCTTGCCATCTTCGATCCCTATCGCGCACACCCAGTCAAAGATGGTGGTGATGCAAATGAGAATCAGATACCAAGGATGCACCCAGCCGTAGAAAACATAGCTGGCGGCAATGATGACCAGATTTTGCTCGCGCCGTGGCAGCCAGAAGTAAACGGCCAGGACGCTGATCAGGAAGATGAGATACTCGATGCTTTGGAAGACCATGACTTAGTGTGAGGAATCGGGACTGATAAAAGGCTTCACGCGCTGCCAGAAGTTCTCATGGTAACGCTGTTGAATGGCGGGATCATCGTCGATGTGATCGCCATCGGCATACACGTCGAGTGTTAGGCTAGGGTCCTTGGACTCGTCCGTGTAAACGCAACCGTTCTGTTCCAGCCACGCTTTGAGATTCTTCATGTATGAGGTGGTCAGCGGCAGATCTTGCTTGTCCACGCCACCCGAAGGCCGCTTCTTGATGCGGTGGAAGTGCAGCTTCCAGCCCATCTGCTTGGCTAAGGCCACCATATGAGGGAGGAATGAGGCATCTGGCGATGGATCGAATACCATGGGCCCATCAATATAGATGCCAGGGTCATTGATCTCATCCGCTGTTGCCACCTCACTCTGCATCTCATTCGGGGCACCATCGCTACCGAGGTCATGACGCAGATGCGCAAGCGAGAAGCGCTCATTCATTTCCAAGCGCCGCTGGGTGGAATTCATATCGGTGCCAATGCGCGTTAGGCGAAACGACTTTACCTGCAAGTCTCTTCGCGACAGAGGGCGCAGATATTGAGAGGGCAGCAACCGGTCCAAAATGCCAGCGATACTCCCCGGCAAGCCGCTACCTCCAATCTGCCGTGCCGTGATCACTTGCTTCCACTCAGTCTGGTCCTTACCACTGAGCATCGCGATAATGTCCTCGTTCACATCGGCGATTCGGTAGTCCGGCCATGTCAGGTCCGTCTCGCGGAAGAATACGGTCACCCACTTCGGCTGCTGCTTGGACTTGGCCAGGATGTTCTTCAAAAACAGGAACCACACGGCGGACTGCGTGCCCCCCTTGGCCAGCTTGTGCGCCGCGATGCCGCTGATCTCGGAGAGCCGGTCGTTGTCGATGCGGGTGTTCACCATTGAGTTCCCCACGAGCACCCATTCGGCCTGGGCAACGCGCAGAGCCTGCTCCTCACGCTGCACCTTAAATTCGGTGTTTTGATGATTCAACCCCACCACAGGATTGTCCCGCAAGTGGCACACCAGGCTGGGCACGCCGAGCGCGAGCGCGATCAGGACCAGCAGTTGGGCCAGGGCTTGTAGGGTTGCTTTTTTTTCGGGCATCGCGTAGTGCATAGCGAAGATGCCAACGCTGTTCAAGGCAGAAGCCAAAAGCAGCCTTTCCGCTTTCTGGTTTCCATTTTCCGCTATTGGTAGGCCATGCTCCTGGAAGCCATCACCCTTTTTCCCGAACTCATCACCGTGCCGATGAGCACCAGCATCATGGGCCGGGCGCAGGACAAGGGGTTGATCGAAGTGCGGGTGCATCAACTGCGCGACCACGGCCTGGGTAGGCACCGGCAAGTGGATGACACGCCGTATGGCGGCGGCCCTGGCATGGTGCTGCGGCCTGAGCCGTTGTTCGAGCTGTTTGAAAAGATCGACCAACCTGCGGCGCGGGTCATTTACCTGTCGCCCGCCGGGCCGCCCTTCAACCAGGCCACGGCGCAGCGTCTGGCGCAGGAATCGCATCTCATTTTCCTCTGCGGTCACTACGAAGGCATCGACCAGCGCGTGATCGACACCTGGGTCGATGAGGAAATCAGCCTCGGCGACTACGTGCTGACCAATGGCGCGCTCGCTGCCTGCGTGGTGATGGATGCGGTGGTGCGCCTGCTCCCCGGTGCGCTGGGCGACGACATGAGCAGCGTGGAGGAAAGCTTCGGCCCCAGCGGCCTGCTGGAAGCTCCGCAATACACGAAGCCAGCGGAGTATCGCGGTCAGCCGGTGCCCGAGACCTTGCTCAGCGGCAACCATGCAAAGATCGCCACGTGGCGGCACGAGCAGGCACTGGCAAAGACACGGGCGGTGCGCCCGGATTTACTTTCGTAGCCGCTTCACGGCCTCGCCGGTCAGCTTCAGGTAGTGATCCGACGGCAGGCCTTCATAGGTGAGGAAGGCGGCCTGGTTGGACACGGGCACGTCGTTGGTGCATTTGAAAATGGCGGTGCCTTCGTCCACCTCGTCGAACATGGCCACATAGAGCATGGTCGCCCCGGCAGCGAGGTTGGCATCGATTTGAGCCTGATAAAACGCGCCCTTCAGCCGTGGGATCGAGTCCAGCGGTGCGCCATACATGTTGTGCCAGGAGAAGCCCGGGAAGATCACGGGCAAGTAGTCCAAGTTCCGTTCGGCACACCACGCAAGGTCGGGCTTGGCCACCCTCTCTACATGATGCAGTGCGCGCTCGGGCGAGTTGTAGCGGCCCACGGTCCAGGGGCTGAGCACGTCCGCCAGCTTCAGCACCTCATGCAGCGCCGGGTCGGTGACGGCATCATTCTTCTGCTCGCGCCAGTAGGTGGGAATGCCGAGCATGACGGCGCAGCCATCGCTTTTCAGGAACTCGATGAGCGTGCGGCACTCAGCCAAGGTGTAGTCGCGCTTGTCATTGAAGCCGATGCCCCAGACAGCGACTAGCGGCTGGCCACGATGATGCAGATACGCTGCATCTCTGCCCATCTTCATGCGGCTGCGCAGTGCACGCCAGTCGTCGATGACGTCCTGCATTTTCCCCGCCCGCAGCCCGCTCAGGTCATACATCACGGCGTAGGCGCGACCATTGGCGTTCGCCCCTTCGCGGCAGTGGGAGAGCACTACATTCGTGTGCCGCAGCACACGCGGATCTTTCAGGCCATTGGCGAACCGCTGCACGAATGCACCGTCGATGCCATACTCGCGCATCCACTGGAAATGGCGCAGCACCGTGGGCTTTTTGAACGAGCTAAAAACCTGGGCCGTGCGGCCATCTGCATGTTTGAGGCCGGTGTCGAAGCGCTCGTCGGCTCCGTATTCCTTCAAATCTGGCCACAGGTCCACCTTCACATTTTGGTCAGTCATCGGTCCCCGGCCCTTGATCCAGTGGACCCAGCCACGCTCCGCTCCATCACCTTCCACATTGAACCAACCTTGGTAGCCGCACATGATCTTGCCCGTCAGAGAACCGACATCGACACCCCGCTCTACCTTGCCTGTGTGGGGTGCCAGCGTCTCGGCCAGCACCGCATCGCGTGTCTGTGCGGCCAGCGAGCAGGTCAGTGCGAGGGCCATGGCACCAGTTATCAAAGGCAGTTTTGTCATGGGAAGACGCAATCCACCGGCGGCGACGGCGTCAAGGCTCGAACGATTTGCTTTGACGTTGTGTGTGCATCGCGAATACAAAATGCACTTCACCCAATCATGAGCGTCACAGGTTTTGCCATTTCCACCATACTATCCCTCGCCGCCAGCGTGTGGCTGTTCGTGGTTGGACGCGGTGCCAAGGAATGGCGACTGCGCTGGCTGGACCTCTTCGGCTTGCACGACGCCGATACGCCGCGCCCGATGAGACAGGCTCAGGAGCGGCAGCTACGCTACATGTCCTTCTTCCTGCTGCTGCTGTGCGTCGCCATGAGCGTGAGCTGCGCTTTTTGGACCGTCTTTGAGCTGCGCGAGGGGCTGCGGCCCAAGACTCGGGTCGAACGGGAACTCGATATGCTACGCCAACAGGCGGAGCGAGCGATGAGTCGGCGCTGACGCCCTGCAATTCCCCCTTGCGCCGGAGGAGTGGCGAAGACAAGAAACCGGCCCGCCATGCCGCCCCTTGCTGATCGCTTTTCCCCAGAGACCTCCCTGCCCGTGGGCGAACCGTCGGCGGACCTACTGCCGAAGCGGCTGCTTTACGCCACGGGATCGGCGCTCGGCGGCTCCGGGCTGGGCAGCACCTCGGTGGAGTCCGCACGCGGAGCCTATCAGCGCGGCTTCTTGGGCAAGGTGGTGTGCAATGGAAATGTGCAGCGCGCCATCCCTGCGAGATACGTGCGCTCCCTGCACCTGCACCCAGTGCGCGGACTGTCCTGGCTGGACAGCGACGAATACTACGGGGCCAAGAAGCGCTACGCGGACTGGATCGCTGCGCGCAAGGTCCGGCACGGCCGCTATGATTTCTTCCACGGCTGGTCCGGCGACAGCTTCCAATCGCTGGTCGAGGCCCGGCTCAAAGGTATCCCAAGCGCCATTGAGATTCCGACGTGGCACCGCAACAAAGGCAGCAACAAACGCGGCGAAACGCAGAGCGAGCGCAAGGCCCGACTGGCGCACCAAGGCTGGAAGCACTGGCGGGAATGGCTACCCATCGACCGGCCCCGAATGCTGGCCGAGTATGACTTGGTGGATGTCATCCTGGTGCAGTCACGCATGGCCGCCGAGAGCTTCCTAGCGGCGGGCATCGCCGAAGAACGCATCGTCTATGTCGCCCGTGGCGTGGACCCGCAGCGCTATGCTCCGGGTCCACCGCCCGAGCATTTCCGACTGATTTTTGTCGGTGCCCTCATCAAGCGCAAAGGCGTGCATCACATCCTGGCCGCGTGGAAAAAGCTGAACCTCAAGAATGCCGAACTGGTGCTCTGTGGCACGCTTCATGGCGAGATGAAGCCTTTCTTCAACGATCTGGCCACGGACAGCGTGAATCTGCTTGGCCACATCCCCAATGTGCAGCAGGAACTCGCCCGCAGCAGCGCCTTCATCTTTCCTTCCGAGTGCGAAGGCTTCGCCAAAGCCACGGTCGAAGCCGCTGCCTGTGGTCTCCCCTTGATCACTACTCGGGAAGGCGGCGACATGGTCATCGACGGTCACAATGGTTTCGTCGTCCCCGCGAATGATCCCGACGCGCTCGCCGACGCCATCAATCTCGCCTACGACAAGCACAGCGACCTCCAGCAGATGGGCCTGCACGGACGCAACCGGGTCGAGAACTACCTGACCTGGGATCACTTCAGGCACCGGCTGCTTCATGCGTATGCTCATGCGAAGAAGATCAAAAACCACTAATTCTTCATGCGCCTCATCCTGCTTCAACTCAAACGCATCGGCGATGGCATCCTGACCGCGCCTGCGGTGGCCGCGTTGCGGGCGGCTCATCCGGGGGCAGAGATCGTGGCCGTTGTGCCTGCGTCATTTGCGGAGTTGTTCGGCTGCATCGCGGGCGTGGATCGCGTGCTGGCTTACAAAAATGGCTCTCTGAATATGCATATCTGGGCCTCGCTGTTGTTTGGCGAGTGGAATGCCTGTTATGACTTCACCGGCACGGACCGCAGTGCGCTGATGGCTTGGCTTTCACGAGCGAAGCGCAGTGTCGGCTATGCGAAGTTCGCCAGCAAGTCCTGGCGCGAACGGGCCTACACGGAGCTGAGCGAGGCGAGCGTGCGGGAGCTGCACACGGTGGATTTTCATCTGGCTCTAGTGCACGGAGCAGGGAGAGGTGAGCAAGGAGCGAACCCAAGAGATCAGGAAGCTCTCAAAACAAACCAGATTGGCTACCCAGAGAACCAGGAAGCCAACAAAAGGAACCAGGAAGCTGATAAGATATTTTTGTTGGCTGGGTCACCCACTTTTAAGGCTGCCTATGTTGTTATCCACGTGGGCACAGCGCGTGAGGAGAAGTTCTGGCCTGCGGAGCACTGGGCTGAAGTGATTGCTAACGTCGCCCCTGCGCTGCATATCGTTCTCACCGGCACGAACGCGGGCCTAGAGCGTCCGCATCTCGATAAGCTGCGCGCTTTGCTCACTGTGCCAGTCACGGATTTGACCGGGCAACTCAGCCTAGTGCAGCTCGCGGGCTTGATCCAGCAGTGCGACTTGGCCATTGGAGTGGACAGCATGGCCATGCACCTGGCGGCATTGCATGAGAAGCCGCAGGTAGTGCTCTTTGGCCCGACGAATCCCTTTCATTGGCGGCCGCGGCATGAGCGTGCGGTCGTTTTGCACGCCGGACATGACGAACCGGTCACCCACTTCGCCCCTCGGTCCAAAGGTGGACCGATGGAACTCATCTCGACTATGCAGGTGCTTGATGCTATCCATCGCGCCCTTCCTACCCTTTCATGGCCAAACCCGACAAAATCAAAGTAAGCCGCAAAGACCTCGCCGAACTCAACACGCGCGAAACGATGGCCCTGGCCGTCGAGACCTACCGCAAGCTGCTGACCTACATCCGCCCGTATCGTCTGCGGTTCATCATGGGCATTGTGTTCAGCGTGCTCAGTGGGCTGTCGAACTTCCTGCTCGTGCAGGGGCTCAACATTGTCTTCAGCGTCGTGCTGCATGGGAATGCAACACCCGACGACGCGGAGCGCATGTCGAAGTTCAAGCTGGGCGTCGGTAGTGTGAAGATTAACCCCATGGACTGGGTGCCGCAGGAGTGGGTGGGCACCGACTTTATCACCATCATGGGCTGCTTGATTGTGCCCTTCGTCTTCATGCTGCGCGGCAGCCTCACGTATGTCGCAAACTACCTGATGATGTGGGTGAGCAATCGCGTGCTCTACGATCTTCGCAACGACACCTACCGTGCGCTGCTGGGCCAATCCGTCGGTTATTACTCGAAGGCGAAGACGGGCAATCTGGTGCAGGTGGTCTTCAATCAGGCCCGTGTGGCGCAGCAGAATTTGATGACCCTGTCGCAGGACATCGTGCAACGTCCAGTATCAATCGCCGCTTTGCTCGCAGCTTTGTTTTACAACAACTGGCAGTTCACGCTTTGGTCGCTCATCGTCTTCCCGCTGTGCATCCTACCTGTGGTTCAGATCGGTCGGAAGGTGCGCAAGGCGGGCTCGCAAGAAGAGCAAGAAGCAGGGCAGATGATGGTGCAGATGACCGAGTGCTTCACCGGTATCCGCGTGGTGAAAAGCCACGCCCGCGAGGACTTCGAGGAGAAGAAATTCCGCGATAGCAGCGCCAAGATGAACAAGCTGATCATGCGCTATGGCAAGGCCATGGAACTGGTCGGGGCACTGGTGGAGATTGTCGCCTCTCTCGGCGTGTGCGTGGGCCTTTACTATGCGTCCAAACACCACATCAAGCCCGGCGACTTCATGGTGCTCGTGGGCGGTCTGACACAGATCTATCCGCACACCAAAGCGCTGAGCCGCCTGCAACTCGTGATGCAGAAGAGCATCGTCGCGACCTCGAATGTCTTCGCCGTCATGGAAGAGAAGCCCGAGGTGCTCGATAAGCCCGGTGCCTTCACGCTGAAGGCCACCAAGGGACACCTGAGCTTCCAGAACGTGAGCTTCGCCTACAAGACCAGCAGCGACGGACGCAAGCAGGCGATCACCGGCATCACCCTGGACATGGAACCCGGCAAGTTTTACGCGCTCGTCGGTGCCAGTGGCGCCGGCAAGAGCACGCTTTTCGCATTGATTCAGCGCTTCTACGACGTCGACAGCGGCAGCCTGCTCATTGACGGCCATGATGTGCGCGATGTGACCCAGAAGTCCCTGCGTGATCACATCGGCGTCGTCAGTCAGGACACCTTTCTGTTCCATGACAACATCACGGAGAACATCCGCTACGGCAGACTGGAGGCGACGAAGGAGGAGATCATCGACGCGGCGAAGAAGGCGCATGTGCATGACTTCGTGAGCATCGACTCGGAAGGCTATGACAAAGTCGTGGGCGACGCTGGCAACACCCTTTCCGGCGGCCAGAAACAGCGCGTCAGCATCGCCCGTGCCATCCTTCGCAATGCCCCGATCTTGCTGCTCGACGAAGCTACCAGCGCCCTTGATCCCGAGACCGAACGCAGCATCAAGGACGCCGTTCACACCCTGACCGAAGGCAAGACCGTGATCGCCATTGCGCACCGTCTGAGCACGGTGCTGGAGGCGGATCAAATCATCGTCATGGACCAGGGCCGCATCTCCGACAAAGGCACACACCAAGAACTGCTCCAGCGCAATCCGTTGTATCAGCGCCTGTATCAGCTTAGCTTCCAGGAGGAAGCGACAGCTGAGACGGAGTAAGTTCGGAAGCCTATCCCACCGTCACAGGCGGCGCATCGCGGAGCTTCGGACTGACGGGCACCGGCTCGCCGCCGCGCGCGAGGTAGAGATCATAGACCTGGCGATCCAGGTGGTAAGCGCTGAACATCAGCAAACCGATGGCGAAATATATGCCCACGCAGAAGACGAGCATGCCCAGCGGGGCGAGCACGATGCCCGTGCACATGAGAAACAGCGTGGCCAGGATTTGCTCCTTCCAGGTCAACGCGATGAAGCGCTTGATGAAACCGAAGTTGAATGCTGTGCCGAAATCTTGCGTGAGCATCGCACGCAGCATCATGGGTTTGCTCAGCAGCACCATGAGAGTTATGCAAATCGCATAGCCCACTAGGATAACCACCATCATGCCAATCAAGAGCACGGGCGATGGTTCCGGCGGCAGACCGCCCTCAGTGTGACCAGCGGCCGTGAACGCAATCATCGAAAACATGGGCACCGCCATGGCCAACCACATCACTGGCACCAGCACCAGACTGACCACCATCTGTACGAGAAACGGCCACACGCCGCGCTCAATGTAGGTGCCAAAATGGCTAAAATTGAACTCGGGGTAGCCCACGAAATCCTTGTCATCCTTTCGCCCATACAGCGCGCCGATATGCCAACCCATCAACGCGAGTGGACCCACAATGGGAATCAACATGCACACGCCGCTGAGCAGCAGGTTGGGGAGCCACTTCGGGCTCTTGAAGAAATCCATGAGCGAGGCGCTGTAGTTCATGCGCGCTACTTGGCCACAGAATCGCCGGTCAAGTCAAGTGCGGGATGTGCAGCGCCCACCGATCGAAAAACTCCGCCATCAAGCGACACGGCACCCCTTGTCCACGGCTTTCGCGGAACATGGCACCTTGCTGCACATTCACTTCGCTCCCAGCTCGATGCTGCGCTCCGTTGCCTTCCGCACAGCTTGCAGCAAGGCCTTGCGCAGGCCGTGAATTTCCAGTTGCTCCAAGCCTGCGATGGTCGTGCCACCGGGACTGGTCACTTCGTCGCGCAACACTGCCGGATGATTGCCCGTTTCCAGCACCATCTTGGCAGCACCTGCCACCGTCTGTGCGGCGAGCTGAACCGCCGTCGCACGCGGCAAGCCCATCAGCACGCCTCCATCGGCGAGCGCTTCGATGATCGTATAAACATAGGCTGGGCCGCTGCCGCTCAGGCCCGTCACCGCATCAAGCAGCTTCTCCGAGACTACATCAACCGTGCCCACTGCGCCCAAAATCGTCTTGGCCAAGGCCGCATCTTCATCGGTCGCTTTGGCGCCGCGTGAGAAAGCCGCAGCGCCGACACCGACCAAAGCAGGCGTGTTGGGCATGGAGCGGATGATGCGCTGACGCGCACCCAGCCACTTTTGCAGGTCAGCGAGCTTCAAACCCGCCGCGATGGAGAGGTAGAGTCGCCCACCCTTCACCTTGGCCAAGGCATCACAAAGACCTTCCATATCACTTGGCTTCACCGCCAGAATGACGACATCAGACTCGGCGGCCACTTGCTCTGGTGTGCCTGCAAAGGTCGAGCACTTCAACTGATGCATAAGCGCATCGACCGCTGCGGGCACCACATCGCTGAGCCCCACACTGAGGTCGTTCTTGCCCAGGGTCTTTTCCACGCCGCGCAATAAAGCGCCGCCCATTTTGCCACAGCCGATGAGTCCGAGTTTTAGCATGATTGTGGAGAGAGTTTATCCCGCCCCGCAGAAGGAATCCACCGTGTTCCTCTTGAAAAGAGCCTGCCTGATTTTGCCTTCCCGGGGGAAACTTTGCGATTTGTTTGCCATCAATGCATACTCCACTTGCGCTGCTGGCGTTCTCCATGCAATTAGAATCATTCTAATTCTAAACACGGAATTCTATGCCACCCACACCGCGCAACGCGACCAAGCCCACCGGCCTTGACTGCCGTCTGGCAGTGCTCGGCACTGACATGCGCCTGACGCCGCATCGGCGCGAGGTCTTCCAGGTCCTGGCTGAGTCCATGGACCACCCAACCGCTTACGACGTGTTCGACCGAGTCAAGGACCGCACCCCCGGCATCTCCCTGGCCACGGTTTACAATTGCCTGGAGCACCTGACCACCCACGGCCTCATCCGTCAGGTGCACCTGGAGCGAGCCCAGTCCCGCTACTGCGCGAACCTGCACGAGCACATCCACTTTCACTGCGAGACCTGCGGCAAGGTGATCGACGCGCACCCTGCGGCGGCCTTCGACCCCACCAAGTTCTGGAACCTGCCGGCTGGCACCAAGGTTACTCGCACCGACATCGCCATCCACGGGAACTGCCCGAACTGCTCCAAATAGCCCGCCGCTTTTCACTTTCCCCCTCCCTACTCACTACCCTGTCATGTCCCTTGTCATCAAAGACCTCCACGCCCGCATCGCTGAACGCGAAATCCTCAAAGGCCTCACGCTCACCATCGAGCCAGGCAAAGTGCACGCCATCATGGGCCCGAACGGCTCCGGCAAAAGTACCCTAAGCAAGGTCTTGTGCGGTCATGATGACTACCAGGTGACCAGCGGCGAAGTCTTGCTCGACGGACAAAACATCCTCGACATGTCGATCGACGCCCGCAGCCGAGCAGGCCTGTTTTTGGCCTTCCAGTATCCGCATGAGATTCCCGGCGTCAGCAACGCCAACTTCATCCGCGCCGCCAAGAAAGCGCGCCTGCCCGAGGGCGAGGACATTGATGCCGTGAAGTTCTACAAGCAGCTGTACGCCCGCATGGATCAGCTGGAGATGGATCGCAGCTTCACCAGCCGCAGCGTCAACGAAGGCTTCTCCGGCGGCGAGAAAAAGCGCAATGAAATCCTTCAGCTCATGATGCTGGAGCCAAAGTATGCGGTGCTCGACGAGACCGATTCTGGACTCGACATCGACGCGCTTAAGGTCGTCTCGCGCGGCGTCAATGCGATGCGCAGCGAGGATCGCGGCTTCCTCGTCATCACCCACTACCAGCGCCTACTCGACTACATCCAGCCCGACATCGTGCACGTGCTCATGGACGGCAAGATCGTGATGACTGGCGAACCCAGCCTCGCTTTGGAACTGGAAGCCAAGGGCTACGATTGGGTCCAGGCTGATGACCGCGCACTCGCCGCCTAACCAACGAGAACAGAGAACACACCCCTATGAACACTGAACTCGAAGCCCCCCCGGACGACATCTCCGACATCAAGATCGACAGCGTCGGCGACTTCACCTTTCCGGAGCGCAACAAGTATGACTCCGGCTTCGGCTTGAGCGAGAAGACCATCGATTACATCTGCGACGTCAAAGGCGACCCAGAGTGGATTCGCGAGTTCCGCAAGAAAGCCCTCAAAGTCTTCAACGACAAGCCCATGCCCACGCATTGGGCGACGAAGGACCTGGAGAACATCAAGTTCGACGAGTTCCGCTACTACCTTAGCGATGGCCAGAAGCCCAAGAAATCCTGGGACGACGTGCCCGAGGACGTGAAGAAGACCTTCGACCGCCTCGGCATCCCCGAGCAGGAGCGCAAGTTCCTCGCGGGTGTGGAAGCTCAATACGACTCCGAAGCCGCGTATTCCAACATCAAGGCCGCCGTCTCTGAGCAGGGCGTGATCTTCGTCAACAGCACCGAGGGCCTGCACAAGCACCCCGAGATTTTCCGCAAGTGGTTCGGCAAAGTCATCCCGACCGGCGACAACAAATTCAGCGCCCTGAACAGCGCCGTGTTCTCCGGCGGTTCCTTCATCTATGTGCCCCCAGGCGTAAAGGTGAAGCACCCGCTGCAAGCTTACTTCCGCATCAACAGCGAGCAGTTCGGCCAGTTCGAGCGCACCCTCATCATCGCCGATGAAGGCAGCGAGATCATGTATATGGAAGGCTGCACCGCACCAAAGTTCGACACCGCTACGCTGCACAGCGCTGTGGTGGAACTGGTCGCTCTCAAGGGAGCCAAGATTCAATACGTGACCGTGCAGAACTGGAGCAGCAACGTCTTCAACCTCGTCACCAAGCGCGGCATCGCCATGGAAGATGCGGAAGTGCGCTGGATCGACTGCAATATCGGCAGCCGCCTGACCATGAAGTATCCAGGCGTCGTCATGAAGGGCAAAGGTGCCCGTGGCGAAGTCATCAGCATTGCCCTCGCCAACAACGGCCAGCATCAGGACACCGGTGCCAAGATGATCCACGCGGCGGACAACACGACGAGCAACGTCATCAGCAAGTCCATCAGCATCGGCCAGGGCCGCTCGACCTATCGGGGCTTGGTCCACATTCCGAAGCACCTGAAGGGCTGCAAGAACAACACCGAGTGCGATGCCTTGCTCATCAATAGTAGCAGCCGCACCGACACGTATCCTGCCATCAGTGTGCGTGGTAACGATCACGCCACACAGCACGAGGCCAGCGTCAGCCAAGTCAGCACCGAGCAGATCTTCTACCTCATGCAGCGCGGCCTCAGCGAAGCCGAAGCCATGAGCCTTAGCGTCAACGGCTTCATCAATGACCTCGCCAAGGAATTCCCCATGGAATACAGCGTCGAACTGAAGCGCCTCATTGATCTGGAGATGGAGGGAAGCGTGGGCTGATGAGCAGCCCAGCCTTGAACCCGATTCCGCTAACGTCTCGACCGATACCCATGTCCGCCCTGTCTCCCGATTCTGCACGTCTCTCTACCGCCCCCACCTGGTTCCGCACCCGCGCTGACGCGGCGTGGACCGAGTTCCAAACCTTGCCACTGCCAGGCATCAAGGACGAGCACTGGCGTTACTCGAATGCCAAGCGAATCGCGCTCGACACGCTGATCTCGGCAATACCGGCTTCAGAAGCCGACGCCCGGCGCGCCATCGCGGGCTCGAAGGGCTTGGAGAAAGCGGCGGCCTCTTTTGTTTTCGTCAATGACCGCTTGGTCTCCTCCCAGAGCGGCAGCCTGCCTGCCGGTGTGGTTTGTCTTCCGTTCGCGGAAGCGCTGAAGACTCAAGACGACGTGTTGGAGCACTACTTCATGAAGCGCGAGATGGAGCTGGGCTCGGCCAAATTCGCCGCGCTCCATCTGGCCATGGTGCAGGCTGGCACGGTCATCATCGTGCCCAAGGGCGTGAAGGTCGAATCGCCAATCGAAGTCTTTCATTGGGCTGCTGGAGCCTACACGGCGATCTTCCCCCACACGCTCGTCGTCACGGCGGAGAATGCGGAAGTCGTGGTCGTGGATCACTACCGTTCGTTGGACGACGCCACAGGGCTGAGCTGTGCGGTGGCCGATCTGGTCAGCGGCACCGGCAGCCACATCACGTATGTCGCTTGTCAAGAAATGAGCGATGCCGCCCAGGCCATGCACTTGTCCTCCACCAGCGCGGGCAAAGACTCGCAGGTGAAGAATTTCCAACTGCAACTCGGAGCCGACTTCAGCCGCAGCGAGAGCGTCAGCGATCTCGTCGGAGCCGGTGCCCGCAGCGACATGCTTAGCGTGTCCATGCCGCTCGGCACCCAAGTCGTCGATCAGCGCACCTTGCAGAAGCACAAGGCCCCGCACGCGACCAGTGACCTGCTTTACAAGAACGCTCTCTACGACCAGACGCGCACCGTGTTCAGCGGCCTGATCATCGTCGATGAAGGCGCGCACTACACCGACGCCTACCAGACCAATCGCAACCTGATCAACAGCGCTGAAGCCGAAGCGAACTCCATGCCTGGCCTGGAGATCAACGCCGATCAGGTCAAGTGCAGCCACGGTGCCACCAGCGCCCCGGTCAGTGATGAAGAGCTGTTCTACCTCAAAGCCCGCGGCATCCCTGATGGCGAGGCCCGCAAGCTGATCGTGCTCGGTTTCATCGAAGACACCGTCACCCGCATCGGCCACGAAGCAGTGGAAGCGATGGTCTGCGAGCGCATTGAGGAGAAGTTCGCGCGGGTGGGGTGAGCTATGGGCTCACGACCGACCGCAAATCATTGGTCTCGTAGATGACATTGCTGACACGCCAGCCGTGCTCGGTGTTGGACAGGTGCAGGCGCAGAGAGTGCGGCTCGCCGAAGTTCTTGAAAGTCACCAGCACGCTGGCTTCGATGTCTTCATCGTTGGCCTCCTGCACGATCTTCAGGCCGGTGATTTCGCGGTCCTGGCCAGAGTAAAAAGGATCGAAGTCGATGGCCATCTCATCGTATGAAACGGCCTTGAACAGCACCGCGGATAAACTGGGTTCGAACCACTTGCTCAGAGCGGTCATCGTATGCTCAGACAGTGGACCCTGGTCCGAGTCATGTGCCTTGTAGAGCTTTTTCACGAAGGCGACCGTCGCAGGCTCCTTCTTGGTGGTGGGTTCAGCCGCCATCGCTGGGGGGAGGACAGCACCAAAACAACCAAAGCGGGTAGCAGGAGCAGGGCTTTCATGGCCGACAGTAGAGGCGTGTCAGACCCGGCCTGCAAGACAGCGATGGACAGCAGACCCCTTTTTCCAGCGGTGCCCTGCCGGGCGTGAAAAAAGATTGACCAAAAACCCTGCTTCGGACGTTAATCCTTTCGTGCTCGCCTTCACCGGCGGGAGACTAACCCAACCTATACCCTCTACATCAACACCATGAAAAAAGTGCTCGCCACCCTGTGCGCCATCGCCCTCTCCGCAGTGACCGTTTTCGCCGGAGAATACCCGGACATCAGCATCGCTGAACTGAAGACCGCCATCGCAGCCAAAACTGTCACCGTCATCGACGTGAACGGCGGCTCCTCGTACGCCCGTGGCCATGTGCCAACAGCGATCAACTTTGCTGAAGCCAAGGCTGACCTCGCGGCCAAGCTGCCAGCTGACAAGGGCGCGCTCGTCGTCGCTTATTGCGGCGGTCCTTCCTGCTCCGCTTACACCCGCGCGGCCGACGCTGCCAAGGAGCTGGGCTACACCAACATCAAGCACCTGTCCGCCGGCATCAGCGGCTGGCTGCAAGCCGGTGAAGCCACCGAGAAGTAGTCCACGTTGAATGCTACGGGCTGCTGTGGCTTCGGCTGTAGCAGCCCGTTTTCTTTGCCGAGTTTAGTGGTGGATTCGAGTCAGAAGTACTCAGTTCTTGGTGTTTAGTTTCTGAAAGTCCTACACCAGATACCAAGCACTCAACACTGCTCCCCTTTCCCATGCGTCGTTTGCCGTTGATCTTCGTCTGTGTGCTGAGCAACGTCTTCGCACACGCCGAACAGGCCCCCCGCATCCCGTTCAAAGACGCGCCTCACAACTATTTTCAGCGCGAGCCACAGGATGCCTTTTCCAAGTTGATCCCTAAGCTGGAATCTGGCGAGGTGCAGCTCGACACCAACAACCAGAAGGCTCATCTGATCAGCCTTTTGAAAGCGTTGGATGTGCCGGCGACCTCGCAGTTGCTCGTTTATTCCGCCACCAGCTTGCAGAGCGGTCGCATCAATCCGCGTAACCCGCGTGCCCTGTATTTCAATGAGGAAGTCTATGTCGGCTTCGTGCCCGGCGGTGACTTGGAGGTCTCTGCCATCGACCCGGAGCTAGGGCCCGTCTTCCACATTTTTACGCCCGCCTTGCACGGCGGTGCCCCGACTTTCCGACGCACCGACAAGTGCATGAACTGCCACGCCGGCGGTTCTAGCTGGCGCTATCCAGGCTTCACAGCAGAGTCGGTCATTCCTGCGCCGAACAGCGGAGCTAGCCTGGAGGGCTTCCGTCGCGAGATCGTGGGACACACCATTCCCATCAAGGACCGTCTTGGCGGGTGGCACGTCACAGGAGCGTATGAACACGGGGATCACCTGGGCAACCTGGTGGGTGATTCCACGCCGCGCGGCGTGAAGCGGGTGAGCAACCCCCCTGGCAGCCTGTTCGAGTGGGAGACCTACCCAGTGCAGACCAGCGACTTCTTCAATCACCTGATCCACGAGCATCAGCTTGGCTTTCACAATCTGGTCACCCTAGCCGTGTATCGCACCCGTGAGGCCTTGGAGGCGGGCCAAGGCAGCATTCGCAGCCAGGACGAGGCGATGCTCAATGACATCGCGCGCCAGTTCGTGCGCTACCTACTCTTCGCCAACGAGGCGCGGCTACCCGCCAGCGGCGTGAAGCCCGACCCAGCATTCCTGCGCGACTTCCTGGCGCGGAAGACGGCCATCGGCAATGGTGCCTCGCTGCGCGATCTGGACCTGCGCTTGCGCCTGTTCCGCTACCGGTGCAGTTATCTGATCCACACGCCCGGGTTTGCCGCGATCCCTGAGAAAATCAAAACCCGTATCCTCGCAGGACTAACGACAGCGCTGCGCGAAACCGGCGGGCCGCAAGAATTCAGCTACCTGCCTGCGGACGAGAAGCGGGCCATCAAGATCATCCTCACCGAGACGAAGGTGCTGCCAGCAGGTAACTGATTGGTTGATGTTGGCTCCCCGCCTTGGGTAAACGGGAGGTCATCTCTTTGCCTAGCGGGCAGGAGTGCCCGTGATCCTTTGGCACCGCTGGTGGTCCGCATGGGACCACAAACATTCGATAAGCAAACAGGCACAGCAGCGTGCTGGAACCCCAGCCTTACGGGGCTCGGAGGCGTTTTCATCTGCTGGAGTTGACACTCCG
>Ga0247832_1004110_pt1 | contig 18763 bp, 23 predicted proteins | sample LaCruzMarch2015__10_FD_192407 | JGI IMG/M metagenome (GOLD analysis project Ga0247832, IMG submission 192407) | Freshwater microbial communities from meromictic Lake La Cruz, Castile-La Mancha, Spain - LaCruzMarch2015_4m | ecosystem: Environmental > Aquatic > Freshwater > Lake | place: Spain... | reverse complement strand
GCATCGTTATTCGCGCTCCGGAGCAGAGCATAGGCGCAATAAAGCAATTGATAAGTCGTGAACTCGATCGGTTGGTTTGCCCATAAAGCGTCGCTTCTAATTCAGATCGCGTGTAACTGCATATCTGCAAGCTTCCATGCACTCCCATGCAAATCACCGTGAAGGCCTCTTCGTCTGCCAGGCGTCGTCGTAATCAAGCCGATACTTGCCAGTTGGAAGTTCTGTGAGAACGCCTGCCTTTTTATCTGTGATCCAAACGTCCAGGTTTTTGGGGCGCGCACTCATTTTCGCAGCCCCGTGTTCGCGACCGCGTCTAATGCATCTAACTCATCCTTGGTTGTTCCCTGGCTGACGTGTTCCGTTGAACTCCGTGAACGCACGTCCAAAGACAAACCCAATGCATTTACGACCTGAAGAATGAGGCCAACTCCAACTCCAGATCGGCCTTGCTCGATCTCGGATATTTTCGGTTGGTGAACGCCGACAAGCTTCGCTAATTCAGCTTGCGACATACCGCTGGCGGTGCGGGCCTGCCTGACGACGGCGCCCATTTCACGGGGGTTTTGAACTTTCATGCTTATCTCATATTCAAGATAATGTGTATCTATACTGAAAACGAGATAAGCTATTTTTATATTGAATTCAAGTTAGGCTGGGCCCAATCAGCCTCAATTATTATATTAAATTTGATATGGAAATGATCTATATTGAAAACGAGATATTGATTTGGTTGGGCGACAAAGAAGACGCTCAAGCGGCGCTTGATAATTGTCGATACCTGACCGGCGGAGAAAACGGTTCTCATTAAGGCGGCAATTCTAGCGAAGCTGCGGCTTGCGCAGGATTTGGTCACTGTGCGCCTTGATCGCCAAGGCTTGGTTTGAGCGAATTTCGCCATGAAGCCAAATTTTCGGCGCGCCAGGCGACGGCGTGCTTTCCAATCAGTATTGGAGCGGGAAAGGCGCCGCTTTTCACGGCGGCATAAATTGATGACCTGCTAAGGGCGGTCTCTTTTATAATTGCGGGCAGTTTGAGCAACATGGGTAGAACCTCCTGCTCGAAACAATGCTCAGACTGGCGGCGCTGTCGCGACCGTGGAGGTTTCCGCGCGGTTTCCTTAGGTTTCCGGCAATGTGCGGCAATGTGCGGAAAAATACCCTAGAGCGTCTCGGCGATGGGGATCGCGCGTAACTGCATGTCTGCTAGCGTCCATGCACTCCCATGCACTCCCATGCAATTTACCGTGAAGGTCTCTTCGTGTGACGTTGTCATTTAGACGTTCGAGAAGCTCCACTCTTGAGGTGAGGCTTAACTAGTATTCATCGAATCAATACAAACTCCTCAGTCCAGCTGCTGCTTTGGAGCGTGTGACTTAAGACGCTAAGTTCGTGATCGCCGGCGTCTTCGATCTCGGCGGCGTCAAACGAAGCCTGCGAAGAGCAGGAAGCCTGAGGTGCTCTATTCCTCAAGCTATGGGCGCGCTGGTTGCGGAAGTTTCATGAAAGCTGTTCAGCGGTCGAAAAGAACGATTCAACTCTCTAGTTGTTCTGCTGCCCCAGAATAGGCCGCTACGCCACTTGACCGAATCAAGACGCGCCGAGACACAGCGGAATGTTCGTCCTTTATCATTTGAATGGCCCGCGCTGCTCCCGTATTTCTCGCATTCGGTTTTTCAGTCTCAGGTCTGCAAATTTAGGGCGCGATTCTGACTGTGCGCGCAGCGTAGTTGGCGGCAATTTCAAGCACGCTTTTTCGTGCTGAGTAAGAGGACAGATCGCACGTGTCTTCTGACGAGAGCAGGGTGGTTCTCGACCTCCGCAAGCGTATTGACGAAATAGACCGTATTATCCTCGTCGAGCTTGAGCGTGATGGACGCATCTCAAACAAAAACTTGGCGACGGCCGCCGGCGTGTCCCAAAGCACCTGTCTGGAGCGCGTCCGCAAGCTTGAGCGGGCGGGCGCCATTCGGGGCTATCATGCGCGCATTGCGCCTGAATGCACACTCGCGCGCTTTGAGGTATGGGCGACCATTCGCCTTCTCGATCTTCCGGTGGCTACACAACAGAAGCTGCACGACTTGATCGCGTCGTCGAATTTCGTCGTCACTATGGTGCAGCTGGCTGGCGCCTTTGACTATTTAATTCGATTTTCTTGCGATGACGCTGCTGAGTGGCGGATGTTCTGTGGTCGTCTATCGTCGATTGGGGTTCAAATTGATCGACTTAGCTTTGCGGTCGTGACCGAACGGCTCGCTTCGGATGGCGGCTAGATATTTGCGGGTCAGTCGATTGTCCCAGTGCGGAACGCCGATATCAATCTGGCGCAGCCGGGCCGAATCTAATTCGGTCTAGGCGAAGATAATTCGGATCTTGGTCTTTCGTGCCGCATAAAGTGCGGGTCTTAGTTTGCGTGAGCGTTTCTGAAAAGTTTCGGAAGCTCCATGCTGTCGCGTACCCAGATCATCGCTCTTTCCGCCGCCGCGCTCCTTTTAGCGCTGGGCTTTGTTTTGACCACTGAATGGATCGCGCATGTATTTGGCGGTCAAGCGGCGCTGGGTTCCCCACTCATCGTGTTCGGCGACGCCCAGATTTATGCCCCTTGGTGGGTGCTGGATTGGTCGAAACGTTGGTCTGACGACTATCCACGGCCATTCGCGATCGCGCATGCGGCTCTGCTCGTCACGTTTTTGCTCTCCGTATTTGTCGTCGCCCTTGGCTTTCGCAAAAAGACGGCACTGCCAGCGTTTGGTAAAGACAGCTGGGGCGGGTTCGCCGACGCCGAAGAGGCCGCTTTGTTCGCTAAAAGCGGAACGATCTTGGGCGAGCTCGACGGCGAGATTCTTTGCTTTGACGGCCCTGAACACCAATTGCTCGTCGGCGCGTCCCGCTCTGGCAAGGGCCGCGGCCATGTCATTCCGACCTTGCTCGCATGGCCGCAATCGGCCCTTGTGCTCGACGTTAAAGGCGAGTTGGCCGACGGTGATCCGCGGCATGGCTTTCCGGGCACGGCGGGCTTTCGTGAAACCTTAGGGCCGGTCTTGCGATTTGCGCCGACGCGCGCCGATTCTTGCGCGTTCAATCCCCTCTTTGAAGTGCGGCGCGGCCCCAATGAAGTCCGCGACGTTCAGAATATCGTGGAGATCATCGTCGATCCGGCAGGCGATGGACGCCATCAGGATTTCTGGGATCGATCTGCAAAGCAAATCCTCGTCGGCGTTATCTTGCACGTTCTCTATGCCGAGCCCCTCGATCGCAAAAATTTGGCTGTGGTGCGCGAGAAGCTCCGCAATCTCGAGAAGAGTGCGGAAGAGATGCGCACGACTTTGCATTGCCGCAATCCACGAAGCGGCCAACCAGAAGTGCATCCGGAAGTGCTGCATGCGGCGGCGAGTTTTCTCGCCGGCGAGGAGCGCGTGCAATCTGGCGTCAAAGCGACGGCGGAAAGCTTCTTTGGTCTGTTCGCCGATCCCATCGTGGCGGCGAAAACTTCCCAATCGGATTTTCGTATTGCCGATCTGATGTGCGGCGAAAAGCCCGTGACCTTGTTTTTACAGCCGCCGCCATCGGACGCTGACCGGTTGATGCCCTTGATGCGGCTGGTGCTCAACCAGATCGCCCGCTCGCTCATGGAGGACCAGGTCCATGCATGAGCAGGTCAACCCGCTGCGAAAGAAGAAGCACACCTTGCTATTGGTGCTGGACGAGTTCCCGCAACTTGGCCGCATGCCGACCTTTGAGACGCAAATGGCGGCGATGGCGGGTTATGGCATGAAGGCCTTCATCGTCTGCCAGAGCTTCAATCATATTATGCGGGCCTATGGCCGCGACAATGTCATTCTCGACAATTGCCATATCGTCACGGCGTTTTCCGCCGCCGACATGGAGACCGCAAAACGCATCGCCGCCATGGCGGGCGAGGCCTGGGAAATGCGGCCGCAATTAAGCGAGCAGCGGCCGCGCGCGGTTCTGGGCGCTGCAAAAGGAACGATCACCTATCGGGAGGAACGCCGGCCGCTCTTGCTGCCGGGCGATGTGCGCAAACTCCCGCGCGACGAGCAATTGATCTTCATTGCGGGGTCCAAGCCCTTTCGGACCAAGAAATTACGGTTCGATCGCGTGCCCTTGTTCGCGCAGCGTTTGCGTCCAGCCTCAAAGGCTCCCGCAGCCTTGAGTGTGTCGCACGATTGGCTGGATGTCGCGCCGCTTGGCCGATTAAAGACCGAGCCGAAGGCTGCGCGCGGCGAGAACAGGCGACAGCCGGATCTCTTCAAGGATGTGCAAGCGCCGCGCAAAGACGCTGCTCCGCCGGCGCCGTCCCCAAATCCACGAACAACGGACAAAAAAGACGCCGTCGATCTCGCCCCGAAACCTGCGCCAAAGGCGCCGGATCGGCCGTCGCAACGGATTGGAGTCTGAGCCGATGAGTATGACAGCCGTCAAAACCTATCTGGAGCCGGACCTGGCGCGAGAAGTGGCCCGAATGGCCAGAGCGCAAGGGCGTTCGGAATCCTCGATCATCGCTGACGCCGTCCGCTTGCGTTTCGCCGCGCAGTCTGAAGGCGCCACTCAAGCGGCGAAGGAGACCCAGCGCCGGCAGCTCAATCGGCTTGAATTGCGTATGGAGAAGATCCTGCGCGACCAAGCCATGATGAAAGAGTGCCTTTTGCTCTTTGTGCGCGTTTGGCTCGAATATAATCCGCCGCTGGATGAGGAGATCGCCGATAGCGCAGCCGCCAGCGCCGCGGCGCGCTTTGAGCGCTTCCTCGACATTTTGATGAAGAATCTGAGCCCCGGCGGCTCTATCGCATCGCACGCCTTCGACGCGGCCAATGATGCCGGGGATCGCGCGCCAGACCAAGATTACGACCAAGAAGACGATCAGGGCTTGGCCGATGATTTGGGGGCGGAAGCGTGAGCGCGTCGCCGCAAATGCGCCGCCGCTCCGCTTTGGAGCGCGCTTTGGGGCCTATGATCGGCGCGGCCTTAGGCCGGCCGGATGTGGTTGAGGTTTTGGTCAATGCCGATGGCGCGGTCTGGCTCGATTGCGTCGGGCGGGGACTGGAAGATACGGGCTCCCTTTTGAGTGCTGGAGATCGTGAAGCCGCTATCCGGCTTTTGGCGCATGAAGCAGGTGAGATTGTCGGCGCTGATCGGCCGATGCTCTCGGCGATCCTGCCCGATAGCGCGGCGCGGGTGCAAGCGCTGCTGCCGCCTTTAAGCGCTGCGCCAATCCTGGCGGTGCGCAAACGGCCGTCGATGATTTTCACGCTGAACGATTATGTGCGTCAGGGCGTCGCGACGTCAGCCCAAGCCGATCTTTTGCGCGCGGCAATCGTTGCGCGCCGCAATATCGTGGTGGCAGGCGGCACGGGCTCGGGCAAGACGACTTTACTCAACGCGTTGCTGGCGGAACCCGCATTTGCAGCGGCGCGCGTGGTGATTCTGGAAGACACCGCCGAGCTGCAGATCGCGAGCCTGAACGCGGTGCAGATTCTGACGAAACGCACGCCGCCGATGGTTGGCATGCGCGATCTCGTCCAAATGACGCTGCGCTTGCGGCCCGACCGCATCGTGGTGGGCGAAGTGCGCGACGGCGCAGCGCTGGAAGTCTTGAAGGCTTGGAATACCGGTCATCCCGGCGGCTTGCTGACGCTGCATGCGAATTCCGCTGCGGATGCGCTGATGCGGTTGGAAGATCTGTGTCTGGAAGCTGCGCCCGCGCCGCCGAAACGGCTAATCCAATCCGCCGTCGATCTTGTCGTCTTTATTGCGCGGAAGGATTCGGGCGGCGGCCGGATCATCGAAGAGATCTTTGACCCAAACGCCGCCCAGCCCTTGTCGCCCTCAAACCCCTAAAAGGAGAATGCTCATGTATCCCTCTAAATATATTCTGCGCGCAAGCCTTGTCATCGCCGTCTTCGCCGTCTCGTCGCCGGCCTTCGCCGCCGGGTCCGGCATGCCGTGGGAAGGACCACTCGAACAGGTCGTCGATTCCATCACGGGACCGGTCGCGCGCGCCGCTGCCGTCATTGCGATCGTGCTTGCCGGCGTCACCATCATTTTTTCCGAAGGCGGCGGCGGTGTGCGCAAGCTCGCTTTTGTGGGGCTCGGCATCGCCATCATGTTCGCAGCGGTGAGCTTCTTCCTCGACTTCTTCGGCTTTGCCGGCGGCGCTGTTCTTTGATGCGGTCGCGCCAGTCGTGCGCAATTTCTGAGAGGGTGAGATGACCTGGGAATTGGAGGGTTATCGCTTGAGGCTGCGTACGTCGCTGACGCGCCCGATCCTGTTGGGCGGCGCGCCGCGCGCGTTTTCGATTTTGAACGCCACGATCGGCGCGGCGATCGGTTTCGGCCTGCAACAACCTTTCATTGGTCTGCCCTTGTGGGCGGTGTTGCAAGGCGCGGCGGTCTGGGCGGCGGCGCGTGATCCCTGGTTCTTGGAAACCTGGCCCCGGCACATGGCCAAGCCTCATTATTTTTCGGTGTGAGCCATGATGGATCTGCGGTCTTTCAAATCGTCTGGGCCAAAGCTCACGGATTATCTGCCTTGGGCCGGTCTGATCGCGCCCGGGATCGTCCTCAATAAAGACGGCGCCTTTCAGCGGATTCTGGGCTTTCGCGGACCGGATTTGGACTCGGCGACGCCTGCCGAATTGATGGGCGTGAGCGCGCGGCTCAACAATGCGCTGCGCCGTTTCGGCTCGGGCTGGTGTTTGCATATTGAGGCGCGCCGCGCGCCAGCGCCGGCATACCCAAACGCCCAATGGCCCAATTCTCTATCCTGGCTGATCGATGAAGAGCGCCGACAAATTTTTGATTCTTCCGGCGCGCGTTTTGAGAGCCGCTATTTTTTGACCTTGGCGTGGCTGCCGCCCGCCGAGCGGCAAGGCGCGCTCGAGAGCTATTTGTTCGAAGGCGGGGATTCCAGCATGGAGGCGTCCACGCGCATCAATTACAAAAGCCATCTGGAGCGCTTCACGCACGAGACCGATCAGCTCTTGACCTTGTTTGAGACCTTGATGCCGGAGGCGCATTGGCTCTCCGACGAAGAGACGCTCACCTATCTGCACGATTGCATCTCTGACCGGCCGCATCGCGTGGCGGTTCCGAAGGCGCCGTTTCATCTGGATGCATTGCTGGCTGATGCGCCGTTGATCGGCGGTTTGGCGCCAAAGCTCGGGGCCAAATATCTCAAAGTGATCTCGGTCCGCAGCTTCGTCACTGAAACCGAACCCGGTCTTCTCGATGCGCTGAACCGCTTACCGGTGGCGTATCGCTGGGTGAGCCGGTTCTTGCCTTTGGACCGGGAAGAAGCCCGCCGCGAATTGGAGAAGATCAGGAAGCGCTGGTTTTCCAAACGCAAGGGTCTGGCCACGATGTTGCGCGAGGCTTTGTTTCGGGAAGAAGCGGCGCTGCAGGACAATGATGCGGCCAATCAGACCGAGGATGCGGATATCGCGTTGCAGGAATTGGGCGCCGATGCCGTGAGCGCCGGCTACGCCACTTTGACCCTCATTGTGGCGGACGAGAGCGAGCAGGCCGCCAATGATGCGGTCCGCCTCATTCAGCAAGTGACCGACGGTTTGGGGTTTGTAACGCAGGTCGAGAGCATCAATGCCGTGGAGGCCTGGCTCGGCTCTTTGCCGGGCAGCGCTTACGCCGATGTGCGCCGGCCGATCATTTTGACGCCGAGCCTTGCGCATTTATTGCCCGCCAGCGCTGTTTGGGCGGGCCCTGCGCGCAACGCGCACCTCAATGGGGCTCCACTCATGCTGACCGCGACGGACGGCGCCACGCCCTTCCGGCTCAATCTGCATGTGGGGGATGTCGGGCACGCCATGATCGTGGGGCCAACCGGGGCGGGCAAGTCGGTGCTTTTGGCGACATTGGCTGCGCAATGGCTCCGTTATCCGAACGCCCAGATCTATCTGTTCGATAAAGGGAGATCTTCCCGCGCGGCCATATTGGGCCTTGGCGGGGATTTCTTCGATCTGGGTGAGGAAGACGCTTTGGGGCTGCAGCCCTTGGAGCGGGTGCACGCGCCGGAAGAGCGCGCCTGGGCGCTGGATTGGATTGTGGGGCTCGTGGCGAGCGCCAATGTCGCCATTGATCCTGAATTGCGTGCGGAGCTCTGGCGAGCGCTCGAAATCCTGAAGGAGCGTCCCATCGAGGACCGCACGCTCTCGCTCTATCTGGCGCTGGTTCAGAATGCGTCGGTGCGTGCGGCGCTGGAGCCCTTTACGCAAGGGGGGGCCTATGGGCGGCTCTTGGATGTTGAGAGGGCCTCGCTTGGCTATTCCAGCGTGCAGGCGTTTGAGATGGACGATCTCATGCGGCGGCCTGCCGCCGCTGGCGCGGTCCTGGCGGTGTTATTTCACATGCTGGAGCGCCGCTTCGATGGCGCGCCGACGCTGCTGGTCTTGGACGAGGCTTGGCTCTTTTTGAAGGACGCGTTCTTTGCGGCGCAGATTCAGGATTGGCTAAAGACGCTGCGCAAGAAAAACGTCGCCGTCATTTTCGCCAGTCAGGAATTGGCGGATGTGGAGGCAAGCGCCATCGCCTCCACCATTATTGAAGCGTGTCCAACGCGGATTTTCTTACCGAACGATCGCGCGCGCGAACCGCGGTCGCGCGAGTTTTACGAGCGTCTCGGCCTCAATGGACGCCAGATCGATCTCATCGCGAACGCAACGCCCAAGCGCGACTATTATCTGGTGAGCCGCGACGGCTGCCGTTTGTTCGAATTGGGGCTGGGGCCAGCGGCGCTTAGCTTCGTCGCCGCGTCCCGGCCGGAAGATCACAAGGCGATCGACGCCATTCTTGAGACAGCAAAGGGCGGCGCCTTCGCGCCCTTGTGGTTGGATTCTCGTGGGCTGTTTGACGCTGCGCGAGCGTTGCGCCGCTTTGGCGGTGAAAACGCGCCTGATCAAAGTCCTGACGCCGCGAACCAGAATGCGCTGCGCGTCGAAAATCTATTTGCCGCGGAATGAGGGAGGCTACTTTGAAACGACTTCTGAAACATTCCGCCGCCGCTGCGGCATTCGCCATCATGCTGTCGGCGCCGCCGGCGCCGGCGATGACTGTCTACGACCCGACCAATTACGCGCAGAATGTGCTGCAGGCGGCGCGGGCGCTGGAACAGATCCACAATCAGATTTTAGCGATCGAGCAGCAGGCGCGGATGTTGACCAAGAACCCGCTGCAATTGTCGCCGGAGCTCAGTGAGTCCATCGGCGCGGCGCGGGAATTGTTCGACGCGGCCAAGGGCATCGCCTTTGAGATGGACCGGGTGAGCGATGATCTGCGCACGCTCTATCCTGAGACCTGGGACGACTTTGAACTCGACCAGATTGGCGCTCGCACCGATCAATGGCTGAAAGAGGATCGTATCGCGTTGGAGCGTTCCATGCGGGCGGAAGCGCAGGCGGCGCAATCCATCGGCAGCACGCAAGAGCGGATCGACAAGGCGTTGAAATCCTCCGCCGACGCCGATGGCCAGACGGGCGCCACGCAGGCCTCCAACCAATTGCTGGGCATCAATGCGTCGCAATTGGCGCAAATCCAATCGCTGCTCGCGGCGCAAAGCCGCGCGCTCACCACGGAACGTTTGGAGCGTGTGGCGCGCGAACAGCGCGCCCAAGAGATCCAGCGCCGCGCGTTTCCAATTGGGGCAGGCGATTCCGGCGCGCCGGCGCGCTCCAGTTTTTAAGCGAGCGGCGCGATATGGACCCGGCTTTCGTCAACAGCTTTCTGGATCAATTCATTGCGGTCGCGGATACCGGCTTCGGCTTGATCCAGGGCGATGTGAATTTCGTTCTGAATGCCTTGATCGCGATTTCGATCACATTGGCGGGCGTGCAATGGGCGCTGATGGGCGAAGCGCCCATGGCGCCGTTCTTCCGTAAGGTGTTGTTCGTAGGCCTCTTCGCATTTCTGGTGAACAATTGGGATGGTCTGGTCACGGCTGTGAATCAATCCGGCGCGATGCTGGGTCTGAAGGCGGGCGGCGGCGGATTGACCTTGGCGGACCTGCACAATCCGGGGCGGGTCGCGGGCATTGGTACGGAACTCTTCGGCAAGACTGTCGCGCTTTCTGATGGCATGAACATCCTGATCGATTTCGTGCCCTTGGTGACGATCTATATCGCGGCGGTGTTCGTGGCGCTCGGCTTCTTCATCCTGGCGCTGCAGATCTTTGTCTCGCTGATCGCCTTCAAGCTCGGTTCTCTCGCCGCCTTCGTGGCGCTTCCTTGGGGCATATTCAGCGGCACGGCGTGGATTGCGGAGCGTCCGCTTGGCTGGGTGGCGGGCTGCGCCATTCGCTTATTCATTCTGGGGCTCGTCGCCTCGATCTCGCTGGCGTTCGTGGAAACGCTCCCCGAGACTTTCACGCTGGACGAAGGCGGCGCGCTCAATGTGCTGTTGTTCGGTCTGACGATCCTGGCCTTGGCCTGGTTTGCGCCGCAGCTCGCCAATGACGTCATGCAGGGCCAGCCGCATTTGTCGGGCGCCGACGCCTGGCGCTCTGGCACGGGCGCTGCTGTGACCACGATCGGCGCGGGCGCCGCCGGCTATTATGGCGGCAAGAGCATTGTGCAAGCAGGCCGGGCGCTCACCGGCGGCGCCGCGCGCGCCATGAATGCCGTGCGTCGCAGCGGCTCATCATCCGGCGGCGGCGCGGCGCCGCCCCGCATCAATTACAGCGCGATGCAAGCGCCCAAGAATCCGCCCTCCAATAAGGACAATCCGGAGAAGAAGCCGTGACTTTCCCATTTCGATCGCCCGCGAAGTCATTCGCGCCAGAGCCTGTCGACACGCCCTATCGAAGGGCGCAGCAAGAGTGGGATTCGCGCATGGGCTCGGCCGTCTTGTCGGCGCGCGCCTGGCGCACCATCGCCTTTGCAAGCGTGTCGCTCGCGGGGCTGCTGGCGGCGTCGCTGACCATGGTGGCGCTGCAGAAGCGGACTTTCGTCTATGTCGCCGAAGCTACCCGCGAAGGGCAGATCACGCACGTCAGAGCGCTCGATGTGGTTTGGAGTCCGACCGAGGCGCAGATCGCTTATCATCTTGGCCGCTTCGTGCGTTTGGTGCGGGCTTTGCCGACGGACGGCGTGGTGCTGCGGGAGAATTGGCTGGAGGCGTATAAATTCCTTACGCCCAAGGCTGCCGCGCATCTGTCGGAGATCGCGCGGGCCGATGATCCGTTTCAGAATCTGGGTCGGGTGGGGCGCACCATCCATATCAATTCCATCATCGCACGCTCGGACAAATCCTGGGAAGTGCGCTGGACGGAGAAAGCCAGCGATGCGCTGAGCGCTGCGGGCGGTGACGTCTATAGCGGCATTTTCAGCGTGTCGGTGCAGCCGCCCGATAACGCGGATGCTGTGGCGGAGAACCCGCTCGGTCTGTTGATCTCGGACTTTTCCTGGAGCCGTGAGCGATGACACGTGGCGCCTTACCCATTCTGGCGGTGTGCACTCTGAGCTTGGCGCTGAGCGCTTGCGCCAGCGCGCCGAAAAAGCCTGTGGCCGCGGCCGAGGCGTTCCCGGTGGAAATCGTCGAGCCGATCGAGGCGCAGTCACCGCCGCAAGTGACTGCCGCTCGTAGGGCGCGCGGCAAGGCGCTGACGCCTTTGCAGGCTTTGGAGGCGGCGAACGGCGCCGCGCGTCAGCGTCCTGCAGCGGACGGTTTCAGCGCCGCGCGCCAGGTTTATAATTATCGGGCCGGCGCTTTGTTCGAGCTTTACGCCAATCCCAATTACGTCTCGACCATTTTGCTGGAGCCCGGCGAGACCCTGACCAATATCGCGGCGGGCGATACGTCGCGCTGGATGGTGACGCAGGCCGAAGCCGAGACCCAAAGCATGCCGCGCACCATCGTGCTGGTGAAACCGCACGCGCCGGGGCTGCGCACCAATATCGTTCTCATTACCGACCGGCGCACCTATTTGATCGAAGCGATCGCGCAAGGCGGAAACGCCTACGCGGCGCAGGTAGCGTGGTCTTACAACAAACCCATCGCCGCGCCGGTCTCCGCGAAGTCTGGCTATAAAACTCTGGCGGCAATGAATGAGGCGTATCGCATTCGCACCATCAAGGGCCGCGCGCCTTTGTGGATGCCCACCCGCGTCTTTGACGACGGCCGGCGCACCTGGATCGAATTTTCGGAAGAAGCAGAAGCTGCCGATCTACCGCCGGTCTTCGTGATCACGGGTGAGGGCGCCGAGCTCGTCAATTATCGCGTCCAGCATCTGGCGTCCGGCCAGCGTTACATGATCGATCGGGTCTTCGACCGCGCGGAATTGCGGCTCGGCGCCAAGACCCCGGTGGTTGTGCGCATCGATCGGCAAACCCCGAAAGCGGGAGCCCGGTCATGAATGCGCCCCTCAATCCGCAACCGGATCTGAATATCCGCGCCAAGCCGCCATCGCCCAAGCGCTTGTCTCGGAAAATGCTTCTTGTGGGCGTAAGCCTTGCGGGCCTGGTCGTGGCCTTTGCCTTGATCAGCGGCTTGTCCGAGCGGCCCGACCGGCGACGCGGCGCGCAAAGTGAGGTCGCAGCGGCGAGTGGACCCCCAGAGTCCGTCCGGCAAGCGCCGGCGGAATATGATTTCAGCATGCTGCCGCAGACATCGGCCGATCCTTCAGCCGATGTCTACCCGGTCGTGGATCAGAAGAACTTGGCGCCGCCCGCGGATCCAATGTGGAGCGGCGGTGGGGAAGCAGCGGCGGGATCTTCCGTGCGGTCTTCCGGCCGGGGTTCCAGCGCTTACAAAGACGCAGAACCGGATCCGCGTGACGTCGCGCGCATGTCGCCAATCCTCTTTGGCGAAACCAAAATGGCGGCGCGTACGGCTAAGAGTGATCCGGATCGTTTGGAGGCGACGCTGTCGCCGCCGCGCTCGCCTTTTGAGATTCAGGCGGGGCAGGTGATCCCCGCAGCTCTGGTGACCGCGCTTAATTCCGATCTGCCAGGACGTGTAATTGCGCAAGTGACCGCCCCTGTTTTTGACAGCGTGACTGGCGAAGCTCTGCTCATTCCGCAAGGATCTCGTCTCATCGGCGCCTACAGTAATGGCGTGCGCTACGGTGACCGCCGCATCCTCTTGGTCTGGAATCGTCTCATCCTGCCCAATGGCTGGAGCATCAATCTGCAGAACATGGACGCGACGGATTCCGGGGGCAGTGCAGGCCTCAGCGATCGTACGGACAATCATTGGGGACGCCTTGCGGGCGCCGTGGTTTTGTCCTCCATCATCAACGTCGCCGCCAACGAGACAGAGGACAAGGGCAAGGATTCTTCCTTCAGCCAGAGCCTTGGCGACGCCGCTGCGCAAGAAGCGGCGCGGACCGGCGCGCGCATTGTTGATCGCGAATTGTCAGTGCGTCCCACATTGAAGGTGCGCGCTGGGGCGCCCTTGCGTGTGCTGGTCGCTAAGGACATCCAGCTGAGGCCCTATCGCGATGGAGACGTGCAATGAGCGTCAATACGAACGCGCCTTCATCTTCGAGAAAGGCTCGTAAAAACCGGGTAATCGATCCAACGCAGCTTGGTTTGTTCGACCCAGTTATTCTTGCCCCGCGGAAAGAGACGCTGCCGCCCGCTGCTGTCGTTTCGCCGCCGCCGGTGCGGCGACAAAGCCCGGCTGGGCGTTTGGATAAACCCCGTATGGTGACCCTCGAGGACATGCCGGACTATCCGCTCGATCTTCAGCTGGCGGTGGATCGGATGCTTTCGGACTTAGGCGCGGGCAACAACCTCATGACGTATCGCGCCATCAAGGATTGTTTTGGCGTTTCGCGCGCGACGGTCGCGCGGCGCGTCAAGGAAGGATTAGTGCCTGGCGTGCGCATGGCGAACGGCCGGGTTCTGGACGATGGGCCGGTCCGCCGTTTTGATCGAACACAATTGCGCTGGCTGCTGCTCGCGGTTCGGTTCGCGAAAAGGCGCGAGTAACGCAGTCAAGGAAGAGACGCCTTGGTTGAACGCCTTGCATTCCTCGTCGATTATGATCGCGCGAACGCCAAGAGTGGCGCAATGTCGTGAGCATCGGCGTCCTTCAGCGCCGCGACGTATTGGGCGCGCGTTTCCGCCGCCTCAACCAAATTGGCGCTACCCCAAGAGAAGCGCGGGCGGCCTAGCGCTATGGCGAGCAAATCGGCGGCCATGCGGGCATGGCGGCCATTGCCGTTCGGGAATGGATGTATCCAGACCAGCTTGTGATGAAATCGCACAGCGATCTCGTCGGGCGGATAAGTGGCGTTGTCGATCCAGAAGCGCAAATCATCAAGCAATGTGCGCAATTCCACTCCGATCTTGTAGGCGGCGACGCCGATATTGCGCTCGCTTGCGCGCAATGTTCCTGCCCAGCGCCAGACCTTTCCGAACATGCGCTTGTGCAGCCCAAGCAAAAACGTCTCGCTGAGCACGTCGCGTTTGCGCGCGAATGCCCAGCGATCCGCTTCGGCGATGCCGATCTGCTCGGCCTCGTTCAATTGCGCGCGCGTCATGATGTAGGTGGGAATGAGCGCTCGCCGCTCTTCGGGATCGAGCGGCGTGGCGGCGTCGTCTCCCGCATCAAACAGCGGGTCGTTCATGCGTCCTCCCACAACCGGCCCGCCCGTCCTTCAAGGAAAGAACGAACGAGACGCTCGCGCTCTTCTGCGAGATCGCTATCGGTCAGCGCCTGATCTTCAAGCCGCATCGTGTGATGCATGCGCGCAAGATGCGCGTCGGCCAGTGCGCGCGCGCGCGCGCGCGCCGCATCTTCCAGGCTCGTGCGTGGCACCAGGGCATAAACGAGCTGGCAATCGAGCGCCTCGGCGGCTTGGCGCAGCTTTTTCAGCGTCACCGTTTCAGCGGCCTCGCTCTGCTCCAAGGCCGTGACTGTGGATTGGGATAGCCCCAGGCGCGCAGCGAGCTGGCGGCTGGTCATGCCGAGTGCATCGCGAATCGCCCGCACCCAGCCCCGTGGCGGGCGCGGCTGCAAAGCCGCATCCCGGAACGGGAGCAGAGCCCTGTCCAAATGGCGGCGGGCCAGAGCCTCCCTGTTTTGATCGATCATAATCTATCACTTTCCGCTTTTTTGATAGACTATAATGGATTATAAGTCAATAATATATCGACTAAAATCGATAACTATCGTTGATTGTGATCGAATATAAGCGATCAAATCTGGCGCCTATGACCCATCACACTCTTCGTCAGGCAAGCTGCGGTTTGATCTTTGGCGACTCACTTTTCTTCCTCGGCGGCTTTCAGTCCGTCTAGGTAATCCGCCCACCACTGCAGCATGTCGCGGCGCTGAAGGACGCCGACGCGCTCATTGCGCGGGCGGAGCAGGCGGGCGGCCGTCTGATAGAAGAACTCGCAGCAGGTCCGCACAATCCATTCCGGACCACCTTTATAGAAGATCCAGAAGGACATTTGCTGCAATTCAGCCAGGCGGCCGGATAAACCCACTTTGCAACGCATGACGCGAGCCCAATCAGGAATATCTGGTGCTGACGAATCCAACGACCATAAAGACGGGGAAGCGATATTGCATCTGCTCTCCCGAGAGCGCCGCTGTAGTTGCCGATGTTTCACCGGGCGCGCGGATTCTCCATCAATTGCCGCGTGATGCGATCGTCGTTGCAGCTGAAACGCACCTGGGCGCCGGCGGAGAAGAATTCGTCCGGATAAGCAGCCCTGCCGGGACGTGTGGTTGCGCAAGTGACGGCGCCGGTTTTTGACAGCGTGACGGGTGAAGCCTTGCTGATCCCGCAAGGCTCGCGTCTTATCGGCGCCTACAGCAATGGCGTGCGCTATGGCGACCGGCGCATCATCTTGGTCTGGAACCGCCTCATCCTGCCCAATGGCTGGAGCATCAATCTTCAAAACAAGGAGGCGACGGATGCTGGCGGCAGTGCGGGCCTGAGCGATCGCACGGACAATCACTGGGGTCGTCTCGCGGGCGCGGTGGTTTTGTCTTCCATCATCAGCGTCGCCGCCAACGAAACCGAGGACAATGGGAAGGATTCGTCCTTCAGCCAAAGCCTCAGGGACGCGGCCGCTCAAGAAGCGGCGCGAACTGGCGCGCGCATCGTGGATCGCGAATTGTCGGTGCGCCCGACATTGAAGGTACGCGCCGGCGCACCCGTGCGCGTGCTGGTGAGTAAGGATATCCAATTGAGGCCGTACCGGGATTGAGGGCGCGTGATGAAGCGAAAGTCTAGCCGTAGGTCGGCGACTGTCTTGGCGGGGCAACTTGATATGTTCGCTGCCATACCCGGGCGGGTTGAGATACATCCAGGGACGCGGTCGCCACGTTCAGCCTTGCAGCAGCAACAGCGACCGCCGGCAACGAAGCGCGCCGTGAAGCCTGATACGCATACTTCTTCGGTGACAACGGCCAAAACATCGAGTGCGATCCTCCGCGTGCAGGATGCGGCCACGCGGGTGGGGCTTTCGGTTTCGACGCTCAACAAAATGCGCTGCGATGGCCGGGGGCCACGTTTCATCAAGCTAACAGGCAAAGTCGTAGGCTACTCAGTTGAGGATTTGGATGCGTGGGTGGAAAAACGGAGATTAGTGGCCGTGACTAGCCGCTCGGAATAGATGCCGGCTATCGATTAGCGATCACCACTATTCGCTGTCTTGGTTCTGTGCTGCTAAACGCATCGCGCTTTCCATCTTTTTAATTTCTGTATCCGTGAGTTCGGAAAATAGTTTCCGCTTGGACTTTGATAAATTTCCGCCGTTGCTCATGCACAAGCGGATGAAAAGCGAGATCCGATTGTTGGGCATATCAACGATATTGCGTACGGCTTGATAAGCTCGATCAAAGTTTCCAAGAAAGTCCAATTCCTCCGGAAGGTCATGCTCAATGGTTTCAGCGACTCGCTCGTAGAGATATTCCGCCAGCGGAGTGGCGTCGAAGTAGCGATAGTGATCAGACGTATCGCCTTTTATTATCAGGGTACTGTCTTCTCGCAAATGCCAGTCAATCAAGGACAGCAGCGGCTTCGAGAATGTCTCTAGTGCTGCGTCGTAGCTCGCCATGTCTCTCACGATTGAAACGGAGATCGGGAAAATCATATCCTTGGGGCTAAAGTTCCTTTTGGCGAGCGCGCTATGCAATAAAAAGCGATGGATGCGGCCGTTTCCGTCTTCAAAAGGATGGATGAAGACGAAGCCAAAGGCAATGATTGCGGCGGCGATCACAGGATCGACTTGGGATGAAAGAAGGCGTCGCCCGCATTTCGCCCATGCTTCCATGAGCTCTGGCACATCGCCGGGTTTCGGGCAGATCAAGTGAACAATCTCGTGATATCCGCTAACCGTTTCGCCCACAAAATTTTGGTTTTCGCGCCAGTCTTGAGCGGCAAATCGAGGGTCAACGATCATGCTCTGCAGCTCAATGAGCGTTTTTTTGTCTCCGATCTCAAAGCCTACCGCACGTGTTAAGGCTGTGATGAAGCGTTCTTCTCGCTGCGGGTTTGGCGCTTCTCGCTCGATTTCAAAACTGGATCGCGTCTCCTTCGTGTAGAGATAGGCGACCGCACGGCGCAGGAGATTGGGGTCAACGCTCTGAGTGAGCGCTTCTGCTTGTTTGTCTAATTCTTCCTCCATTCGGGCGACGAGTTTGGGCGTGCGCCTTATCGTTGGAGAAAAGCCAGGGCTTCCTAGAAGATTGTCTCGAACGCGATGGCGTGTGGATGTTTTGGCCTCGCCAACGATATGGCGCTTCGGGTCAAGAACATCTGCGTAAACGCCCGTGCGAGCGTTTGGTAAGTCCAGCGCTGCGCCGGTAAGATATTCGTATAAGAACCAGGCCTTCCGCGCGTAAGCGCCTGTTGGTTCCTTCTGGACCCAATCCCGTACAAAATTCGGTCCTAATGATTTAAGCGCGGCGGCGAGAACGCGGAGGTCCGTCGGTTCATTTTTGAAGGCAAACAGGAGGTGGCCTTTGAGATCTCCGGAGGGCGCGGCCTTTTTGGGGTAAATTTCCGTGGCGCCGTCGGGGCGGATTTCGGAGCGTCGAACGGCGCCAGCAATCTGGCTTCGTACGTAGGGCGCAGGCGTTTTAAGACCAAGCTCCTGAACTAAGGCGGAATAGCCGGTCAGCATTTCGGTTCCTTTTTCGCCGCCGGGCCACAGATCGATTCTGGCTTGGGGATTTTTATTCTGCTTGCCCAAAGTATTGGCTTTTTGATTCTAAGCCATCATCAGCTGATTCTAATCAGCCTTGCGGTGTCAAAATCAATCCTGAAATGTCTAAAATAGTTCTAATCCCTATATTTTTTGTCTTTTTAATTCTAAATTGCTGACTTTACGGGTGTTGCGCCACCGCTTGGCCGACGGGTGTTTCGCCATGCGTCCAAATTCTCGGAGCGCCAGGCGACAGCGCGCTTACCGATCCGAAGCGGTGCGGGAAATTCGCCCGCTTTAATCGCAGCATAAATTGTAGATCGGCCGAGCGCGGTCTCTCTCATCACGGTGGGTAGTTTGAGCAGCATGGTTGAACCTCCTGTCCTCATGCTGACAAAGCGGGACAGCGCTGTCGCGCGTGTGGAGGTTTCCAAAGCGTCTCCGTTTGTTTTCGGTGGTCTGAGCCCCGACTTTCCTCCGGCTGTTGGGAGAGTCCTTGGGTTGATTGATCGTAAGCGTAGCTTGTCCCCCGTCATCGCGTTTGAGACAAACTAGGGTTCTTCACTAAAGGAGGTTTTCTGGTTCATCGTCGCCATGAAGGAGCGCAGATGAAACGGAATACTGGACGTAACA
>Ga0247832_1004105_pt1 | contig 18798 bp, 30 predicted proteins | sample LaCruzMarch2015__10_FD_192407 | JGI IMG/M metagenome (GOLD analysis project Ga0247832, IMG submission 192407) | Freshwater microbial communities from meromictic Lake La Cruz, Castile-La Mancha, Spain - LaCruzMarch2015_4m | ecosystem: Environmental > Aquatic > Freshwater > Lake | place: Spain... | reverse complement strand
GCTGTGGGCCAGCGATCCGGCCTGGCTCGCCATGCAGGCGGAAAAGAAGCGATTGCAGCGGGCCGCTAAAAAGAAGATCACAAAGAAATGAAATCCACTCTGGCAGTTCTGGCGGTTGCTCTCGCGGCGGTCCTTTTGCTGAACGGCTGCGTTGCCGTTTGGGGCAAGGGGCACAATGTTGTTTTTGCCAACAGTGAAGGGATGCTGATTCAATACGACCCGCTGATTGCTTCCCCCGGATCCATGGCCGGCATTGCACAGCAAGAGGCCTCGAAGTATGGGCGCGTCATCGTGCCAGGAGATTTCGAGCCCTCGAACTATGGGGGCATCCATCAGCGATATTTCAAGTTCATCACCCCGACGCCTGCGGGGCGGCAAAATTACTGACGGCAATGAAGGTTTCACTTGAGGTTCAAAATCTGATCAAGGAAATTAAAGAAGTTGCCTGTCCGATGGTGGCCGGGAGCGCTTCTTTTTTATGCGGCGTGGCGCTTTTGTGCATCGTTCTAGGTGGGCTATGGATACAGGAATTACTATGGCTGTCCGTAATGCCGATTGTCCTTTTGTGGGAACAATCAGCAAAAGTTGAGAAATGGGCCAGAGGAAAGGCGCGATGGCTTGAGCTTGAACAAGAGATTGAATATGAGGTTTCGCGAGGCAGCTTAGATGAGGCCATAAAGCAGGCTCGGGAAAGGTATGCCGTTTTGAATGCAGTATTGGGAAAATGGGCTTCTCAAAAGCCGACGATATTTGAGCGTGTTTTTTTTGAGCGAAGCCAGCGCCGCGAGGAGCAAAATGAATGCCTCTATCGGCGGCTGATGGAGGCTAGGTATTTAGAGCACAGGCTTACGTCAGCGCAGGAAGTGGCGAAGTCTGATAAACAGAGGTTTTCCGATGCTTGAAAAATATTTTCACATTTTTTGTTGACGGGTGGTTATACACCTGCAATCTTTGCAGGTATGCCGAGCAAACGCAAAGCCGGAAAGAAGCAGGTTGCCGTCTGGCTCACGCCAGATGAAAAGGCTGTCTTGAAAGAACTGTCTCGCCTGTCTGGGAAAACCATGTCCGAAGTTTTGAAGGAAAGAATCAATGAGCGCATCAACAAAAACAAATAAACTCGTATCGGTCGGCCTCTACTTGGATGCCGAAGAACTGCAATCCCTGAAGGAAGCGGCGAAAAACGAAGGGCGGTCTTTGTCCTCGTATGTTCGCCGCCTTTTTTTTGGCGATAGGTGTATAACCACCCCAACCGCCAATACATCTAAAAAGCCCCGGAAATGAATCCCGCAAAGAAGATTCACGGCGTCCTGATCGAATCAGGCATCCCCGTTCCGCAGAGCATGAGTCGGTGTTGCCGGGAAGTGCTGGCGGCCATGAAGCCGGGAGATTCTATCCTGGTTCCGCTTTTGGACCGCGAGGTATGGCGCAGGACAGCCATGCACATGGGAATTCATGTCTGCACGCGGACGGCTGGCAGCAAGAATTGCAGGCTTTGGCGGATTGAAACGGCCCCGAAGAATGGCCGGCCAAGCGCTTGGAAGGGGCCATCCAAATGAGCGCCGAGGAACTCATTGAGGCGGCGACAGCTCTCCCCCCGGCCGGCCGATACCCGACCGACACGATCATGGGGGCCGTGCTGGTGATGCGGCAGAAGGGATACAAGTTCCGCGCGATCCATCAATTTCTGAAAGACAAGGGCGCGAACGTGCATCCGGTGGCGACCACGTTCACAAGCGTCATGTCCCGCCGCATCAAGCGGGCGCGACTCAAAGCTCTGGAGGCGGCACGATGAGTATCAAAGACGCGATGGGGCTTACGGGGCTCTGTTACACCTCTCTCGTAAAGAAGGCGGCGGCTGGCGAGTTTGAGGCGTACAAGCCGCGCGGCAACAAGGGCGGCTGGGAGATCGACGCGCGATCCTTCTCATGCTGGAACCTGTGCCGGAAGATGAAGACGGGCAATGCGCCCGCTCGGGCCGCCACTCGCCATGAACTCGAAGAGATGGGGGCCGCACGATGAACCCCGCATTTCGATGCGAGTACGAGGCGGGCGTGATCTTGCAGAAGATCGCAGCGGAACGGCTCGATATTGCCTGGTACAAGGCGATGGCGACCGCGACCGACCTTGAGCGTGTTACCGGGAACCCCAAGGCGGCTGAAGCTGCCGCCACGCTCAAGACGGCGATGACGCTTCTGAATCGGGCGCGGCATCTGGTCTTTGACCTGTGCCCGCTTGAAGCCGCTCGGCTCACCAACACCAAGGGGGCACGCAAGGAACTCTCTGAATTGCTCACTGAATTTCGCACGCCAAGAAAGTCATGAAAAACACCGACCCAACCGCAAGCCTGATCTGGTGCCTGATCTGGGCCGTGCTCCTCGTCTCGATGCTCATTGGGCAATACTCGCTCAAACTCGAACGCGACCGGGACCGCCTGCATGCCGAGGTCAATGCCTCGATGATCCCGCCAGAGGTTAAGATTTTCCGTGGGCCGCTGACCGCAACCGCGCAGGGCTCGTCCCGCCAGGGCGCCACGGGAACCAACTCTTTCCGGCCATGATCGCCATCAAACAAGGATCATGCTGGACCTACCACGGCCCCGGAGACGGCAAAGGAGTCAAACACTACGTCACCATGATTAAAGGCGGGACTGTAACCACATGCTCTGCGCCGATCAGCGATCCTGAATTGGGCGGATATATGTGGGACGGCCCGGTGGACATCTTTATTCAGCACTTCAAGCCATGCCAGCCATGATCCCCGCCCTTGCCCTCCTCTCCATCGCCGCCGCCATCGTGCTCGGCATGACGATCAAGCGCCAAATCTCTGCGGCCTACCGGGACGGATACCGCTCCGGGTTCTTCAAGGGATACGGCGCGGCGACCACGTTCCAAAAGAAACCCCTGGACTGAGAAAAGAATTTCCCCCGCCCCGGTGAGCGCCGGAAGCGGGGGAGTAGTGAAACAACAACAACGAAAGAAAGCAGAAACATGAAACTATCAAAAAAGCAAGAAGGGGATTTCACCCCGCATGAAGAAGGGACCTTCAAGGCCGTCTGTGTGGACGTCACCCCGTTGGTCAAACGCCAAACCGATTGGGGAATGAAGGAGGAATTTCGCATCGTCTTCGAAACCGATGCGAACCCTCGCGAGGATGGATCGCCGCAGTGTGTGTGGAGCCGGGCCTTCACGCCCAGCCTCAACGAGAAAGCGGCGCTTCGGAAGTTCCTGCGCCAGTGGCTCGGGCGGGATCTGACGGCGGCCGAGGAAACGGAGTTCGACACGGAAGACCTGCTCGGCCGTGGCGCAAACGTCGTGGTCGTCCATGAAACCAGCAAGGACGGCGAGAAGACCTATGCCAACATCGCGGCATGCACGCCGATGCGCGGCGAGGGGATCAAGCCATCGGGCAAGTTCACCCGCAAAAAGGACCGCGAGGAGAAGGCCGGCGGCGGCGAGGGGGCGTCCTACCGGGGCGCGGCCAAGCCGAGCGAAAAGCAGGCGGACGCCAAGCCTGTGGACGATACCCAGGCTGGCGAGGACTGGACACGGGTCAAGGTCCACGTCGGCAAACATGCTGGCGTCGAGCTGCGCGACCTCGATCCCGAGGCGATCACGAAGCTGGTGACGAACTGGCTGCCAACGCATGAGGTCAGCAAGAAGCCGAGCGCCGACGACAAGCGCCTGGCGGCCGCGCTCAAGCTCGCCGTCGAGGCCATCAACGAAACCCCGAAGGAGGATTTCTAACGCCATGAGCATCTCGAAAAAGAACTACAAGCCGGTTGAATCAGTGGAGCCCGAAGGGGCTCCGCCCAAGCCTCGCACGTCGAAGGCGCGGGAATCCTGCCGGCATCCACTCACGACGGATCAGATGGTCGAGGCTGGCAAGGACCTTGCTGCCTCGCAAATCGAACTGCGCCAGCTTGACGACGACTTCAAGTCTGTCCGCGATGAGTGGAAGAGCCGGATCAGCGCCGTCGAGGCGCGGGTCACCCAGCAGACGGGCCGGATCAGCCGGGGATATGACATCAAGGACACGGAATGCACGGTCACGTTCGAAACCCCTGAACCGAACCTGAAAACCTGCACACGTGACGACACGGGCGAGCGGGTCTGGGTGCGCGAAATGACGGACACGGACCGTCAACTTGTGCTCGATCTGACGGAAGCCCCGGCAGGTGAGGAGGACGAGGGATGAGCGACAAACTTGAAATCGTTGTCTCAGGTCCGTTGCCGAAACCGGAGATCGAACTATCGCCCGCCGCGTTCAACGCCCGTGAACAGGCGCTCAAGGCGGCGGGCAACATCAAGGCCATCGTCTCGGTGGCCGATCTCGACCAGGCGGCCGCCGCCCTGACCACGATCAAGAGCCTGACGCGCTGCGTCGAGGACTCGCGGAAAGAGGTCAAGGCCCCGGTGCTGGAAGTCGGCAAGCGGATCGATTCGGTTGCCAAGGATTACCTGTCCCCGCTCGATGCCGAGGCCGCTCGGCTTTCGGTCATCGTCGGATCCTACCAGGAGGCCGCGCGCCGGAAGGCTGAGAAGGAACGCGCGGAGGCGGCACGGGTGCAGGCCGAGGCGATTGCAGAGATGCAGGCCAAGCAGGCCGAGGCGCTCGCTTCCGGTGACGAGGCGGCGGCGGACGCTGCCCGCGCCGAGGCGGCGGACAAGATCGCCGAGAGCCAACTGGCGGCGATCAATGCCGAGGGGCCGAAAGCGGATGGCATCGTGACCCGCACAACGTGGAAGTTCGAGGTCACCGACATCGGCGCGCTGTTCAAGGCACGCCCGGAGATGGTCGCGCTCTCGCCAAACAACGCGGTCATTCGCGCGGTCGTGAAGGCCGAGAATGGCAAGGCGATCCCCGGCCTGCGGATCTGGCAAGAAGCGGGCGCAATCGTGCGCGGTGCCGCGCCGGTCAACGTCGAGAAATACGACTACTGAAACAAATCTGATCAGAGGTTCCGAACGACGGGAAAGCAGAACCGCGAACACAGCATCACTCCAGAGGAGCGAAAAGCGAGGCGGACCAGTCGTGACATCGGGAGAGACTGCACAATTTTTTATGGCAACACTTTCTGAAATCTTAGCGAAAAAGGCGGCGCGGGCCGGCACCGGCACAGTGATCCGGGCCGAGGACGAGAAGGCGAAGCTCGCCGCATCGATCAAATCAACCCTCGACGCATCGGCCCCGAGTCTCCCAAAAACCCAGCCCCCGGCCCCGCGCGAGCTGGGAGCCATGGAGCCGGGGGAGCGCCTGCCAATGGATCACCCGCCCCAGGGCGCGCCGGACGCGGCGTGGGAGTGGTTCGACTCGCTTCACTCGTTCGAGAGCGATCTGGGGATCGTGATCGACCCGAAGGGCGAGCATGCCTGGCTGGCCGTTCAAGCGAAGCAATTCGACCCGCCGCTCCTGATCCTGCGCCTGCCACTCCTCAACCGTCGCCTGCCGGGGGAACCATTCTAAATGACTGCGACAATGAACCCGCCCGCATCGCAAGGGAACTTGGCGTTGCGCTTAAAGTCGGCTATCTCAACGGCCCAGACGATCCAGAGGCCCAATTCCTCGCCGTCGCCATCCATCTCTTTGGCGGCCGCGTCATCGATTACTAAGCTCGACCCGGAGCAACAGCGCGCGGTCGACATGATGCAGGCCGGGGGAAATATCTTTCTTTCCGGCATGGCCGGGACCGGGAAAAGCACGGCTCTGCTCGAGTTCATCGGGCAATCGTTCCGGGCGGTCGACGTGTGCGCGACGACCGGGATCGCTGCGCTCAACCTGCAAGACCAATTCCGCCGCCGCGCCGGGGTGGCGCTGCCAGCGCATACCGTTTACCGCTGGTCCGGGATCGGCCTCGGGCCGGCCGCCGGCCAGACGCATCAACAATACTGGGATTTCCTTAACCTCGGCCGCATGCCGATGTCGCGCATGGCGGCATTCCGCAGGGTGGCACGGTCTGAATGCCTGGTCATCGATGAGATCTCAATGCTGCCGGGGCGCGTGCTCGACTACCTGAATTTCCACTTCCAGCAAATCCGGGGAAACTCGGCCCCGTTCGGCGGGATCCAAATCATTGCGGTTGGCGACTTCCTCCAACTGCCCCCGGTGGCGAAGTCTGGGAAGTATGATTGGGCATTCTTCGCGCAATCGTGGGCGGCCGCGCGCCTCCAACCCGCCTACCTGACGACGATCCACCGGCAGGACGAGCCGATCTTTGTCGAGGCGCTCAACAACTTCCGGGAGGGCCGGATCTCGCGCTCAGTGGCCGACGTGCTCTCTTCCCGGGTCAAGATGTTCGTCGACCGCAGGGTTGTCCGGCTCATGACCCACAACGCCCAGGTCGACAAATGGAACTCGTACCAAATTGGTGAGATTGACGCGCCGGAATTGACGTACAACGCCGAGTTTGAAGGGCCGGAACATGAGGCGGATTTCATCGCCAAGAACTCGATCACCCCGACAAAACTAATCCTCAAGCGTGGCGCGCGGGTGATGGTCACCAGCAACCTGACCGGCGAGGGTGGCGAGCTGATCGCCGTCAATGGGCAATGCGGGACGGTGATGGAAATGGGTGGCGAATCTGTAGCCGTCGCGCTCGACGGCGGCGCGACCGTGCAAATCAACCGGCGCAGTTGGACGTATGATCCGCAACGGGACGATTCCGCGGCGATGCATCAAATCCCGCTGCGGCCGGCCTACGCGCTCACGATCCACAAAAGCCAAGGCCTGACACTCGACCGGGCACATATCGACATCCGGGCCGCGCGCGAGCCCGGGCAGGCATACGTCGCGCTTTCGCGCCTGCGCTCACTCTCTGGCCTGTTCCTCAAGGAATGGATCAAGGGTGTCCATGTGAGCGACGCGGCAATCAACTTCTATCGCAATTTATGAAACCTGAAAACGACACTTGGAAATCAGTTCACGACGAAATGCCGGACGCTGAACAATCTGCGGGAGACGCTGCGGGAGGTTTTGGCGAACGCAGAGAGGAGCCACACATGACCGCCGCGCTTGACTCCGCTACCACCCATGACGTGTCCGGCGGGCATGTGTTGGCTCACTCGCCTTGTTCGCCTTCTTTGCTCGACATCTTCTGTGGTGTCGGCGGGTGGTCGAAATCCTTCGCGGCTCGCGGCTGGAACTGTGTGGGCGTGGACATGGCCGCCCTTGGCTATCCTTGGCGGCTGGAACAGCGGGACGCGCTCACGCTGCCGCGTGACTGGATAGACAGTTTCGATGCAGTGGTGATGTCGCCGCCGTGTGAAGAGTTCGCCCGCGCCTGGCTGCCTTGGCTGCGCGGGGACAAGCAGCCCGCAAAGTGGGCACTCGATCTCCTAGAATGGTCGGTGGCACTTTGTGACCGCCCGCGCCGGATCGTGGAATGCAGCAACTTCGCGGCCCGCCATGTGCCCGGCGCGATACGCTGCGAATCCTACTCGCTGTGGGGAGACGTGCCGCTCCTCATGCCCGTGCTGCCACGCGGCAAGATGGCGAAATCTGGAATGCGCCCGGAACTGAGGGCAGAAATCCCCGCCGCCCTGGCTGAGACGGTCGAGCGGCATTTTAGTATGGCGAACGCAGAGGCTACCGCATCCCAGCCGGGAGCGGGGCAACTACCAAAATAATACCAATGAAGTCGAAATCGGTAATAACACAGAACGGGCTGGGATTAGGTGCGCCGCTTGGTTCGCCTGTTTTCAACCTCTCAAAGTCCGCTACGGGGCCAGAACGGAAAGCCCGCAGGGACATGACGGAGCGTGTAATGCGGGCCGTGTGGAGTCACTGCGACGAATCGAAGGAATGGGGCCAGTCACGATGGGTCGAACTCATCAAGGAAGTCGGATTGCTCTCACCAAAAACCAACTCAATCGACTGCGATCAAATCACGGAACTATTCGTTGAACTCTGGAACAAAAAATGAAAACCAAAATGGATATAATGCTGATGCGGTCCCGCGCCGTGGACCTCGGAAACAATGCCGGTCAATGCGTGGCTGAAATGTGCAACTCACTTCTCGATACGAACCTCACGCCGGAAGAACGCGAGCAATCGCTGAAATTGAGCGAGCGTGTGGCTCGGGGTGAAATCCGCGAACTCGAAAGACTGATCCTCGAATGTCGCGATATTCTGGCGAACACCAGCGTCAGCGGCCCCTGCCCGCCGACGAAAGACGACACCAACAAAAACCAACTGTCCGGCGGGTAGGGGTTCGCTGGACGCACTGTTAGCCATATTTATGAACGCATCAAGAGAAGCATACGACCTACACAATCCAGCCTGTCGCGCAAACGCATGGGCAAGACTCAAGCGCGGCGAATGGAAATCGCTCTGGTTCTGGAAACTGATCTGGAGTGACACGATCAACAACGTCTGCCCGGTAACGCTGAAATGATTATTTTGGCTAACAATGATTAACCGACTGCCGTCCGTTATTAAAATCACTATGGACAACAAAACTAAGCACTTAGGACTTTTGACCGATGTCATCCGCCGGAAGCATTATTCCCTGGCAACAGAGCGGACGTATTGCCTGTGGTTCGCTAAGTTTTGGGACCATTGCCTTTCACTTCCTCGGGAGATGTCCCGCGAAAAGAAGCTGGAAGATTTCCTGACCGCTGAGGCAAAGCGTGGATGCTCAGCTTCAACTCAGAATCAGGCGTTCAATGCGGTCGTGTTCTATTTCAAAGAGGTTGCCGGGAATCCCCTGGGGGAGGTCAAGGCGCTTCGAGCAAAACGCCCAGAGCAACTCCGGTTTGCACCGTCCAGGGAGGATATCCGTGGAATCCTGAAGAACGTAAAGGACGTGAACGGATATCCGACAGCGTTCCTCACGCGCCTGCTCTATGGCTGCGGCCTGCGCGTGCGCGAGCCGTTCAATCTGCGCGTGCGTGATATTGACCTCGACCATTCCCGGATGACGATCCGCCAAGGCAAGGGCAATAAAGACCGCGTTGTCGCAATCCCGTGCTCCCTCATCGAAGGGTTTCGCGCACAACTGCAGGTTGCCAAAGCGGTCTGGGAAACTGACCGCATGAACGGGATCCCGTGCAAGCTCCCCGGCCTCCTCGGCAAGAAATACCCCGGCTACGAACACGCGCTGGCTTGGTTCTGGGTCTTCCCTCAACACGTCCCCTGCAAAGATCCCCGCGATGGCCGGACTGTGCGCTACCACGCGCACGAATGCAATCTTCAACGGGCAGTGAAAGCCGCTGCCAAGGAAGTCGGGATCGAAGGCGTCACCCCGCACCATCTGCGCCACGCCTACGCAACCCATGCGCTTGAAATGGGGGCAAACGTCCGGGCCGTCCAGGAGGCGCTTGGGCATGCCTACCTCGACACCACGATGGGCTACATCCATGCGGATGCGCTCGGCGTGCGCTCGCCCCTCGAAACTCTTGACTGACACCATTTATGAACACACTCGAAACCATCATCAGCATCTTCCCATCGGCTCTTGCCCAAGAACCGGAACAGGCATTCACGCTGCGCGAATTCCTCGCCGCTGTCAAAAACGGCCGGTGGGAGCGCAAGATTGCCATCTGCCGGGAACACATCCGCCGCGGCGACCGCGTGCGCTACGACCACAAGAAGCGCGAGCTGCCGGCCGTGACAATCTCATGCCATTGCCTTTCGCGCGAACGCGACCTGACCCCGGAGGCAAAGGCGATCACCCATTCCGGCTGGCTCCAGGCGGACTTCGATCTCAAGGACAACCCGCTCCTTGCCGATGCGGACGCGGTGAGCGCCAAGCGTGCGGCGCTGATCGCTGATCCTCACGTCGGGGCGGTCTTCGTCGGGCCATCCGGCGAGGGCCTCAAGGCGGTGGTATCAATTGATCCCGAGCGCCACAAGGATTCATGGTTTGCGGCCGAGGTCTACTTCCGCGAGGTCCACGGCCTGCGGCTCGACCGGGCGACCAAGGATCCGATGCGGCTTTGCTTCGTATCCCACGATCCTGACCTCGAGACATCCGACGAGTTTGCCCCGATCTCGGTCCCGGAGGCGCTGCCGGTCGAGGAATCCTGGCGGCCGCCGGTCGAAACCACGGCGGCGGACATCGCCGAGATGCTGCGGTTCATCCCGACCCGGCCGGACTACGAAACCTGGCTTCGGATCGCCTCGGCGGTCTGGTCGGTCCTCCCGATGGAAGACGGCGCGCGGATCCTCCACCAATGGAGCCCGGAGGAAAAGGACGGCGAGTATATCGGCAAGCACAAGGCTCGGCTGCGCCAGGTCGGCGTCGGCACGCTCGCCCACATTGCCAGCCAACACGGGTTCGACGCCCGGGCGGCCTGGAACCGGAAACGCTGGGCTGGCCGGATCAGGTTTGCCGACAGTGAGCGAGGACCCGGACAGGGCGAGGATCCAAACTCGGACACGTCGCCAGCGTGCATCGCCACGGAAATGACCCGGGAACGGATCGTGGGCGCGTTCAACTCCGGGCAGGCCGGGGACGCGCGCCTGTGGTGCGAGCTGCGCCGGGGCCTCCGGGTCTGGAACATTCACGCGAAGATGTGGATGATTTACGAGGAGGGGCTCTGGCGGCGCGATTCCGCCCACTCGACGCCCTGGGACATCTCGGACACGCTCTGCGAGATCTACGCCCGCATGTCGACATCGATCCGCGAGGAGATCGCCAAGGACCCGGCCCCGGATCGCAAGAAGGATCCCCGGGAAAAGGAACTGGCCGGATTCCAAGCCCGCATCGATATGCTGCGCAAGTGGGAATACATCTCGTCGGTCGAGAAGTTCGCCCTGCGAGAACTCAACCTGCCTGCGACCGCGTTTGATTCCAACCAGGACATTCTCGTCGTCATCAACGGAACGCTCGACTTTGCCGAGGGCCTCTTCCGCGAGCATCGGCCGAGCGACAACGCAACGGTTCGCTCACCGATCGCATTCGATCCGGCCGCCGAGTGCCCGCGCTGGGAGGCATTCCTTGACCGGTTCATCCCGGACATCGAAACCCGCGCCTATCTCGCCCGGGCGGTCGGCTACAGCCTGACCGGCCGGGTTCACGGTGACGCCCTGTTCTTCGCCTACGGCAAAGGGGCCAACGGCAAATCGACGTTTTACGGTGTGCTCAAGATCCTGCTTGGCGACCTCATGACGACCGTCCCGATTGCGGCCCTCCTGGCGGCCAAGGCGGACAACAACTTCGACTATCACAAGGCATCCATGGAGGGGAAGCGGGTCGTCCTCACCGACGAGATCCCGGAAGGCAGGAAGTTGGCGGATTCCCAAGTCAAGGCGATCACCGGGGGCGATCCCATGAATGCCCGCCGGCCGTTCGAAAGCCCTTACAACTTCATGCCCACTCACAAGCTCTGGCTCATGGGAAACCATAAGCCGGAAATCAAGGGCACGGACGAGGGGATCTGGCGCCGGGTCCACATGATCCCGTTCCTCGTCACCATCGCCGAGGCCGACCGCCGCCCGCGGCATGAGATCCTCGCCGAGTTCGAGGCCGAGGCGGCCGGCATCCTCAACTGGGCGATCCGGGGCCTACTCGAAAGCCGGGACATCGGCCTGCGCCCGCCTCCCCAGGTCGTCGAGGCGACCAAGGAATATCGCGAGGAATCCGATCAGTTCGGCGCGTTCCTCACAGAATGCACCGGGAAGGACGTCATCGGCCGCGTCGGGATCTCATCCCTGGCCAAGTGCTATGCCATCTGGTGCGAACAGAACGGGGAGAATCCACGGTATCACGGGACCCGGAAAATTCGAAAGGTCATGTGCGAGCGCGGCTGGCATATCGAACCGGACCGAAACGATCATCCGACCGTTCACGGATTGAGACTGAAACAGGAGGAGTCACACAATGAATTCGCCCTTAAAGGATAGGATTGCTTTTGAATCCCGCGAATCCCGCGCGGGAAACGCGGGGTTTCGTGACCATCTTATTTTTCAAACACTAAAAAATGCCACTTTTGACCCTAAAAATGCGGGAAATGCGGGATTGGCGGGGTAGTTCCTATTAAATACAGAGAAAGATTATTTATTATTCCTATATCCCAGACACTAGGTGCAACACCCCCGCGAATCCCGCAAATCCCGCACCACCCTTATTGAGACTTCAACACCAAAACCAATGCCATTCACACCCGACCAACTGCAAAAACTCGGCTACGTGCTCCAACCAGACGGATCCTATTCCGCTCCCGGAGCCGCCCGCTCAACCCACTATGCAAAACCAAAACTGGACCCGAAAACGCAAGCTCATCCTCATGGGCTACAAAATCCCGTCACTCAACCAACTGCTCCACAAGCATTGGACCGTAGCCCACAAAGCGAAGGAGGCCGCAAAGCGTGCGCTGTCGGTGGCGCTCCGCGATACCGCCTCATCGTGACCCGCTACTCCTCGCGCCCGCTCGACGCCGACAACCTGGCCGGCGGATGCAAGCCGCTCATCGATGCCATCCGCCGCGCCGGCCTGATCCCGGACGACGATCCGAAGACAGTCATCCTCGAGTTCGCTCAGCATGGATGCCTGAAAGCCGACGAGCGGACGGAGGTCGAGGTCTTCGAGCGCAATCTTGACTGACACCCGCAACCGCGCAACACTCACGCCCGATGCCAATCCTAGCCAATCCCAAGCATGAAGCCTTCGCCTGCAAGGTCGCCACGGGCATGCAGCTCGGGCCTGCTTATCGCGCCGTGTACGGCAAGAAAGGCACGGATCAGAACGCTTGCCGCTTGAGTAAAATTGAAAAGGTGGCGGCTCGAATCAAAGAGCTCCAGGGCAAAGCCGAGGCAAAAACTCTGCTGACGATCCAAGAACGCCGGGCGTTTCTGGCGGACGTGGTGCGCGTGAAAGTCGGGGACGTCGACGAGAAGTCACCGCTCGCGCAGTCGGTCGAATACGGGCTCAATGGGAGCCGGAAAATCAAAGTGCCCGACAAAATCAAGGCGCTCGAGCTCGACGCGAAGATGGCCGGTGAGCTGGTCGAAAAGCAGGAGACAACCCACGTCATCCCAGGATCGCTCGAAGAGGCGATCATTTCCCTGATCCATGGACAAGCGCGCCCTTGACTATCTGCGGGACCCATGGTGGCGCGTGTCAACGCTTCACATGGTGCGCGATGAAACCGCCAAGCTGGTGCCGTTCGTGCCCCGGAAGGAACAGGCCGAGTTCTACGCGACCAAGCACAATCGGAATTTCATCCTCAAGGCCCGCAAGCTCGGCATGTCCACGCTCCTTGCCCTCGACAACCTGGACGCCTGCATCTTCACGCCCGGGACCTACGCGGCCATCGTAGACCGCTCGGAGGCCGAGGCCTGCGGCAAGCTCGATATGGCGCGCTGCTCATGGGAAAATCTGGAAAAGAACCCTGATCCCCGCGTGGCAGCGGTCGGGAAGCTGATCAAAGACAACCTCAAGCTGGTTGCCGATTCCGACAAGGAGATGCGGTTTTCCAACGGCAGCAAGTTTGAAGCTGGCGTTTCCCTGCGCGGTGGCACCCCGACCCGCCTGCACGTCTCTGAGCTAGGCTACATTGCCAGCCATGACCGCAAGCGGGCCGAGGAGATCAAGGCCGGATCGATCAACGCGGTGCCCGCATCGGGTGAGGTCACGATTGAAACCACGCATGAGGGCGGCAAGGCTGGCATCTCGTACGAGTTCGCCCGCCTGGCGATGGACTCGACAGCGCGCGGGATCGAAAGCCCGCTGGACTGGCGCTTTCATTTTTTCCCATGGTTTGACCATCCATCGTACCGGCTCGCCATCGAAAACCCGCGCGTCGATCCTCGAATCATCGAATACTTTCAAAAGCTCAAGGCTGAGCATGGTATCACGCTCGGGCCTGATCGGATGGCCTGGTATCAGGCCAAGTTTGCCGAGCAACGCGAAGCGATGTTCCGCGAGTTCCCATCGACCCCGGAAGAGGCATTCCGCGCGATGGTATCGGGAGCGATCTATCCGCAGATGATGAATTTGCGCGCGGCCGGCCGCGTCAAAGACTTTTCGCACGATCCCAAGGCCCCGCTGATGGCGGCTTGGGACATCGGGATTTCTGACTTCACTTCGATTTGGCTCGTCCAGGTCGTCGGGCGCGAGCTGCTCTGGCTCGGCTGGTACGAGGGCGAGGGCTCGGGCGTCGGGCATTACGCGGAAGTGATCCGCTCATGGGAAAGGATCTTCGGCAAGCGGATCGCCTGCCACTACCTCCCGCACGATGCGAACCAGCGCGAGCGCGGGACCGGGAAAACCTACGCTGACCATCTCCGCGAAGCGGGATTTGCTCCCCACACGATCAAGGTCGTCCCCCGGTGCCCGGACATCTGGCAAGGGATCAACGATCTGCGGGACTTGCTCCCTCGGTCGTGGTTCCACTCCCGCTGCGATGAGTCGAGGCAATCAAAGACCGGCACGGAAAAGCTTTCCGGCGTGGCCTGCCTCGAAAGCTACCACACGCAAACGGTCGGGGCCTCTGGCGCCGTGCGGGAAATGCCCTGCCATGACGAGACATCGCACACGGCCGACGCGGCGCGCACGTTTGCCGAGGCCTGGGCGCGCGGGATGGTTGACACAGTCGGCGTGCTCACCAACGACGAACACCGCCCGCAAGTGCGGGTGATAACCGGGCTCTCCGACGAATGATTACAGCCATCGAAAGAGCCCGCGCGCTTTATGATCGATTCGATCAACCGCGCACGTTTGTTGAGGACCTCGAAGCGCATTTCCGGCACGGGTATGTGTTCTCGACGCCTGATCATTTCCTCATGGCGAGGACGGTCTGCAAGGATGCCCCTCGGGAATTCCTTGCCGATCCATGGCACCAGTTTGACAACGTCGACACATGGCTGATCTGGTTGGCGGTCGGACCGTGCGCGATGTCAGTCAAGACATTTTGCTTGACGATGCAACCCTTCCCCCTTACTTGGGTCGCTTGGGCGAGGCGAACCGGCCCCTTGAAATTTCATCTGATCAACCCATGAGACTCTCTGACCCGCTGACAAATCTTCTGCTTGGATCCACAACGTGTTACTTCGGCGGCGGGGGCGGTGCCCCAAAGGCCCCGAAGCAACAGAAGATCGAACTGCCCCCGGCCCCGAGCTACAATGCGCCTGCGGTGCCGACGCTTCCGCCGATGCCTGCCCCGGCCCCGCCGCCTCCTCCTCCTGATCCGCCAGTTTCCTCGAGTGCGCTGGACATCCAGCAATCGAAGGAGCAACAGCGGATCGATGCGCAGAAGCGCAAAGGCATCCGTAAAACGCTCATCGCAGGGGAAGCCAACCAGAAACCCGCCTCGCCGGTGACCGGCGCAACGCTGCTCGGCTGATCATGGAAAAGGAGAAGCTCGCTCAATGGGTGATCGAACGCCACGCCAAGCTTTCCGGCGAGCGTTCCGTCTGGGATGGCTTTTGGAGTGACATCGCAAACTATGTGATGCCCCGGAAATCGGAGATCCAATCTCGCCAGAGCTCGCCAAACCTTTCGAAGTCGGCCCGCCTTTTCGACACAACCGCGATCCGGGCAAACCAGATTCTTGCCAACGGACAACTGTCCTGGATGACCCCGCTCGAAAGCCGGTGGTTTTCGTTTGATCCTCCCCATATCCTAAAAGGCCAGGACAAGGTCGAGCAATGGTATCGCCGGTGCACGGAAATTGCTCAACTCGAGCTCGCTCGCTCGAACTTCTACACGGAAATCCATGAACTCTACCTCGACCGGGGAGCGTTTGGCACGGCGGCCATGACGGCCGAGGAAGGCGAGCGCGCGGTTTTGAATTTCCGGCTACTCAACTGCGGCAGTTACTCGATTGCCGAGGATGCTGAGGGCAAGATTGATTCCCTGTTTCGCTCGCTCACGATGACGATCCGAGCAGCGGCTCAAAAGTTCGGTGAAGAAAACCTTCACCAAGATTTGCAAACCAAGCTCAAGGACGCGAAGAGCATGGATCAGGCGTATGAGTTCGTTCATGCGATCTTCCCCCGGAAGGAATTCGACCCGGACAAGCGGGACGGCGAAAACAAGCCGTGGGCCTCGGTCTATGTGGACATCAAAAACAAGCTGATTGTCCGGGCTTCCGGGTACGACGAGCAACCGTTTTTCGCCACTCGATATTTACTCTGGGGCGATCAGGTTTACGGATGGTCCCCGGCCTGGATGGCGCTCCCGGAATCCCGCCAGCTCAATTTCTTGGAAAAGCAGATGGACAGCCTTGCCGAGACGGCCGCATTCCCTCGCATCCAGGTTCCCGAGGGCTACAAGGGCACGATCAATATGCAGGCGAATGGCATCACGTATTTTGATGCCAACGGCAACGGCCCGAAAGAATGGGCGACGGCCGGTCGGTATGACATCGGCAAGGATCGCGCCGAGATCAAGCGGAAGGCGATCAATGAAGCCTATCACGTCGATCTCTTCCAGATGTTCTCGCAGATTGAAAAGCAGATGACCGCCCGCGAGGTCGCCGAGCGATCGGGGGAAAAGATGATCCAATTTTCCCCGACGTTTGCGCGCATGACAACGGAGCTCTTCAATCCGCTCCTGCAGCGTGTTTGGTCTATCCTCATTCGTGCCGGCCGGTTCCCAGAGATCCCGCGCGAAGCCGTGCTTGTCGGACCGCAAGGCCCTGCTTTGCCTGAGCCGGAAGTCTCTTACTCGTCCCGGATCGCCCTGGCTGCAAAGACGCAAGAAAATCAGGCCATGTATGAAACGCTGGAATTCCTCATGCCTGTGTCTCAATCACGGCCCGAAGTCCTCGACAACTTTGATTGGGATGAGATCTCACGCGACTTTGCGAGAAACAGGGGGGCCGCGTCTCGGCATTTATTGCCAGAGGACGAGGTTGCCAAGATCCGCAATGCCCGGGCTAAACAGGCCGCCCAAGCTCAACAGATGCAGCAAATGCAGATGGGAGCCGACGCGGCGGCAAAGGTCGGCGGGATTCCGAACGATTCAGCGGCCGCCAAGATGCTGACTGATCAAGCGGCATGAGTGACGAAATCACGCTTGAGGACATCCAGCGCGCGAAGGAACGCCAACGCACGATCAATGCTTACCACCGCACGTTTTCAAGCGATGATGGCAAGCGCGTTCTTGAGGATCTCAAAACAGTTTTCGGGTTCAAGTTTCCGACATTCGTTCCCCGTCAGGGTGGCGAATATGACACCCATCACGCGGCAATCCGCGACGGCCAGCGGCAAGTCATCCTGCACGTTGAAACCGTCCTTAGCGAAGAGGCCATCGGGGACGCGAATGTCGAACAACCGCAAGTCACAGTAAAATCATGAGCAAATACACACTCGAAAACGGGGCCATCATGGCGGACGGGCAGGCAATCGCCCGGCATGACGCGGCCCGGAACGTGGTGGTTTCAACCGAGCCACTACATCACAAGATCAAATCTGCGATCTCGCGCCTCATTGAGCCGAACCCGGCCTATGAGGTCGACGAACTTCAGGAAAGCCCGGGGATCACGCCCGAGCCCGCACCGGTCCCGGGCGGCGCGCTTCCTAAAGGCCCTGTACCTGCGGCCGCCATGGAAACAGCGCCAGCCAAAGATCCCGCGCTCGGCGACAAGACGCCCGCATACGTGGATTGGTTCCGCCGCAATCATAGCGCCGAGGAGTTCGCTGAAAAGTATCGTGGCCGCAAGGTGCCCGCCTCGATGGCGGTCGCAATGGCCGAGCCCGTCATCTCAACCCACATGCCGACGAACGAATAATTGACCCATGAAAATCAAAATCAAATCCATCTTCTTTGCTCCTGATGACGGCGCGCCCGGTAGCGGCGGCGCCGGTACTGGCACCCTGATCCCTGACGGGAGTGGAGCTTTCCCAGCGGCCGGAACGCCGCCCGCAGCCGGTGGCCAGACGCCTCCCGCGGCGACGGGCTCCCCGTATTTTGGCGCTGACGGCAATTTCGTCGAGGGCTGGGCGGACAAGCTCCCGGATGGTTTCCTGACTGCTGACGATCTGCCGGCGTTCAAGATCCACGCGAGCAAGTACAAGAGCCCGCTCGATGCGATCAAGAGCGATTTCCACAAGGAAAAGATGCTGGGTCGTAAAGCTCAAGCGGTCGTGATCCCGGGCGAGAAAAGCACTCCCGAGGAAATTGCCGCATTCCGCACCGCCTTGGGCGTGCCGGAAACCCCGGAGGGCTACAAGCTCAAGCCGGAAGCGCTCCCGGAGGGGATGACCTGGAACGATGAGATTGCGAAGCCATTCGCCGCCATCGCTCACAAGCACAGCATCCCGCCCGCCGCGATGAATGAAATCATCGGCCAATACGTCGCCATGCAGCAAGTGAGCGCCGACGAGATGGGCAAGATGTACCAGGCCGAGCTCGACAAGGGCATGGCGACGCTCAAGGAGACATGGAAGAATGACACGGACAAGAATATCGGCTTTGCCTCGCGTGTGGCTAAGTCGATCGGTCTTGACCCGACGTCCCCGGGCCTGCGTGATCCGAACGTCGTCATTGCCCTCCAGCGCGTCGGCGCGATGCTCAGCGAAGACAAGCTGGTTTCCGGCGACATCTCGGCCACGCTTCAGCCTGGCAAGGTGCGCGCGAACGAGATCATGACGAACCCGGCCGATCCGATGTTTGCCGACTATTCCGGCAAGAACGGCAAGGACCGGCAGGTCGCCGCTGCCAAGCTGGTTGCTGATCTGCTCAAGAACGGCTGACGAAACTTTCGCCTCGCTACTGGCGGACCTGAGAGGCCCGGACGGAAATAAAAGTCTGTCCGGGTCTTTTTCGTCTTGACTGACACCGCGCGAGCGCGTAGGCACGGATTCAGCGCAAGCAGACAACTCCTTTTTCGGGGCCTGCTCACGGCAACCCAACGA
>Ga0247832_1004099_pt1 | contig 18809 bp, 15 predicted proteins | sample LaCruzMarch2015__10_FD_192407 | JGI IMG/M metagenome (GOLD analysis project Ga0247832, IMG submission 192407) | Freshwater microbial communities from meromictic Lake La Cruz, Castile-La Mancha, Spain - LaCruzMarch2015_4m | ecosystem: Environmental > Aquatic > Freshwater > Lake | place: Spain... | reverse complement strand
TGTTGCGCCATTTTTTTAAAAAAATCCTGCATGTTGGCCCTCGTTTCAACATCTAAATTGCCGAAGGGTTCATCCAGCAACAACAAGCGCGGTTCAATGATGAGGGCGCGGCCAAAAGCGACCCGTTGTTTTTGTCCACCCGACAATTGGGTGGGCATTTTGCGGGCTTGGGTAGTTAAACCCAAGTCTTCCAACATATTATCTACTTTTTCACGCAGGGCTGGTTCAGGCATTTTGCGCAAACGCAGGCCGAACGCGATGTTTTCAAATACATTCAAATGCGGGAAAAGCAGGGCCTCCTGGTACAAATACACGATGCCGCGTTGCTGGGGCGGCAAGGTATGTACGAAGTTTCCGTTTAACTGGATTTCACCCGAGCCATCCAGCAATCCGGCAATCATTTTCAGCAGGGTCGTTTTGCCACAGCCTGATTTACCGAGCACGGCCAGGGTTTTGTGCGCTTCCAAGTCAAAGGAAACAGACGATAAAATGGTTTTTCCCGCAAAGGACTTATGGAGTTTTTGAACAGATAACAACTTCATATTCAGGCAGTTTCACTTTGGAGGGTTTCAGATCGAAATACAAAACGCTGGTTGAGCCACAATAGCAACAAGGGCGGAAAACAAACCATGCAGGCGGTTACCGCGGCCAAATACGTGTTGGCTTCTCCGATGTATTGATAGGTTAAAACAGTTAGGGTGCGTACTTGTCCCAATCCAATTACCGAACTTAAGCCATAATCGAACCAGGAAATAAGGAAGGTTTGGGCAAAACACAAACGGAGGGCATCTTTGGATACGGGCAGCAACACTCGGAAAAAAGTGGCAGTCCGGGAAGCCCCTAAAGTAGCACTCAAATCTTCCATTGCCCGTAAATTCGCGTCAAAATGCCGAAAAAAGAGCAAAAAAGCAAACGGGTAACACAAGATGAACTGCGCTAACATTACCCCGGTAACTTGTCCGGCAAGGTTGCTCACTAAAAAGAAAAACTTGATGCAATGCGCATAAATCACGGGTGAAAAAGCATAGGGTAAATAGGCCAATACCAAGGCCCAACGCCGCCAGGGATGCCAGGCGATGTATTGCGCACTCAAAAAACCGGCCAGGGTGCTGAGGATACCGATGGTTAATGCAAGCATGCCCGAATATGCCAGCGCCGAAAAAAAACCTGCATGCAGCCCAGTCCAATGCACGAAGGTGAGCCCATCGGGTAAAAGTGCCGGATAAAACCATTGCGTTGCCAGCGACAACAAGGCCAAATAGGCAAACGGCAGGGCAAACAGGGCACAAATGGAGTAAAACAGGGCCTTTTTCATGCGTGTTCGGAGTTAGGAGATTGCCGAAAATGCCAACGCCAAAAGCAGGCGATCAACACCAGCAGCACACCCGCATACAGGACCACACACGCATAGGCTACCGGCACATCCGCGAGGTTGAATTTGCTGAATTTTTGACTAATCAGCACGGAAATCATGGCAGGCGATTGTTGACCCAATAATAAAGGCACTTCAAAAGCGCCGAATAAAAATACCGTGTACAGGACCAAGGTGGGCAAAACCCGGTGTATCAGGATGGCCTGGATCACTTTACGCCGTATTTGGGCCGAATTACCACCCAAAGTAGCCGCTAAATGCACATATTCCGGAATACCCGCCCGATCATATTGATCGAGCACCAACAGGAGGATAAACGGAAAATTCAAAAGCAACAAAGTCACGAACACACCTATATAATATGGATCATTGACAAGCACCGGAAAAGCATCAGTCGCTTGAATCAGCCCGATAGCATGTGCCCCACGCGCGAGCATGCCCGTACCACCCAACCATTGAAAAGATACAAAGGCGGCGACTAATGGCGGCAAAGCCAAGGGCAAATGGAGGCTAAAACGCACCCCGCGCTGCTTCAAATGGGGATGTAAAGCGATCACGCAGCGCAATGCCAGGAAAAACGAAACCGCGCTGACCGTGGCTGCAAACCCCAAACTCAGGGCTAAAGACGCCCATAATGCTTTGTATGTCAGGGTAATATACCAGTATTGCAAGGTAAAACCGGCACGCAGGTAACCGATCAATCCGAACGAATACAATCCGGCATAAACCAAGCCGGCAGCCAGGGGCAAAACACCCAGGAGCAAGAAAAAAACAAGGGCGGCATGTCCCTGCGGACGTCGATACATGGTATTTTTTTGCGCAGTTGCACTCATTGTTCAATCACAAACTTTCTAAAATCGCTGTACAAACGAATCATATATTCTGGCGCAGGTTCTTTTAAGGCAAAAGGCTGAATGGCGCTGCGCAACAGGGCATTGTGGCGCTGTGGCACGTTTTCGAATTTTGTTTTCCATTCGTCTGGCAGTTTCTCTATGCTTAAAATGGTCCCATCGCCCCATACATCGGGCAATAATTTTTGAAATTGTGCCTCCGGACTAATTAAAAAATTGACCACCACCATAGCGCCCGCTTTATTAACTGCCCCACTTGGAATTCCCATAAAATGCGTATTTTGAATGGTGCCTGATTCAAAAACGAAAGACTTAGAAGTACCTGGAAACGTTTTTTGTAAAATCTTGTTATCCACCTCATTGTCGTTGTTGCTCATGGTAAAATCCAGTTCGCCGTTGGCAAACATTTGGTGCATTGCAGCCAGACTTTCCGGAAAAGTAACTCCTTTACGCCAAAAATAAGGTTTTACCCGGTTGATATAGGCCCATAATTTGGTGGACAATTCCTGGTAGCGCTTTTCATCAAAAGGGCCATCTAAAGCGTTTCCGCCGCCCGCGAGGGTAATTAACCATGATTTGAGCAGGGTCATACCCGTAAATTCATACGGCAAGGTGCATTTGCCGGAATGTGCTTTGCAATAAGTTTCAAACGCCTCCATGGTGACAGGTGGCACAGGGGTACGCAAGGTGTCGTAAATCAGGGCCAATTGCACATTGCCCCAGGGACACTCGTATCCTTCTACTTTTTGCTGAAAGTCAATCCCAATAAACGGATTTTCGAAATCAATGTACTGAGCATTGGGCAATTTTGGGGCATACGGTCCATACAAGGCATTAATTTGCCGCAACTGGAAAAAAGTTTCCCCATTGATCCAGCACAGGTCGATGCTGCTATTTTGTTTGCCCGCATCTTTCTCCGCCAACAGTACTTTTACGATTTCCGTCCCTTGTCCGGGCGCTATATCCAAATTGATATCATAGCGTTTTTTCAACGCGGGCACCACCCATTCAGCCATATAGGCATTGATGAGCGGATCGCCTTGCCACATCATCAAATGGACGGTACTTCCTTTTGCCGCCTGTTCAATTGCTGGCCAGGGCGTGTTTAGCCAATCCTGATCGGCGGGTTTTGGCGCTTGGGTGTTGCAGGCGATTATGGCGCTTAATAGTATTGCAATGAGTATTTTACGCATTATTTTATAGTTGTTAGTTTTAAGTTGTTAGTTGTTAGTTTGGGCGTTTTTTGAAATATTATCGGATAGGGTTGAGGTGTCACCTCCAAGGGTTGCCTTCCGAGGTGTCACCTCCAAGGGTTACTGTCCGAGGTGTTACTGTCCGAGGTGTCACCTCCAAGGGTTACCGTCCGAGGTGTCACCTCCAAGGGTTACCGTCCGAGGTGTCACCGTCCGAGGTGTCACCTCCCGAGGTGTCACCTTCAAAGGTTACCGCCCCAAAGCCAAGGGCATGTCCAAACTAACAACTTACAACTAACAACTAACAACTCCCTAAAACACCCAGCGCAGCCCAAACTGAAACTGGCGTGGTGGTGCAGCATTCCGGCGCACCAGCAAGCCACTGGCGGCCGAACCAACTTGCACCTGGTTGCTTTGCGTCGCGTTGTTGGAATAGCCGCTCAAATTGACCGCATTGAACAGGTTGAACACATCGGCGCGCAAAATAATACCAGAATTACCAAAACGGTACTCCGCAGCGGCATCAAAAGTGTTCGACCAGGGCAGGCGGTCGCTGTTGCGCTTTTCACCCGGGTGACGGTCGCTGTTGCCCGTGTAAGCATCTGCAAAGGACCGGCCGTCGCCATTCAGGTCGGCAGTGCCGTATTTGGTAGCATCTGGGATCCGGTTGATGGGTTGTCCGCTTTGGATTAAGGCGGCTAAAGTAATGGCCAGGCCTTTGCATGGATAGTACGCATAAATACCGTTCAACACATGGGTGCGGTCGTTGATGCTCGGCCCCCACTCGGCCTCAAAGTTATTGCTATCCTGCGCTTTAAAGTTGATATCCTCGGTATTATTGCGCAAACGCGACAAGGTGTAAATAAAACGCCAGCTGTACTTGTCTTCTCCGCGCTCTTTTTGGAAATTGAATGAGGCCGCATAATATTTGGATTCACCCGCGGTTTCAGATACGGTAACACTGCGCGCAACACCCGTTAAAACCTCGCCATTGATCGTCGCGGTACCATTTACAATCGCAACAGGACGAGTCAGGTCGGCTTGCGCGCCTGTGCGTACGATCACATTGTTGGGATCATTGAGCGGATAGGCTGCTGGCGCATTCAAATCGCGCAACCGGAACAAGTTATTGGATTTATTGTACACCAAATCGACATAAAACAGGCGATTTTCATCCAATTGGCGCTGATAACCCAGCGAAAACTGGTGCGTATAGGGGTTTTGGTAGCCATTTGGATTCAATATGCGGCGTTCGTTGCTGAATGCGCCCGCGCGTTGTGCCTGCAATTCGGTGTAGGATGGCCCGTTCAAATAAGTAACATTGTTGGCAGATGCGCCTGCATTTCCATCAAAAGTAATCAGGTTCAAATCGGTGCTGGCAGGCAAAATACCTTTGTCTTTCAAAGCCTGGAGCTGCTTTTTGTAGTCGGCATCGGTGGTGTTTTGCTGCAAGGCATCGGAGTAAATGGCGTACAGGATTTTGTCATAAAAGATCCCATATCCACCGCGCAAACTGCTGCTGCTGTTCAGTTTATAATTAAAACTAAAACGCGGTGCTATGTTATCCAGGTCGCCTTCTGTTGAACCACCTTTCGACAAATTGTCGTAATCATACCGCAAACCCAGGGTCAGGTTGAGTTTTTTATTCAAATTAATTGCATCTTCTACATACGCGGAATAGATGGTTTGGCGGGTGCCGAAAGTGGCCGGACGCAGTTCAACGCCATACCCTACTACTTGTACATCGGCTGGAATATCATTGATGCCGAGGGCAGCTCCTTTGCGCAGGCTTTTCACTGCATCTAATTGATTCTGATTCAATTGTACGGTGTAATTACCATTTACATTGCCACCGCCCGCCAACTGATGGTCGGCGCTAATCACTTCTACCCCCGTTTTGATGGTGTGGCGGTTGCGGTAAAACGTGAGTTTTTGTTGGCCCTGTAAGGTGTTTTCAGTGTCGTCAAAAAAGTAACCCGGGTGGCCCAACACGGCTGCCGTAACCCCACTTGGGTCGAGCACTACTACCTGTGGACTGTCGCCATTGATCGAACGGCCGTAATTCCAGCGGAAACGACTGTATTGCAGGTTGGTTTCTGATTTAAAACGGCTGCCTAAATAAGTGTTCTGGCTGGCGATCAAAATAGAATTGCGGTCTTGCTTGTTGCCACTGGAAGGAAACGAAACGCCGCCTTCAAGTCCCCCACCCTGCCGATCGATGTTTACCACCCCAACATTGGCACGCAAGGCAGAACGGAAATTGCTGCTCCAGTTATGGTCGATTTTAGCACTTAAGTAAGCAAAGTTGTTTTCCCCGCGTACCGTTTCATTTACGCCCAAGGAAGGCGAATTCAACAAATTATCCTTGTAATCTCTTGTATATTCGGCATTTATATAGTAAAATGTTTTGTCCTTACGGATCGCGCCGCCCAAGCCAAAACCAGCCTGATACCGTTGAAAACCATCCTTCACCTGGTTGCCTGACAAGTCGCGCTGAGCATACGGGGAAGACGCGTCGAGCGCCGGACCAGGTCGATTGATCACAAATACCTCGCCCGAGCGCTCGTTGGAGCCAGAGCGGGAAGTTACATTCACCACCCCATTTGCCGTAAGGCCATATTCGGTAGAGAAATTATTGGTTAAAACGTTGATATTCTTGGCAAAACCAACCGGAATCGAAAATTTTTGTCCCCCCAAAAAGCGCTCGTTGTTGTCCATTCCATCGATCATGTAATTGGTAAACAAGCCATTAGAGCCATTGATGCTAACATTCGGCGCTTCCGGATAAAAGCCCGTGGCCTGTACGACATTGGGCAAACGGTACAATACCCGGGTAATATCGCGGCCTTCTAAAGGCAAACTTTCAATCTCTTTTTGCTTCAATTCGGAGGAAACCTCGGCATTTCGGGTATTGATGCGCGAGGAACCTTGAATGGTCACGGTTTCGATGGTAACCCCATTTTTAGGAAACAAAACCAATTGTACGCCCGCATTGGTGTTTGAACGTAGCACGATATCTCCGCGTTTGGCGGCTGCAAATCGGTCGGTTTCGGCCACCATTACTTCATACACGCCAGAAAGGGACAAGCCGGAAAAGGTGGCTTTACCCAAGGCATCGGTGCTGCGCTCGGCGGAGTAACCGATTGCCGGATTAACTAATTGTACAGTAAGGTCCGACAAAGCAGCGCCTGTTTTATATTCGGAAAGGGAAACTTCCAGATCGACCTGGGCAAAAAGGGAAAATTGCACTAAAAATGCAAAGAGCGTAAGTACATGCTTCATATTACAAAAAGGGAATGCGTTGCAACAACGTCGATCCAGTGGTAAACACCGAATCAAGCCTGCAACTGGTTGAATTGTTTTAAAATGGGAAAACTGCGCTATACTGCGCGCTGTATTGTTTTGTGCATGGCCATAGACCTAAATGACTGACAATCAGCGCTCAGCATGACAATAAATGCTGCCTTTCAGGCGGCGTTTAGGATAAAATCAGGCCGCAAAAGGCGGTGCGCGCAAATGGGAAAGCCCCAACAATACGACGGTGTTGGCCGGAATTGGGCACTCAAAAACCTGAATTCGTCGTGATAACAGGCTTTTAAGTTGTAAAAACAAACGCGCGGACTTGCAGCAGGTGTTCGCCCAATGGTCAAAATCGGCTGTGGCATCTAAATCGGAGCGTTGAACGCTTAATATGGCGCCTTCGGGATAAAGTTGGGCAAGTTGGGCCTGTACCTGGTCGGTTTGCCAGGCCAATTGCAATAAATCATGCCGCTTAAAGGCATCTTTTTGAAAACCCAACAGGAATACGCCCCCGTCAGTTGCCAAGCCGCGCACCATACCCTGATGCTGTAAAGCGTTGGCGGCTTCGAGGAGGTCCTCCGTTTTTAAATCCGGGCAATCATTGCCGATGGAAATGACCCGGGAATAACCCGCAGCAAAAATTGTTTCGAAGGCATGGATATACCGTTCGGCAAAATGAGCGCCTTGTTGCTGTGCTTCTGAAAAGAAAATCACCGAAAAACCACTTGCGCGAGCAATTTTGCGCGTGTGGGCAATCATTTTATGCGCGATTTGCGTTTGCACTCCCGCATCCGGCACATCGCGCAGCCGCTTGGCATGCGCCTCGGCACGTACACTGCGACTAAAAAGCAAAATGGCGGTATCGGACAGGGTATGCTTCAACGGCGACGGATTTTGCGTCAAATATATACAAGGTTTCATATCACTTGCCCGCGCTTCAATTTAAAAGGGAAAAAAGTCCCGGTGCAGACAAACATGTATACGAGCAGAACCCGAATTTGGTTTTTTAAAATGGCTTAAAGTTATCCCTGTACTAATTCTAGCGCGGTATTCAGGGCCGATTCGCTTGGTGGGTTTCCGCTCAACATCACGGCAATGGATCGCACCCGTTCTTCCTGGGTGAGCAAACGCACATTGGTCACGGTACGATTTTCATGTACTTTCTTAAATACAAAATAATGGCGATCGGCCCGCGCAGCAACCTGTGGGGTGTGGGTGATGCTGATTACCTGGTGACGCGAACTTAACTCTTTGAGAATCAAACCCATTTTCATGGAAACATCGCCACTTACGCCAGAGTCGATTTCGTCAAAAATAAGGGTGGGCAATGGAATGGCATCGGCCACTAAGCTCTTGGTACACAAGGTTAAACGCGACAATTCACCACCCGATGCCACGTCCTTGATGGGCAAATACTTACTTCCCGCGTTGCTGGCAAACAAAAACTGCACATCATCGGTGCCCGTATTGCTCAGTGCTTTCGTATCCTCAATGGCGACTTGCAGGCGCGCGTGGGGCATGGAAAGCTGGGTGAGCATTTGCACCACCTTCTGTTCAAAATCGGCCACCACACTTTTCCGTCGGGTGCTCATGGTTGCCGCCATTTCATACAAACGATCGGCATTTTCCTTGATTTCTGCTTCCAATTGGGCAATCGTGGCTCCTAAATCGGTAAACCCACCCAATTGCGCCTCCAGGGCTTCCTGAATTTTAATTAAGTCATCAATCGTATTTACCGCGTGCTTTTTTTGCAGTTTATACACAATATTGAGGCGTTCCTGTACTTCGCTGATGCGTTGTGGATCGTGCTCGGTACGTTCGTCGATGCGCTCACAATCTTTTGCAATATCTTGTAAATCAATCACTACGGCATCCAAACGATCACTCAGGGCAGATAGTTCACCCGAAAACTTGCGGGTACTGCTCATGGAGCGACCAATTTCGCGCAATTGACCGATGATATTCTGTTCGTTTTCGTTGAGGTAATTGTAGGCCGATCCGTAGGTCAGTTTAATGTGTTCTGCATTGGTGAGGCGCAGGAGTTCTTCCTCCATGGTGGCTTGTTCTCCAGACACTAAGGCTGCTTTTTGCAATTCCTCGTATTGAAAACGCATAAACTCCATCTCTTTCGCGCCGTTTTCACTTTGATCGATTAGAGCAGCGAGTTTTTTACGGTCAGAAGCGTATTTGCGGTAGCCTTGTTGGTAGATTTTCAACATCGGGGCGTTATCGGCCAGGGCATCAATCATCCGCAACTGAAAATTGACATTGTGAATATCCAGCGTATCAAACTGCTGGTGCAAATCGATGAGCGATTCGGTCAGGCGTTGTAAAATTTGGTTGTTGACGGGTGTGTCGTTTACAAAAGCCCGACTTTTTCCCGCCGGTGATAATTCGCGGCGGATGACCAGTTCTGAATCGTAATCCAATTCATTTTCGGTAAAAAATTCCTGTAAATCGTACCGATCCACGTCGAAAGTCGCTTCAACTACACATTTTTCACCGTCATTGTAGAACACTTTCATATCGGCGCGCTCCCCCATGACCATGCCCAAAGCCCCCAGCAAAATAGATTTGCCTGCGCCGGTTTCGCCCGTAATAATGGTCAAGTGCTCCGAAAAATCGATCTCCAGTTCGTCTATCAGCGCATAATTGCGAATTTGAAGGCGTTTTAACATGAATAATCTTGCTGGTATTGGATGAACAATTGTTTTATGATGGGGCAATATCCGAATAAGTTATTGCCTTAAAGCGCAAAAATAATAGAATCAAGCGATTCTAAAAATAAAATAAAATTATTTGTTTTAAAAATTACATCAAACGGGCGGCTCGTCCTCCGGTTCGGCGCTTTTAGGGTGGGCCTGGTCGTACACTTTTTTGAGCCGTTCGATGTTGTTGTGCATATAAATCTGGGTGGCTGCCAAACTGGAGTGCCCCAAAAGTTCCTTGATTGCATTTAAATCGGCCCCATTGTTGGATAAATGGGTGGCGAAAGAGTGGCGCAGCACGTGTGGACTGCGTTGTTCGACGGTGGTAACCAAACTTAAGTATTTGTGTACCACATAATAAATGCTTTCGGGGCTCATTTGCGCGCCTTTGCGGTTGAGCAACAAAAAAGGTGGTGTTTCGGCTGATGGAAAGGTTGCTGCCCGTAAGGTGATAAAAGCATTCAACATGGATACGATATAGGGCGGAATGGGGGCAAAACGCTCCTTTTGGCCTTTCCCTAATACGCGAAATACCGAGCGTCCGAAGTCAATATCTTTTATTTTGAGGTTCGATAACTCGCTGCGGCGCATGCCCGTGGCATACAAAAGTTCGAGGATGATGCGGTGCAATTGTCCGAGGTAATCGTCGCCAAAATCGTGAAAGGTAAACAGGGCCGTCATTTGGGATTCCTGCACATACACGGGCAAGCGGGTGCCTGTTTTGGGTGAAATCACCTTTTTCATGGGGTCTTTGTCGATAAAACCCCGTTTTTTCAGGTATTTAAAATATGTTTTCAGGCAAGACAGTCGGCGATTGATGCTGCGGTTGCTTTGACCTTCCTGCATTTGCGCGACCATCCAGGACCGTATATGCGAATGCCTTACCCCATCGAGTGAGGTAAGGCATTGCTGCTCCAAAAAAGCAATAAAATTTGCAAGATCGCTTTGATAGGCACTCAGCGTGTGGGCTGAAAACCGGCGTTCAAGCGCTAAATATCCGTAAAAGGAAGACTGGTGAAATGCCTCCAATTAATCGTTCTTGTTGCCGTAGGTTTCCTCCTTATAAACAGCTTTGAGCACTTCTGTGCGGCGCTGTACGGAAGGTTTAGTGAAGTTTTTGCGGCGGCGCAGTTCCTTCAAAATGCCTGCCTTTTCGAATTTACGTTTGTACTTTTTGAGTACTTTGTCAATTACTTCGCCGTCTTTTACTTCAACGATGAGCATGTATTTCTCCTTTTTTTGATGAAAATGAAACTTTTTTAAGAATGGGCTGCAAAGATAAGGAAACTTGGGAACTAAGTAAATACGAATTGTATTATTTTTTTCAAAAAAATGTTTGACCAATTTAAAAAAACACGGTTTGGGCCATGCGGAAGGTATTGACATGGGCCTCAAGGATATCCACCAAACGCGGTGAATACCCGCCGCCCATGCTTACCACCACAGGCAGGTTATTTTGTTTGCAAAAATTAAAAACAAACCAATCGCGTTGCCTGCATCCGTCCCGACTAATGTTGAGACGTCCTAATTTATCGGTCGCCAAAATATCCACCCCACTTTGATAAAACACGAAATCGGGTTGAAAATCGTCGACAATGCGCGGCAGGTTTTCGTATAACAAAGACAAATACGCCGCGTCTTCCATCCCATCCGGCAACCCAATGTCCAAGCTGGATTGTTCTTTGCGCAGCGGATAATTGCGCTCGCCGTGCATGGAAAAGGTAAAAACATTCGGATTGTCCTGAAATAACGCCGCAGTGCCATTGCCTTGGTGTACATCCAGATCGACGATCAATATACGTTTTGCCAAACCCTGGTGCAACAAATAATTCGCCGCCACTGCCTGGTCATTCAAACAGCAATACCCTTCGCCATGGTCGCGAAAAGCATGGTGGGTGCCCCCGGCTACATTCATCGCGCAACCGTTTTGGAAGGCGAATTCGGTACATTGCACCGTTCCTTGTGAAATATGCCGACCCCGTTCGATAAAATGGGCATTGATCGGAAACCCGATGGCGCGTATTTCTTTATCGCTCAGGCGCACTTCCGTTAGTTTGTCCCAATACGTTTTGGAATGGGTAAGCAGGGCCACCGACATCTCTAAACGCTGGGGATGAAAAAACTGGGACGACTGCACCGCGCCTTCATACACCAATTGCTCGGCGATGAGTTCGTATTTTTGCATGGGAAAGCGATGACCTTCCGGCAATTCATATTTGTAAATGGGAGCGTAGGCGATGCGCAACATGCAAAAAGTCTAAAGAGCCTTGAAACAAAAAATGCCGCCAAAAGTTGGCAACAAACGGCCAAGTTCAATTCATTTCACAAAATTAAGCCACCGTAGCCATTTCCCTTTCTATTTTTGCCCCACACCATTTAAAAGAAACGTGCCATGCCCTTTCGCATCCACAAAGAAGGATACCTCATTTTATTGATCGCAGCCCTGTTATTGATCGGATTGTATTGGTTGATTACCCACTATTGGCCCATCCTTAAATGGCCTTTGGCGGTCATTTGCCTGGTCATGTACGGATTGGTGGTCCAGTTTTTTCGCAATCCGGTGCGTACGATTCCCTTGTTGGACAACCATTTAGTGTATGCCCCTTGCGATGGCGTGGTTTGTGTGATCGAAGAAGTGTTTGAACCTGAATACTTTAAGGACAAACGACTCCAGTTTTCCATCTTTATGTCGCCGCTGAATGTGCATGTGAACCGCAACCCGGTCAGCGGCACCGTTGCGTATGCCCAATACCATCCGGGCAAATATTTAGTAGCCTGGCATCCGAAAAGCAGCACCGAAAACGAACGCACTACCATTGTGTATAAAACCGAATCCGGTACCGAGATCCTGATGCGTCAGATAGCGGGTGCGGTGGCGCGGCGCATCGTGCATTATGTAAAGGCAGGCGACACGGTGCAACAAGGCGAAGACATGGGTTTCATCAAATTTGGCTCGCGGGTCGATTTGTTTTTGCCGTTGGATGCCGAAATCAATGTCGCGATGGACCAGGTGATGAAAGGCAACCTGGACGTTGTAGCACATATTAAATAGGCCACATCGATGAAATTATACCTCATAGCCGGCGAAGCATCGGGCGATTTGCATGGTTCCAATTTGGTGAAAGCACTATTAGCGCGTGATCCGGCCACCGAATGTAGGGCCTGGGGCGGCGATAAAATGCAGGCTGCCGGGGCGACGATTGTGAAGCATTACCGCGATTTGGCCTTTATGGGTTTTGTGGAAGTGGTGAAAAACCTGCGCACGATTTTAGGAAACCTGGCGTTTTGCAAACAAGATATCCTTGATTATCAACCCGATGCGTTGGTGTTGATCGATTATCCGGGTTTTAATTTGCGCATTGCCAAGTGGGCGCACAAACAAGGTATTCGGGTTATTTATTACATCTCCCCTCAAATATGGGCCTGGCATCGCGCCCGTGTGTACGATATCAAGCGGGATGTGGATAAAATGCTGGTGATCTTGCCTTTTGAGCCTGATTTTTATAAAAAATATGGGGTAAATGCCACTTTTGTGGGCCATCCGTTGCTGGATGCTATTCAACTGGAAGCCGAAGCCGATTTGTTGGGACCCAAAACGGGGAATACCATTGCGCTGTTGCCGGGTAGCCGGAAGCAGGAAGTGACCCGTATTTTGCCCGTTATGCTGTCCATCACGCCTTTTTACCCGGAATATCAATTTGTGATTGCGGGTGCGAGTGCTTTGAACGCCGAATTTTACGCACCGATGTTGGCGGCGTATCCGAATGTAAGTCTGCAATTTGATCAGACGTACGCGATGTTGCGCGCGGCCAAGGCAGCTTTGGTCAAATCCGGCACCTCTACCCTCGAAACCGCGCTGATTGGCACGCCCCAGGTGGTGTGTTATACGGGCAGTCCGGTTTCGTATGCGATTGCGCGGCGTTTGGTGGATGTAAAATACATTTCGTTGGTCAATTTAATTATGGACCAGCCCTTGGTTCAGGAACTCATTCAGGATCAATTCAATACGCAGCAGGTAAAGGCTGCTTTGGATCAGATTTTGACGCAAGAAGTAGCAACGGACATGCGTGTTGCGTATGCGGCCTTGCGGGTTGTTTTGGGGGGTGGTGGTGCTAGTTGGCGGGCGGCTGGGGAGGTGTTGGAGTTGGGGTAGTCAGATAATTTGAATTGGATAATTGACAAACAGTTGACAATGGACAGTTTGGAGACTTAGTCTATTCTTTTTAATTTTGTGAATGCAGTTATGGGATAAATGCCTCGTGTGGCTAACCTCCATAAATTTTATTAATTATTTAGGCATCTTGGCACCTTGCAGGATTAGGATTGAGCATTATTATTTAACGTATGGTGAATAAGAGCCTTCTGAAACTTACTTTAAATTCACTTTTTATAACAATCTCAACCATTTTATGATGTACAATTTTTCAAACATTTCAGAACGCATTTTAAAATTCCTTTTTGTTCTCGTGCTTTCGGTGCCTGAAATTTCGGCCCAAGTTCCTGCTGGTATCTTGAAAGATATCAAGCCGGGTACCATTGGTGGTTTATCAAATACGAATTTCGTTGCCGAGTTACATGGTTTTCAGTATTTTGTTGCAGATGAGGCCGTTTACAACAATCGACTTTGGAGAACAGATGGTACAGCACAGGGAACTACCGTTATTTCTAGTGACATTTCTGATGTGAAGGAATTAGTTTCAGCGGGTTCGCAGATTTTCTTTGAAGGCAGGTTGAATAACATACCTGGTTTGTTTGCAACCGACTCAACTGGCAAAAATCCTGCTTTGGTTAAATCTTTTCCAAGTATGGATATTTTCAACTTACATACTATGCCAGACAACAAGGTTTTATTCACAGCGGAACCTTTTTCTAGTGGAAGCAGCCAACTTTGGATAACCGATGGAACTGACACAGGAAGCATTAATTTAGGCAATTATAACTTGACTGAAGACAGAGTAGCCTTTTCTGAGTACCTTGGCAAAACAATTCTGTTTGACGAAAGTGGCTTTCAACCTCCATCGGTAATTACAGATGGCACCCTGGAAGGAACAAAACTCTTGAAGGATTTCCTGGTAGATGTTGCAAATTTTTATGATGTATATGGTTGTGCTGGCGCAGGAGATCTGTTTTTTGTGAATGGCACTGTTGAACAAAACGGCTTTTTAAATTTTAAAGCTTTTGCGGTTAGTAGTAGTTCAAAAAAAGAGATAAATATTAACGGGGATATACTTAAAGCATACAAACAAGGTGATTTTTATTTTTTAATTACTGACTATAACGTATACCGATATAATAACGCGAACAATTCCATCGTGACTTTAAAGCAGGAGTACTATAGTTATGGACCAACATTGCTTGATGATGGTACTTTATACTTTATTGCCAATCAAAATCAAGTTTGGCGAACTGATGGAACCGCTCCTGGCACCCAAAAAATATCAATAGCGGGCATCGGAGATAGTTATTATGACCCTAAATTATGGTTATTGGGTGATACATTATTCTATTCCTCTATACAGGGCGGGTATAGTATTCGTATGGTTGATCTAAGCTTGAAAACGGATTCTCTGTTTTCTACTATTTATCCACCTACTGCATTAGGTGTTTATCCAAAGCTTTGGAAATTTGGTAGCAAGTTTGTTTTTCCACGTTCTACAACTGATTATGGATTTGAACTTTGGGTTTCTCCTCCACCACCCGTTTCAGGCATATTTGAATTAAGTTCCATGTCGGCACCCTTGGTACTTAGTCCAAATCCTAGCAATGGTGTTTATTGGCTTTCAGATGAATTTCAAGGCAATGAAGCATTTATTCAAGTTTTTAATCGCAATGGGCAGATGGTTATGTCCAAATCAACAAATGGTAATACAAATATTGATTTAAGCCATTTGCTATCTGGAAGCTATCAGGTAATTGTCCAAGATCAAAATGGACGATTGTATCAGGGAAGCGTGATTAAACAGTAAAAAATCAACGTATTCTAGGTGGCCGCCATTTCATTCCTTTTAAAGGGTTATGATGGCGGCCACTTTTTTTTTATTTACTTTCCAAACGCGTTTGCCCAAGTACCAGCCAAAACAAACCCGGAATAAATACACCCAAAATAGCCCAATATGCCGAAAAAAGATTTGATTTACATAGTTTTAAATTTACATTTATCCAATAATATATATTCACACCCGGAACTAAAAGCAACCATGCTTTCCAGGGCTGATAACCAGCCAGTTGAAACAATAGTCCAAGGCGCACAAAAGGCACCAGGGCAATCTCTGCATGCAAACCGGCATGTTGGGACATTTTGAACAAGCCAATCGTTGAAAACAACCAATAAAGTACCACCATCAGCATAATACCCATTGGGTCGAAGGGGAATTTGGCAGCAGGGGCCGGTTTTGTTTCTAATTTATTGTATCGGCTATGCCCTGTGGAATCATTTTGGGTAGAATCGCGGTCCGAATCCTGGTCGTCGTTGTTATCGTCATTATCGTTATCATCCTCGTCATCATCATCATCGTTGTCATCATCGCGCTCCTCTTCGCTTGGCTCATTCGAACGATTATGATCGAAAAGACTGTAATCGATCGTAGGCGGATAATTTCCTCCCCAGCGACCGCCGCCGCTTGCGTTTGTTTTGGAAAATGCGGAAGACCGAATCGCATTACTTGAAATCATGTACAACATCTGATAAGCCTGTAAAGAATCGAGATGACTTAACCTTGATTTTCCCGAATTAGCCTTGATTAACCCTATAATTATCTCGTATTTCTGCTTTAAATAAGGCTCCATTTCAAGCTCATTTAATTCGGTGATGTTTGCCATACGATACCGATCTGATCCCAAATTAGGGTTCACAAAAAATCGATCCAAATCTGGATGATTGTTGGCAATGGAAGACCAATTGGGTTCGGAAATCTTGCTTCGGTCATAAATTGACCCGCCTATGGAGCGTTCCAGTTCCAACAGGTGGTTCCCATAAACGCTGCTGTTGCGGGTAGCGCCTAAAATTTCGGATGCGCCCGCTGAGGAACGTGAAAAGTTTGATAAATACTCGGCGCTTCGAAGGCCCGTGGCTGCACGGCTTTCCATAGACAATATGCGCGCCAGACCGGATAATTGTGCTTTTGCCGGTACAGGTGCACATAAAAACAAGTAAAAAGTTATGCTTAAAAAGGGTAGCGTTTTCATAGGAGAAGAACAGGTTTTAGATTCGCAGACAAGTTACAATTTATTATAATGCTTTAACTTTTAAAAAAGTTCATTTTTTATTTGGAATGATCGTTCCAACACACATACCTTTGCGGAACAATCATTCCAATAACAACAACTACAAATTAAGCTATGTCAAAATTGAACAACAAAGTTGCCCTGATTACGGGCGGGAACAGCGGAATTGGGTTTGCCACGGCGCAGGCCTTTATTGAAGAAGGCGCTCGGGTGATTATTACCGGCAGAAACCAAACGGCTTTGGATGAGGCGATCGCAAAACTGGGTGCAAAAGCGGTTGGAATCCTGGCCGATGCCAGTAATTTGGCGCATTCCACCGCGTTGGCGGAAAAAGTAAAGGCGCAGTTTGGCAGCATTGATGTATTGTTCATCAATGCGGGTATTGCAAAATTTGCGCCGGTGGAACATTCCAGTGAAGCCTTTTTGGATGAAATGATGGACATCAATTTCAAAGGCGCATTTTTTACGGTGCAAAACCTGTTGCCTTTGTTGAATCAGGGCGCTTCCGTTCTTTTCAACACCACCATTTCCTTGAGTGTTGGCATGCCCAATTCGGCAGTGTATGCTGCGAGCAAAGCGGCTTTACTTTCTTTTGCGCGCGTGTTGGCCACCGAACTTTCGCCAAAAGGAATTCGGGTAAATTCTATTAGTCCTGGTCCGATCAGCACACCCATTTATGGCAAACTCGGTTTTCCGCAGGAAGCCCTGGATGCTTTTGGTAAAAGTATTTCCAGTAAAACCTTATTGGGACGTTTTGGAACTGCTGAAGAAATTGCAAAAACCGCAGTTTTCCTGGCTTCTGCTGATGCGTCCTTTATCACAGGAACGGAAATTGTAGTGGATGGCGGTATTTTGGTCAACCCGACCGATCGTTAATTTTTTTGCCCAATTTTGGAACATTTGTTCCGCATCTAATACCTTTGTAGAGCACTTCTCTACAAAGGTGTTTTTTATATTATGCCGAGACAAAAAGACTTTGATGAGGCCGTGGTGCTGGACCGCGCCGTAAACCTGTTTTGGGACAAGGGATTTAATGGCGCTTCCATGCAGGAAGTAGTTGATCGTCTGGGGATTAGTCGTTCCAGTTTGTATGATACCTTTGGAGACAAACGTCAATTATTTATAAAATCACTGCATCGTTATCAACAACAACAAGGTGGAGCTTGGATGGCAAAAGCGGAACAAAGCAATGCCACCTTGCCATTTCTTCGGGAAATGTTTGAAACCGCCATCCAGGAAATTGCCAAAGACAAGCAATCGAAAGGTTGTTTTATGGTCAATTCGGCGGTTGAATTGGCGCCACATGATCCTGAGGTCGCACAAATTGTAGATAACAATCGGTGTCAAATGGAAAATACCATTGCCGCATTGATCCGCAAAGGGCAGTTGAACGGTGAAATTTCCACTAAAAGGGATGCCTTGTCTTTTGCGCGGTTTTTATTTCATGTGTTTTCGAGTATCCGTCTTGCCGCAAAATCAGCGATTGAACCAGATGAATTAGCGGATATTGTGGAGGTTGCGTTTTCGGTGTTGTTGCCGGATTAGTTGGGGCGCCCCTTGCGGGCGCCCTTCTACCGCGGCCGCCCGTTCCGTTGGGGCGACCCTCGCGGTCGCCCCCGTAGTGTAGGGCGCCCGCGAGGGGCACCCCTACCGCGGCCGCCCGTTCCGTTGGGGCGACCCTCGCGGTCGCCCCCGTAGTGTAGGGCGCCCGCGAGGGGCGCCCCTACCCTATTTCGCCTGGATCATTTTCATCGTGGCACTGTCCGTTGCCGTTTCCAATTTGTAATACATCATTCCGACGGTATTCAACAACGCTTTCTCAATCGCAATCGAGTTGTACCCTTTCGCAAACGCACCCTTTTGGGTGTAAACCAGGCGACCTGTCTCATCAAAAATCGAGAAAGTAACTGGAATTAAGTTACCCGCCTGCGTTGAAGCTTCGGCGGGTAAATGAAAACCAATGAAAGTTTTATCCACAAACGGATTAGGCTGGTTTTGGTACAATTCAAAACCAACACCCGTTACCGTAGACGTTGCGCCATTGTTGAACCGTAAGGCTATGTTTAATTTATCCGCCGTAGCTTTAGCGAAGGCAGGATCCCCCGTAGCATTTGCTTCGGCGGAGTTCCCCGTAGCTTTAGCGAAGGCGGGGTACGCCTCT
>Ga0247832_1004097_pt1 | contig 18818 bp, 15 predicted proteins | sample LaCruzMarch2015__10_FD_192407 | JGI IMG/M metagenome (GOLD analysis project Ga0247832, IMG submission 192407) | Freshwater microbial communities from meromictic Lake La Cruz, Castile-La Mancha, Spain - LaCruzMarch2015_4m | ecosystem: Environmental > Aquatic > Freshwater > Lake | place: Spain... | reverse complement strand
ACATGCTCTTGGCTTCAATCTGAGCCACTGAACGCCGCTTCAGTACGATTATTCGCGACGATATCCCCTCCGCCCCGGCCGCCATGGTGGAGTGTTTTGAGGGCAGGGGAGGCGGGAAGGAATCTTGCAAGAAAATCTTGCACGGAATCTTGCAAAAACCTCGAAAAAAAAACGCGAATTTCGGGGAGGTTTTTGCAAGATTCCGTGCAAGATTTCTTCCTGCTCAAAAAGTCCAAAATCTTGCACAAAATCTTGCACGAAATCTTACACGAAAATCTTGTGACAGAACGGGTCTCAAAAAATTGTCACTTCTTCTCTCCTTTTATTCTAGTAGGTACTTTCTCCTCTCTCGTGTGTGTCTGCATACGACCCCCCTCCTCCCCTATGTAAAATCGTGCGGCGTTGGGATGGTTGCCGTCTCTACTTCATCACGAATCCTCGTGGTAGGATCAATTAACATCGACCTCTACAAACGCCTCGACGACAATTCGGCCGCAACGTTCCGGTGCATTAATAAATCTGTCCCTCTAGCAAACGTAAAAGGAATGACGTTACCTGCTAAGTCGTTCTTAAGCACGATATCTACCCATTGTGGTGATGATGTAGATCAGGACAACCTTGTCAATGCAGAGGCGTTTGTACTATCCATGGATGGGCCATTTGAGCAGAAAACCGGTGGCAAAGGTGCAAATGCTGCAGCGGCTGCTGGTCAGACATCACCTTGTGAATTCATTGGCAATTTTGGTGGTGCATCTGATAATGCAGCTCTGCTTTCCGATCTTGCGACGTATGGCAATGTCGACGTATCACGGTGTCTTACTCTACCGGGTGTGCCAACAGGAACGGCATACATTTTGCGTTATTCAGATAATGATAATGGTATAGTTCTAATTGGTGGAGCAAATCAATTGTGGCCGACAGCCGATGAGTTTCTACATGGCAACGAAGGCACCAGACTACGTTCGGCAATTGACGATTGTGTAGCAGTGATGCTTCAGCGTGAGATTCCAGACTATGTGAATGTCGTTATTGCAAAGCTTGCATATGCCAAAGGCTTACCTGTGTGTATGGACGTAGGAGGTAATGATGCATTACTGGACCCAGAACTCATACCGTGCCTAAGCGTCATTTGTCCGAATGAAAGTGAACTAACATTTATATCTGGCATTGAAACTCGTGACGAGACTGGTGCTGTTCATGGTGATCTTGTGCGAAAGGCTGTGACAGCCCTGAAAGCTCAATGTCATGAATTGGGAAATACAAACATAGAGGTACTTGTTACATTAGGCTCGGGTGGATCTGTTTACTTTGGTGTAGATTGGAGATGCGACAATACTTTCATCGGTGAAATTTGCATGGGGTGTTACAAACTTAGCTCTCCCGACGGCAAGCCCATCGATACGACTGGTGCTGGCGACTGTTATCGTGGTAGTTATGTTGCTGCACGATATGGTCAAGGCAAGACTGTCCTCGAAGCGATGCGTTGGGCCGCGGCTGCTAGTTCCCTTGCATGCGAAATCGATGGAGCAATGCCAAGCATGCCTAGCAGGGAGAAGATTATGGCGCGGTTGCAAGAAAAACTGGCATTCGAGGGTGGACTTGATGCAGTGGCGGCGTAAACCGTTCGACAAATCGAAACGTTTGCATCTCTTGCCTTTGCAGCTGAGACCCACAGCACTTTGACAGCAACACTGATGACAAATCAAAGAATAGCTAGGGGTCTAACACATGATGACAAACTATGCAGGATTTGAGGAAGTTGGTCAATATATTGATTTCAATGGTAGCCGTAATACAATTGGTCGAGAAGTCTGAAGTGAGAAAGTTTACAAACCTAACCATAATTAAATCTCATTATATTAATCGAGGTTTTTTCTTCGATCCTCCATCCTTTGTTTCATTATCATTATCATCGGCTGTGGCTTTCGCGACACCATCATCAACAGTACTACTAACACTCTTCTTATCCAGCTCTCGTAACGAAACCATCAACCCACGTATCTTATCTAATTCTATACGCAATGGGTCACCTTTTTTTCGTCCCACATCCGACCCACGTAATCTTGCACCCATATACCGTAATGTTCCGATAGCAAGGGCCACAGCTGCCTCAGCCTCGGCACGTTGATGCGGTAGTAATTTTGTAGTACATGCATCTTCATCTATTATTTTGTCATCATGTCGTTTGCGTTTCCTTCCGCCGGCATTTAACAATCTTACGTATGGCAGTAATGCGGATCGGATTTCTTTCAGTGATTCTATCGTTTTGAGCAGTGGATCTATCATCGTATTGTTGGCGGCCATATTTGATTTCAGTGGTGGGGTTGTTTGTGAGATGAGAAACCCGCCTCGCCACTCAACACCGCACCACGCGACGACAGCAAGAAAGTTTGCCACCGCTCGTCGTTCGTGTGGTCATTGGCCATAACCAAATAGCAACAAATCCATGAGCGCACCCGACCTCACCGCCACCCTCCTAGCCTGTCAATCTGCCGACCCTGCCGTCCGCACGGCCGCCGAGGCCGTCCTATCCTCGGCAGAACAAACTAATCTCGCCGAATTCTTCATTGCGCTCGCGAATGAATTAGCCGGAGAGGGGAAGGATAAAACCGTTCGTCAATTGGCTGGTCTGCATTTCAAGAATCTACTAACCGCCAAGGATGATGCTCTACAGGCTGAACGTCATGACAAATGGAAGGCCCTGCCTGCCGAGGTTCGGTCGGTTATTAAATCGACCATCGTCGGTACGATCCGTAGTCCCCTCGACGTGGCACGACATACGGCCGCACAGGCATCCAGTGAAATTGCCACTATTGAATTACCCTACAAGGAATGGCCGGAATTTTTAAGTATCATGATGGAGAATGTTACCGGAGTTAATATTGATGATGGGATCAAAATTGCAAGTTTGGAATGTCTAGGGTTTACCTGTGAACGTATTGCCGTAACGATGGGGACGAGTCCAGATACACCCGAAATTAGTCCAGAAATTACCGATTTAATGCTCACGACTATTGTTGATGGGATTCGTGCCGACAGGCCCGATCCTATCCGGTTTGCTGCCACGAAGGCACTTGGGAATAGTCTTTCATTTACACGTAAGAATATGGACAACGTACAGGAACGGGATATGATCCTCAAGACGATATGTGATGCCACTCAAAGTGCCGATGTGAATGTTCGTGCTGCCGCATACGAGTGCATAGTACAAATTGCATTTCAATACTATGACAAATTACAGGCATACATGCAAACATTGTTCCAACTTACCTTCACAACGATCCGATCGGATGAGGAGAAGGTTGCCATTAATGCTATTGAATTCTGGTCGACCCTATGCGAAGAGGAGATGGAGTTAAATGATTTGGCAGCCGACCTTGCCGATGCCGGACAGACCCCACCTCCAGAGAGTGTGTGCGTCGGTTATGTCAATGCAGCGTTAGAACATCTTATCCCACTCCTTGCCGAAACGCTTACGAAACAGGATGAGGAACAAGAGATTGAAGACGACAATTGGAATATCAGTATGGCTGGCGCTACTTGTCTCCAATTAGTCGCTAATACAGTTGAGGATGCAATAGTCCCCGCAATCATGCCTTTCGTAGAGGCTAACATAACAAGTGAGAACTGGCGTTACCGCGAGGCCGCGACGATGGCATTCTGTCAAATCCTTGAGGGCCCATCCGATGATGTCATTGGTCCGTATGTCAATCAGGCCATACCCATATTACTAACGGCATTGAATGACAAGAATGATCTTGTAAAGGATACTACTGCATGGACAATTGGTAAAATTTGTGATTTGCATGTTCGGTCGATTCCTGAGCAAGTATTCCCAACGTTGGTGAATGGATTGGCAAGCAAGTTGTTGAATGAGACGCCACGTGTGTCGAGTCAGGCATGCTTTGGGATACATAACTTGGCGGCAGCGTTTCAGAAAGATAACGCTGCTGCTTTTTCAGGAACGAATGCACTTAGTCGTGAGTATGATTTTTATGTCTATGTAAGATGATGATTAAGGGGGGGGGGTGATTTATCTGGAGAGTGAGAAGAGGAAGGATTGACGTGGTTTGGTGGTGTTTGGCGGGGCGGGGGCAAGGTGGGGTGGGGGGCGATTTCATTTCGTTCTCATGTCTAACAACGTTCATGTCCCTATCTTCAATCATTTTTTCTTATAGCGTACATGGCCACCCTCTTCCAGACTCTACTCCAGGTGGTGGACCGGGATGATGCCACCGAATCGAACCTCGGCATAGGTGCATTCGAGGCAATTAGCGTTCTCATCCAAAATGCCGCTCCCGACCAACAGTATGTCCTTATGCAATTGCTACCTGAAATAAACAATCGCCTTGCCGCAACATTCAGCATTGGAAGTTTGTCGAATGAGGATAGGGAGGAAAAGGAGGGTGTACAGGGCCTACTTTGCGGTTTGATCCAGGTACTATCTCTCAAGATACCGAAAGAGGAACTATTACCCCACTGTGATGCCATTATGACCAACTTCCTCCATGTATTACAGACAAAGAATGCAACATGTCATGAAGAGGCATTCAGTGCGTCCTCAGCAATCGCGACTTTGCTAGGAGGAGATTTTGTCAAATACATGGGTGCGATGCAGCCCTTTCTCATCTCCGGATTGCGTAACTTCGAGGCCTATCAGGTCTGTACCGTGGCCGTTGGGCTCGTGGGGGACATAAGTCGTGCCATCGAGGGTGAGATGAAGCCATATTGTGACGAGATTATGAGCGCATTGATTGAAGCACTTCAAAATTCCGCTTTGCATCGCAATGTCAAGCCACCTGTTTTATCGTGCTTTGGTGACATCGCCCTCGCGATTACGTCGCAATATGAACCCTACCTCCAGGTCTCTCTTATGATGTTACTGCAGGCGGCTCAGACTCGTGCGCCGGATGATGATGACGATCTCATTGAGTATGTCAACTTGCTGAGGGAGGGAATACTTGAGGCATACACTGGTTTGGTCCAGGGTCTTAAGGATGGCAATCGAAGTGACCTCCTCTTACCCTATGTGGATGGTATACTTGGCTTCCTTGAAATGCTTGCTGGTGATCGTAGGAACGATTACGAGAATGAGGTACTCTCTCGCGCTGTGGGTCTTGTGGGTGACATCGCCAGCTCCTTTGGCAGTCAAATAAAAGACCAAATCCAACAGCCGTATGTGCAAAAAATATTGGCGGAGGGGCATGCTAGTGGCGATGCAACAATCGTTGAGACGGTCGAGTGGGCGAGCAACGTAGTAAGGCAAGTCGTTATGGCCTAAGTCCCGAAATTCAGGGAGGTCCTTCCAGTCGAATTTTTGTCAATGACCCAACAGCGATAACAGCTGTTGGCTCAATTCACAAAATACGATTGCTTAGGAGGAGCCCATAACTCTCGATATGTCCTAATGCTCTCATGCCCGAGAAAATCTCATTGCAGTAATTAAGCCAATGTGATTTTCCTTCGCGCTAAATGAGAGCAACAGCAAGGGTACTACAACAGTGGGAGGTCTCACCTTGACATAGCAGCAATTGTTACTAGGTCAAGCTGACACTTCCCATGAATACAGTAGTCAATGATCAGGCAGGAATATAATGATGATGATTGAATAGTCGTTTGAGGTATTAATCATCTTAAAAATAGTTTTATCTTGGATTTATTGACACTATTCTATTATGTCTCCCCCTCACTTTCGATGGAAGGTGCAGCAAACCATTTCTTCAAGTTCTTCGTGTTGTTAGTATTTGCCGTGCTTTTAATTGGAAAGAACTTAGATTTGGTGCCACTACTTCGAGATGAAGAGGCTGGACATGTCTCTTTTTGCCTAGCAAACCCAGCCAAAAGTGCACTGGACGATATTGTAGCACGAGTCTTGTTAGTACTGCTGTTGTGAGTTGAGTAGGACGATGCCGTCAGCTGCTTTTGTTTCGCCGAAGGGTAAGGAATTCTGAACTTTTGCAAGTTGGTGACGGTTGATGATGACGACGTTGTCACATTCTTAGCGACTTTGTCGTCTCGTTTTTCACAGTTTGGATAGTTCTCTTTCACGGGCGAGGAGGCATTTGGTATAGATTCATCATCGTCAATTAAATCAATGACATCCTCTGGACTGCTTTTTCCGTCTTCAAACAGGTCTTTCCTCATTCCTTCTGGCGGAGATTTAGACACCCGCCGTGGACCAGGTTTGTCAGAATTGAGCGTTTGATCTATGTAACTTCGCAAGACACCAGAAGAATTGGGAGAAGCTTTCCTCCGAGGACTCCTCCGAGGAGACTCCATTATTATTCCATAATCAAACAAGGTGTCATTTTTTCGAGTAACAGTCTTATCGTTATCGGTGTATTGATGGAATAATTGCTGTTGTTGGATCAATGCTGCCGTTAGACATTCATCACTTCTTCGACTACGAGTCGATACTTTTTCTCTCGTCTTACTGTTACTGTCATCACTCTTTACTGCAATGTCACGTTCTACCAGAGGAGTAAAACCACCATAATCGAAATTTGTTGGTGCCGGTGATGAGAAGAATGGTGATTTCATCATTACCATCGTCTTATCTGTGACGACACGCTTACTAGTGCTTGATTCTTTTTCTCTTTCCTTCTCCATGCTTAACTCTATTTCTTTTTGAGTGAAGGTTGTTGCGTCAAATCTCACCTTGGTCTCGTCAGTATTATCATTACTCGTGCGACCGTAGGAGGCAGTGAACGGATTTGGCTGTTGCACCACTGGCATGGTGTTGGCAGTAATGGCAATGCTTCCAACGTAGCGCTTTCTGCTGCTGCTGCCAATTGCGGCAGAGTCCATCGCGTTATCGATTTTGCTTCCGTCGCAACCAACAGACTTAACGTCTTTTATTACGTTATTCTTAGACGGGTATATAGAATGTTTAACACTCTTCACTGTCTTGTTTCCCTTGAGATACTTTTGCATTGGCGTTTCCTTTGGTGTTTCCTTCGACAGTGTTGCGATAGTGGCGGACGATTGCCTTGACGGCTGAGAATTTATGTTGCCACCACCAAAGCGTGGTCTACTACTACTGACATTCGTTGTTGACATTAGGGTATTGACTTTTGTTGACATCCAGCCACCACCATTGTTATTATTTTTCTGCTGCAACCCTCGTCCTCGAGTGTTATCAATCGGTGGTGGTGGTTCGGGTACAGTTGTCGATACCTCTGTCACAGAACCAATAAATAATAAGCCTTCCTCGAAGTTATCAATGCACGGTCTCAATCTTTCGACAGAATCCCTCGTACCAGTGCTGCTGTTGGATGATGATCTGTTATAACTCACAAGGGGTACAATTGTTCCAGTGTACAATTCCTTCGATAAATGATAATAAAACACAGCCTCGCTCTGGGTTAAAAGTTTAACATACTTCTCCTTGGCATTACGATCGGTATCGGGCAGTCCCTGTGAGAGAAAGTCATTGTCATCATTGATGTTTTTGTTTTCATCCTCATCATTCTCTGGATCCTCCTCCACTTTCTCCTCGGCAATTAAACGACTGCCAGTAGGCAAACCAACCTTGATAATACGTTCAAACCGATCCGATGGGTCACGATGCGATGTTTCCTTCACTAGTCGAAACGCCGTGACTGGTCCAACCTTGGATAAACGATTACTAACATAATCGCACCCGGATAATACACATGATTGTACAAATAATCGTACACCCGCACCTGGTTCAAACTTTTCTTTATTGGCAAAGGAACGTAATATAGATAGGAGTGCCATACCTGCAGCTGCAGTAGTTGTCGTCGTCTCATCTGACTTTCGTTTTCGACCACCTTTGGTTGTAGTTGTTGTTGTCATTGTTGTTGATGAAGTGGGTGGTGACATTAATGTACGACGGATTGGTGCGAATCCCATATCGTCATACTCAACCTCACAAGTATGACGTACCACCTCACCACCACCACCACCACCACCACACACCGCTCTCACTCCATCATCATTATTAGCATCGTCATTGTTATCTGTCGTATCTGTGGTTTCGTTCGAAGAAAGTGAAAGTGAAGTATTATCCTTGTATATGTATTCTAAATCTTCTTCTCTCCGTCGTTTCCTCTCTTGTCTCCTACTCTCTCGTCGACTACCACCACCACCACCACCACCGTTTCTAACACCAGTTGAAGCAGCAGCAGCGGTTGCAGTAGTAGTACCAAATGAAAGAAACACTGGATTAAGTAACCAATCCATTGTCAAGACATCACAACTACCATCATTACGATCTAATTTATATATAATTGGTATCGATAATCGTGCTACTGCCGTGTAGACTAATACATCAGAGTCTTCTGTCACAATGGCATGTGCGTAGCCATCGATGCATAGCTTGACTAATTGTGCGTCTGCCTCGTACGGACTCCATATACATTGTACACGTGGCAGTGCGGCATCAGCATTGCTGCTGTCATTGTTGTTGTTGCCGCCACCATATTGCTTCGTAACGGCGGCAGAAACAACGCGTGCCATAAAATCATTGGCCTTCACGCATTGTAGATACTTCTCCGTCGCCTCTTTAATCATGCCCCTCGATTTGTATTGACGCGCGGCCGCTAAATTAGTCGCGCGTTTACTGGAACGTTGGGCGTTGGTATCGGCCTTTAGCGGTACGCGTATCCCGTCGAATACCAAATACGTCGTTCGAATATTGGCATTTAATAATAATTCATTACATCGCGTTAGTATGTAATTGGTGTAGGCCTTCTCGGCGATGGGGTCGCGTACTCCATTTTCGATCGATTCGACGAGACGTTCGGCACAGCCGTATGCTGCCTTGTGTAGCCATGACGAGGCATCAATGGCCAATGACTTGCCGGCGAATTGACGTATATTATGTCGAACAACAACAGCTTTGCTGCCACCACGTTTGTTGTTATTGCTGGCAGAATGAACTCCTCCACCCTGTTGCTGCCGCGACGGATGTGACGGAGGTGGAACGAGGAGAGGGTGGAGTCCTTTTAACAGTCCTTGTATTCCCATATTATTTGTCGGAGAATAATAGCAGGCAGACCGCCGACTCTTTCAGATTGTGGGCCCAAAATTTATGGCGCGTGTCCTTCACACCCATTTTTTTCGGGCATAAGAAAGATCATCTTCTTCTGATTATTCACATGGCTAAAAGCAGCGCATCACGCGACGGCGGTGGAGGTGGTACCATCGCACCATTAACCAACTCTACCAAACTATTTCTCCAACGATTACTAGTAGCACATGTTGTAACGGATGATGAGGCACAAAAGCTCTACGATTCAATCAAGAGTAAATTTGCACATGTCGTTGTTACCCCCCCCAACTCCAATGACGACGATGATGGGATTACCGATCATGGTTACATGGGCAATAATTTAGATCATTGTTTTGGTATTATCAATGCCAGTTTAGTCCCGGGCTTTGAATTAGAATTGCGGACCGTGTCATTACCCGTCAACAATAATGACAATATCAACAATGACAATGACGCTAGTAACAGAAACAAACGTCAAAAATTAATACGATATCATTGTATTACCAACAATACGAATGATAATATAGCCAAGGTCTCGGCATACCCCATATCCAAGGGAGGGCCACATGAAATGGCCTACTTTCGTTTAGTAATCGAACGCATCGTCGAACGGGGGAATGAAATACTAAATGATGATGACTCGCCTACATCAAGTAGTAGTAGTGTGGGATGTCCAGGAATGTTAAACAAGATGGAACTTATTAATTTACGTACCGAATTAGACGACGGGCATAAGGATAAGTTGTCAATCGAGATGACGGAATTGGCATTACAATGTATGATTGATGAAAAGTGGTTGGTACGTGTTGTTGCTGCTGCACCTGCCATGACACAACAGCGGGGTGGTGCAGACGGCGATGATGATGAGGAGGATGATACCACGACAAGGAAGAAGCGGAAAAGTAGTAACAAACGATCATCATCATCATTGAAGGGGACATATTATGGCATTGGTCCACGAACCTTTATGGAATGTTCAGAATTTTTACATAAGGCAGGATTGGCGAGTGAACGCATGCCCCAATCGATACTACATCGCATTTAGGATTTGCATTTGAGGGAAAACAGGGGAGGTGGTGGGGGGGGAGAGTAGGATGAACCGTGACAATACACCTGGTATTTTAGTTTCTGGTCAAGACCTAGGGGGGAGCGTGGATAGGGGGGTGAAGGGTGGTCAGTGGGGGTGCACCCTTTGTCGACATAAACGTTATACCACCCTTTGTCGACATAAACGTTATACATTGTACTCCTAGTATTTATCATTTTTTTACAATCTACCTTGACTCTTCCTAGCTCATTTGTTTTCATTGCCATAACATTCAGGGACGCTATACAAATACACTCCCTTTCCCGAATTGCTTGATGCCTGCCATCGTGGGATTTCAAATACATTCGAGACAACAATAGAACCTGGTCGTAATTCATCCTTCAACTTCTCACCAAGACGTTGCATTATTGGTGATAGTCCATACACCGCCACTACATCATACTCGTGTAGCTTAGTTTTCCACAAGTCAGTCATGTAAAACTTTGTACTATACCAGTATCGAGGCATTAGTAAGCGTCGTACAGAAGCAAATAAATGCAATGCTGGATTAATTTCATACCCCACCGATGATACAAACATTTGTTCACGTGCAGCACGGAATACTACACGTCCATCTCCAGAACCTAAATCAACAAACCGTAATCCTCCTTGCTTGTGTTGCATGTATTGGGAATGTGATATATGATGTCTAACTAAATCAAACATTGAATTAAGCTTCGTCCCAAATGTTGGGAGGTACGGTGCACCCCGACGGAGTAGTACGGGTGGTAGACTTAGTAATATGGCCAAATGTGGTAGTAGGAATAGTGTTCCGCCTATTCCAAGTAATAGAGGATTGTATCTATCAAACTGTTGTTGTTTGTTGTTACACGTATTATAATTAGCAGGTGTGACAATAGTACTAGTCGTATTCTTGGGAGGAGAAAATATATAGTGGTGTATTCGTGTTGTCATCATTAGAGCTGGGAGATGAAGTAATGTTGAAAGATGGGAACGTCAGATGATGATGACAATATTGAGAAAATAAGATGTACATCTTGGATCCTCATCACTCACGAGTACGTGCCAGTGTTGTTTGCGTAGTTTGAGGTGGTAACGATGAACTCTCATCATCAGAACTACTTACAACAGCTTCCTCGATTATGCTTTGCGACAAGCCCAACGATTCCAATAGTGTAGTTTCTTCCTCAGACAGCACATTATTATTGTCATTATTTGAAGTGGTGTTACTATTGCTGGTAGCAAGTATCAAGGGATATGATGAGGGATCATGCTGGATAATATTGTTTGTATTATCAACATCTGTTGTCGTCGATTGAGAACTATTCGATGATTCTGACGACAAGGATGATAATGGAAGTTGTACCGGAACAGCAATCTCCACAGGTGGTTCCAAAGGAGTAAGCAATTCTCGTTTCATTTCCGCAGAGAATGGTGATTCATTACCAAACCAAACACTATATACGATACGTGCCAATTCTTGTTGTTCTGTCAGTGACAATTCTTTACCCACAGTCCCAAGCTTTACGTCGTTTAAACTTAATTGTATACCAATCCCTGGTAGATACACTAATGTATATCGATCACCACTTGATATATTCTGATATAGATTATTAAATTGTGTCAATTGTAATTGTATATTGGTTGGTAGGTCTGCAATTGTTTGTTGTTTACTATCGTCCGATTCCGATACTAAATTTGCCTCTATGAATTTTTTCGTTGCCCACTGTAAATCGACCGCACGTGCAGGCTTGTGATAGTGTATTTCTAGCGCAATTGGAGGCAGTAGCATGTCGTTGTTGACGTCGTCATCGTCGTCGCGACTGTCATTACTGCTGAGGCATAAGACTGCATCGTTGGTAGAATGCGGTGGAAGATACAAGACTGACGAACAAACGCCAACGTAAAAGTAAGAGAGATATGATTTGCCTTTAGCAACTAGTATTGTCTCATTCTCTTTTTCGCCCAATATCCGACGACATTCGGAGAACGATGCGCCACCAACCTCAATCATTGTTGATGAGTACCTAGTTGTTTCAGCTTTATGATTCGTCTTGGTTGCGTCGTCATTCGTCATTCTCTCTCCTCGTGCGCGCGTGCGTGGTGGTAGAGAGGAGTAGTGACACAATTTGAGCTGATCCAGCAAGTTTGATGCTCTGTCGGCTCGACGGTTGGTGAACATGGCCAAGACAGCTTTGATACTGCTGCTGTTGTTACCGGTCGTTGCATCAGCTCTGCGTCTCCCAACAAATTATAATGAAATATCACGTCGATCGGCGGTGTCAACACTGGTAACTTCTTCCTCAGCAGTCGTTGCATTGTCGACAACAAGCGCTTTTCTTAATCCAGCAGCAGTCGCGACGAATGTTGTATTGGGTGCCGGAAATTCTGTGGTCAAGTTAAATAATGGTAACAAGAATAGTAAAGCATTCCCCCTTGCCTCATTTGGATTGCAGGTTTATGATGATGATACCGCCTACAGGCTAACTTTAACGGCATTGGAGGTGGGGTATCGTAACTTCTTTGCGAGCGTATTGGCCGGGAATCAAATTGGTTTTGCCAAGGCCATAAAGGCATCAGGCATCCCTCGTGATGAGCTGTATATTTGTGGAACTGTATTATCCAACAGAGTGAATGGAGAGCAGGCGGCATATGAAAAGACGAAGCAGGGATGTCTTGAGAACATGGCAGCATTTAGTGCTGGTAATATATCCAAGCTGGACATGATCATGTTAGATTATCCAGGACCGAATGATGAGAGTATACGTGGTCAATGGAGAGCATTTGAGGATATGGCAATGATAGATAAGACTGTGTCTGATTTGGCAGTATCCAACTTTAGTCCAACTCAGCTTGATGCAATATTAATAAAGCCAGACTCTATCAAACCGACTGTCAACCAGTTACCATTCTCCGTGGCGAATCATCCGAAGGGAGTATTAGAGTACAACACCAAGCGGGATATCTTGGTACAGTCATGGTCGCCACTCTCTCGTGTCCTACCTCGATACGGTGATGTATTAGACACAATCGGCAAGAGGTATGGCAAAAGTTCGGCACAGGTTGGGCTGCGTTGGATCATACAAAATGGGGCAGCCTTTTCAACTCAGAGTAAAAAGAAGAGTCACTTCGAAGAGGACTTGAATGTGTTTGATTTCATATTGACGAATGATGAGATGGAAAAGATTACACAGTTGGCAGCTTGAAGAACAAAATGAATATACACGCTGTAAATTACAACTACATGAGCAATAACTGATCTAGCGATTTTATTTCAAGTTGAAACAACAGCTTCTATCCAGGCTACGGCCGACAAGAATTGCTATGAAGAGATCATTTAATCTTTATGATGAGGTTTTAATATTAAAGTACCCATCTGTAGTGTCTCGTCCTGTGTCAACAGTAAAATATGAATTGATATATTATCGAACTTCGACTTGTTCCTGATTTTTGATAGACTTCCAATGATGAGTGAAATCAAAAGGAACCCATTTCTTCGATGGTGTCAGGTATAATATATTGCCGGTGATGTCTCTCGGTGATACATCCATTTCTTGACGCCGCTCCTACTGTGTCAGATTTGAAGCACGTAAGATACTGCTCCATACTCCCTCCTGGCGCTGATGATTGGGATGGCAAATTCTTTTTCGTTTCCTGAGTCTTGATATTCAACTTCTGCTTCACAATGTTCTCCTGATTCTGGATCCATATCGTGTCCGTTTTGACCTTTCTCGATGGCAAGGATTGAAGATTAGTTTGTTGCAAATTCAGCACATGATGCTGCTGTGGAATCACAGGCGTTAGCCTCCCCGGCTTGATTTCAACACTGTTGTTTGAATCCCAAGAGTGAGCACTTTCACTTGCCATTGCTTGGGCCTTCATTTTTGCGTCGGTAATCATAGACAGAACTTTTGCTGCTTTTACGCGAGGCTCTTCTTTCACCATACCAGGAGTGTCTGTCCAGATTTTGTCCCGCTTTACCTCCTCCATCAAATCTTCAAAGTTGGCATTCTGTCTAATAGATACGAGAGTGGGCGGGCGGGGGAGATAACGATTGACTTATTATGTGTGTAATACACGGCAGAAAGCAGTGCTCCTATCCTATTATACTTGTTGTAACGAGAAAAGGGAACGAGAAGGGTATATTACGTACTCTACATAATTACTTCAACTTCCACGCGGATGGGAAGACTTCCTCTCTCTATTTTTCACTCTCCGCGTCCCACTGCCTTGGACAGTAGAGATGAAATCGTCGATCGCTGGAGTCCTCCTTGCGACGCCCGTTATCCGAGCGAATATGCAATCTCAGTCGTCGCGGTCTGTCGTCGGATGGGGAATCCGAACAACTTCAACGACTATGACATCATACTCATCGTTCCTAGTGAAGAATGGACGGTACCTTCCTCCTTCTCGGTCCGCACTTGTTCTATTCCCCCGTGGTGGTGATGATTATGATGATGAATATGACGAAACGACCATTACAAATAATGGTATAAACTTGTCCGAAGACGAAGGTGGGATGACGAGAACGACTACAACTTCGGAAGAGGAATCTCTCGACGATCGTGTGTATGCGGCGATGCGACGTCTTGGCCTCGAGGTTGATGATGGTATTAACAACAAAAACGAGGACGATATAGCGCGTTCTTCAAACGCAGTTGCAGTAGAGATAGGAGAAGAAGATTGCGAGGGGGGAGCATGCTCGATGAGGTCACCGGGTGACAATGACGAGACGAAAATTGCTGAATATGACAATGCTGCTGCTATCGACGACGACGACGACGTTAAGGAGGAGTCGAAGGCACCACAGAATGAGGAAAATGATGCAAGATCACTAGCTGAACGTATATCTACCGACATGAATGTCCCGATTGATATATCTGTCATGGCTGTCTATTCCACCCTCTCATCCGGTGCAATCAATGAAGAGGCCGCGAGGGACATTGTACAGACCGAATTGAATGCCGTCTCTGGTGTACCAGAGGACTGCGACGAGGTCCAAACTCTCATCGATGAGGGATACGATAATATCTTCTTGGTTCGGCGGGCGCTGGCGTTTTCGGAAATGAACGTTGAGGATGCACGTGCGATACTGATCGCTGACAGGGAAGACGAGCTGGCCGAGGAGGAGGAGAATCATAGGAGGGATGAAGAGGACGAAGAGGAAGAACGACCAATGAAAACTGTTACCGTGGACTTTCCTCAGGAGCTAATGACCGCTTCTGAATCATCGACGTCATCTCCTCCGTTACCATCTGCTACCAAGCCACCTCCTGCAAGGATAGAAGAGGTCGTATTCGAGGGCACGGCTGAGGAGTTGCACAAACTTGTCATCGAGTCACCCGTTCCCGTATTGCTTGATATTTATGCCGACTGGTGTGGTCCATGTAAGCAGCTGACGCCTGCACTGGAACAAATTTGCGTCAATGCTGGTGGGATGCTACGATTGGTGAAGATTAATACTGATCAACAACGCTCAGTGTCCGGTTGTCTAGACGTAAAGTCTTTGCCTACAGTATTTGGTATTAGTGATGGACAAATTATTAATTCATTCCAAGGGATGCCACGTGATGAAAAGATGATTCGAGAGTTTCTGATGTCACTTATCGTGCCTGGACAGAAAATTAATCCACCACTAACCTTGGACGAAGAGACAAAGTACAAAGAATTGAGCTCCAAGTTACTCAAACTTGCATCGACGGCATCATTATCATTCTCATCTCGTGAGAATCTTCAGAGTCATGTTAAGAAACTTCTTGATGAGTTAGTCGATTCGTCTGGTGGTGGCGATGTGGGAATGTCTATTACTGACGATTCAGCTAGAACACTACGATCGTTATTGTCGAATGTAATCAACCATCCATTTGATGAGAAGTTTCGCAAAATCAAATTAGACAACAGAATTATTGCCACACAGATTGCATGTCATCCTAGTTGTATCAAGTTACTCAGAATTGTGGGATTTGTTGATGATGATTCAACACTGGTAGTAGCAAAAGGAAAGAAAGTTGTGAATATTGCACCATTCGTCGTGGCGAGAGATGCGATAGATAGATGGATAGATCGAAATCGGCATGCAATTTCCGCTGCAGGAAGAAAACGGAGGGATGAATTGGAACGTGCACGACTTGCTTCCGAGGTAGAGGAACATGTGGTCGATAATAATGATGACGACAAAGGTGAAATAGCGGACATGGAACAGGAAGTGTCGACTAGTTGTGTACTTCATTTGAGAATGGAGGGTACAAAGAAAATACACGATGTGACAATGGATGCCGATGATACATTGATTGAATTATTGACAAAACTTCCATTTTCAGTTGCCCAGGATGCAACTATACAATTTATATGTGTCGCACGTCGTCTCACTGTACGATCGACCGACACTGACCAAATGTCCAAAACACTTTCGCAGCTAAGATTGACACCCACGTCGTCCATTGTTGTCAAGGTCATGAATAAGGCAATTGAAGTAGAGGGCAACAACGACAACGTTGAATCAGGTGTCGCTGTCAAAGGCGAGAGGATCAATCTTGCCAAGCGTGCAGCATTGCAGAAAAAGAAGAAGGTTACTGGTAGTCATTCCATGCACAGTATAGGTTTGTACTCTACGGCTGATGGGGATAAGGCTGAGACCTTTGAAAGTGGGGGTGTGCTGTATGAACATGTTGTGTCAGATGACGAAGATGAGAATGCAGGTGGAAGAGCTGATGAGGAAATAGATGGAGAATCCGAAGATCTTGAGGGAAATAATAATGATGATGATGATGATGATGGGCGATGATAATGAATACTGGAAATGCTACAACACTTTTAAGTCTAATGGTGTTAATCATATTTCTTTCATTTACATTTACAACTTCAACCAAGCAAACGAGGCCAAGTCTCTCCCTCGTTTGCCTTCTGAACGGTAATAACCAAACCACCACCATTCTTGTCAAGTGTCCATGTACACCCGTCAATATCCAACCTCGAATATAATTTGTGATCGAAGATGGGTTCACCATTGTTGCATTTGACAATTATCTGCTGTGGCTGGAATACAACCTTCATTGATTTCTTATGTACCATGTTCGTCGGTGCTGCATGTATGATCAAATCTTTCATGGATATTGTAATCTCAATCTCTTCCTCGTTTTGTGTCCACGAGTACGAACAACCATCGGCGTCATCGACCAAGACTGCCTTGCCCTCAGTCCCAGCATGATCTGGCTGAATTTGTCCATCTCTTCCGGTAACTTCATTTAGTGTTTGCTGCCAGGCAGTATTCTCTTGAGGGGCACGAACCAGCCATTCCTTCGTTGTATCGATGACATCCTCGGAGGTCATGTTTACATTGTGCAAATGTGGAACAGTTCGTACACGACCAACGAAGACATCGCCGTAGAAATTTGGTGCTGGGTTGTACCCACATCGGTATGCCAATTGTGATGCACGTTTATTAATTGGCAACTTCTTCAACAGTCCCACCTCATCGAGGTATATGTATACGCCTTCATTTTTATTTGTCGACGATGGCCGGACTAAAGGAAACGTCTCGACACTCCCACTCGATGTTGCATTGGCCAAAGCCGAAGTGCCAAGTGACTTGATTTGTTCTGAACCAACTAGATTTTGTTTCTTGGCCTGTCCTTCGAATAAGCCAACATCAAGTGACTCGCCATCGGCAAAGTATGACTTGATGTATGTTGGCAATACATCCCCGGCGGTCTGACCGAGTGCTTGAGCTACACGACGAGGGAGTACAAGTGTTGATATGCGTTTCGTATCATCTTGTGGAATATGTACGAATTTGATGCCATCGACTATTGTTCCTTCGTTGTTTTCAATTGACAGTCGACGACGGACTAGGTCAACAATGTTCGTTGTGTCTCCGTTGTCATCGTTATTCGACGATAGGATCGCTTCGGCCCTGCGACGATCGCTTACGGTTTCGATCAGTACTCCACGTTCGCGTAGCCAGTTCTCTCGTTCGACGGGGAGCATGTCATCATCTGGTAATATTGTGGACGCTTCAGGTATCGTGACGTTGTCGCTCATGCTGAAGTCGATACAAAGTGGCGAGCAAATGACAATCCTCTCCAGCCGATGAGGGCCGTCGTCGATGGTCCGGCGCCGATACGAAAAGAATGACCGAAGCAAACAAGGCGGAGTCCTTCGATTTCAGGTCCTTCGATTTCAGTGAGAACGGAGCAAGATCGAGATCGAAATCGACCAGCGACAATGTTCGATGGCTCACACCGCACGAACAAACGCGAGATCAACCTTGCCGGTGCATCCGCATCATCGAAATCATCGCGACAGAATAACCTCGCAGTGGCACGTCGGGAACGTCAGGCCCGAGCCGCGGCGAAGGCTCGTCTTGATTCATCCGTGCGTATTCAACGATGTTGGCGGGGACGACGATGTCGACGTGACGTTGCTATTAAGTTTGGTCGTCGATACAGTGAGATTATATCATCGATGATGCTGTTGATGAAGAATGATGATGATGATGATGTGATGAGCGACTACGACGACGAACGGGGTCGAAAAAGACTAGAACGATTGGCCAACGCCACGACACTGTTGGCATTTCGAATGACACCCGCACTCCTTCCGTACTATTCATCCCGTCATAATAACAACAACAACAACAACAACAACAACAATGTTGGTGACGAACATTTCGTTGCCGAAGGAAATTTACGTCAGGATTTATTACTGCTGGAGAACGCGATGCGAATGCAAGATTACGACCCCGATAATCAACTA
>Ga0247832_1004096_pt1 | contig 18820 bp, 16 predicted proteins | sample LaCruzMarch2015__10_FD_192407 | JGI IMG/M metagenome (GOLD analysis project Ga0247832, IMG submission 192407) | Freshwater microbial communities from meromictic Lake La Cruz, Castile-La Mancha, Spain - LaCruzMarch2015_4m | ecosystem: Environmental > Aquatic > Freshwater > Lake | place: Spain... | reverse complement strand
CAAACCTTTCCGCTACAGCGCACGCACCTGGGAATTAGGCCGTCGTAAATCGATCAGTCCCCACGATGCAACTGGTGCCAACCTGGTGGTGCAAGTCAAAAACAACAAAGTCTTGCGTGTCGTGCCACTAGAAAACGAAGACGTTAACGAGTGCTGGATTTCTGATCGCGACCGCTTTAGCTACGAAGCACTTGATAGCCAAGACCGTCTCACGGCCCCTATGCTCAAACAGGGCGGCGAGTGGAAAACCGTGGATTGGCAAACTGCGCTGGAATATGTGGCCAATGGCTTGCAAGGTGTGAAATCGCAATATGGCGCTGAATTTATCGGCACTTTGGCAAGCCCACACAGCACCACAGAAGAGTTGTATTTAGCCGCCGCTTTGATGCGCGGCTTAGGCAGCCAAAACATTGACGCACGTTTGCGTGCATCAGACTTCCACCACAACAACACTGCGCGTTGGTTGGGAACTGCTATTGCCTCTTTGGGTGCTTTGCAACGTGCCTTGGTTATTGGATCCAACGTACGCAAAGACCAACCTTTGTTGGCTTTGCGTTTGCGCCATGCAGTGCGCCATGGTGCTAAGTTACATGCGATCAACGAAGTCGCTTTTGATTGGGCGATGCCTCTTGCTACGCAGATGGTCTCTGACTCTGCCAATTGGGTGCAAGCCTTGGCCGATGTGGCCGCTGCTGTGGCGCAACTCACCGGTGCCACTGCACCCGTGTCAGGTAACGCAAACAACCCGCAAGCACAAGCGATTGCAAAATCATTGCACAGCGGTGATCGCAAAGCCATTTTGTTAGGCAATGCGGCGGCACACCATGCCAAAGCATCTAGCTTGTTGGCATTGGCCAATTGGATTGCCGCACAAACTGGCGCCACTGTGGGCTATTTGGGTGAAGCTGCTAATACGGTAGGTGCGCAAGTAGTGGGCGCTGTCCCTTCCCACGGCGGACAAAACGCGGCGCAAATGGCGCGTGGTGGTTTAAAAGCCGCATTGCTTTTGCATACCGAACCCCATGCCGACATGGCGCATGGCGCGGCTGCAGTGCAAGCCCTAGAAAAAGCAGAGATGGTGGTGACACTTTCTGCGTTCAAAACCAATATGGCATTCAGCGATGTGTTGTTGCCGATCGCGCCCTTCACGGAAACTGCTGGAACGTTTATCAACACCGAAGGCCGCGCACAAAGCTTCCACGGTGTCGTCAAGCCTTTGGGCGAAACCCGTCCTGCATGGAAAGTGTTGCGCGTGTTGGGTTCTATGCTCAAAGTACCTGGATTCGAGTTGGAGACGATCGAAGAAGTGCGTGCCAAAGCCATTCCTGCCGACATCACATCACGGTTGTCGAATGCCTGCGATGTTGCTATCGATCTCACGCCTGCCACTGAGAAGCCTGAAGTTGCCTCCATCTATCAACTCGACAGCTTGGTGCGCCGTGCACCTTCGTTGCAGTTGACGGCCGATGCCAAAGCAGGAGTTGCCGCTTAATGGTTGACCTGATTTATAACTCTGGTTTGCAGATGAGCACCCATTTCTTTTGGGTCAACTATGCATGGCCCGTGCTTTGGACGCTGATGAAAATTGTGGCCGTGTTGTTACCACTTTTGGGTTGTGTGGCTTATCTGACTTTGTGGGAACGCAAAGCCATTGGTTACACGCAAATTCGCAAAGGCCCTAACCGCACTGGTCCAGGTGGTTTGTTACAACCAATTGCTGACGCGTTGAAGTTGATGACCAAAGAAATCATCATCCCCACGCAAGCTACCACGGGGTTGTTTTTATTAGGCCCCGTCATGACCATCATGCCTGCGCTGGCAGCTTGGGCGGTCGTGCCATTTGGTCCTGATGTGGCTTTGGCCAATGTCAATGCCGGCCTTTTGTTTTTGATGGCGATTACTTCGTTAGAGGTTTATGGCGTGATCATCGCGGGCTGGGCGTCTAACTCCAAATACGCCTTCTTAGGTGCGATGCGTGCATCGGCGCAAATGGTGAGCTATGAAATTGCCATGGGCTTTTGCTTTGTGGTTGTGTTGATGGTCTCTAACAGCCTCAATATGAGCGATATCGTCATGGGGCAAGCCAGCGGCATGATGGCAGATCAAGGTCTGAATTTCTTGTCTTGGAACTGGTTGCCTTTGTTGCCTATCTTCTTGGTCTACTTCATCTCTGGTTTGGCAGAAACCAACCGCCATCCATTTGACGTGGTCGAAGGCGAATCTGAAATTGTTGCTGGCCACATGATCGAATACTCTGGCATGGCGTTCGCCATGTTCTTCTTGGCCGAATACGCCAACATGATTTTGGTGTCGGTATTGACCGTCGTCATGTTCCTGGGTGGCTGGTTGTCGCCTATCGATCATGCGTTATTCAATATGGTGCCAGGCTGGATATGGCTTGGCATCAAAACTTTTGTAGTGGTCACCATGTTTTTGTGGGTGCGCGCGACTTTCCCGCGTTACCGCTACGACCAAATCATGCGTTTGGGTTGGAAGATTTTTATCCCCATCACCTTAGTCTGGTTGCTGGTAGTTGGTGTTTGGATTCAAACACCTTGGAATATTTGGAACTGAGGCCGTACCCATCATGACTGCTATCACCCGCCCCTCTGCTTTTTCTTTGCGCGACTTTTTGTCGAGCTTTTTGTTGCTTGAACTCTTCAAAGGCATGGCCTTAACTGGCAAGTACATGTTCTCGCGCAGTATCACGGTGCAATTCCCTGAAGAAAAAACGCCCCAATCTCCACGCTTTCGTGGCTTACACGCTTTGCGCCGCTATGAAAACGGCGAAGAGCGTTGCATCGCTTGTAAGTTGTGCGAAGCCGTTTGTCCCGCGATGGCCATCACGATTGAATCCGACCAACGCGCCGATGGCTCGCGTCGTACTACACGCTATGACATCGATCTGACCAAATGCATCTTCTGCGGTTTTTGCGAAGAAAGCTGTCCAGTGGATTCGATTGTTGAGACGCATATTTTTGAATACCACGGCGAGAAACGCGGTGACTTGTATTTCACCAAAGAGATGTTGTTAGCAGTGGGCGACCGCTACGAACCAGAAATCGCCGCCAACAAAGCGGCTGACGCCAAATACCGCTGAAAGATTTGATGATGGATGCTCAATCGGCTCTCTTTTATGCGTTCTCAGCAGTCTTGCTGTTTGCGGCTTTTCGCGTCATCACCGCGCGTAACCCTGTGCATGCTGCGCTCTTTCTCGTATTGGCTTTCTTTCAAGCGTCTGGCTTGTGGATGTTGCTTGAGGCTGAGTTTTTGTCGATTGCTTTGGTCTTGGTCTACGTTGGTGCGGTGATGGTGTTGTTCCTCTTCGTTGTCATGATGTTGGATATCAATATCGACAGCATACGCGTGGGTTTTTGGAAGCACTTCCCCTTAGCTGCCACGATGGGTGCTGTGATTGCTTTGGAATTGGCCGCCGTGTTGCTAGGTGGTTTCAGAGTGTCTGTGCCGCATACCCCCCAATTGCCCGCGATGGTCACGCCGCTGGCAGTGGATGCCGCGTCATCTGCTGTTGCTGTGGGACATATGGTGGTGACCGAGGTCTCTAACACCAAAGCTTTGGGTGTGTTGCTCTACACCGAGTACCTCTATCCCGTGCAAGTCGCTGCGCTCATTTTGTTGGTGGCCTTGATCGCCGCCATTGCCTTGACATTGCGCGAACGTAAAGACACCAAAGCCCAAAACCCTGCAGACCAAGTGCGTGTGAAGGCCCGCGATAGGGTGTCGTTGGTCAAGATGGCGCCTGTCAAGCCAGACCTTCCACCCGCTACTGAGCCGGAGAAATCAGCATGAGCATCACATTAGGTCACTACCTGACCGTAGGTGCAATTTTGTTTGCACTCTCTGTGATCGGTATCTTTTTGAACCGCAAAAACCTGATCGTGCTGTTGATGGCTATCGAGTTAATGTTGCTTGCGGTGAATATGAATTTCGTGGCCTTCTCGCACTACTTAGGCGATTTGCACGGACAGATTTTTGTCTTCTTTATTCTCACAGTTGCAGCCGCTGAGTCTGCTATTGGTTTGGCCATCTTGGTGCAGTTGTTCAGAAACAAGTCGAGCATCAATGTGGACGAACTCAATACGCTCAAGGGTTAATTTATGTCGCAAACCCTTCAAACTACTAATTTATTAGCTGTACCTTTAGCGCCCTTGGTGGGTTCCGTCTTGGCTGGTGTTTTTGGTACCCACTTTGGTGGTAACTGGTTGGGTCGTCGCATCACGCACAGCCTCACGATCTTAGGTGTTTTGGTGGCTTTTATTTTGTCTGCCCAAACTCTTTGGAGTGTGGCGGTAGATGGTGCCCGTTTCAATGAAACCCTCTACACCTGGATGGTGGTCGGTGGATTGAAGATGGAAATTGGCTTCCTTGTCGATGGGCTCACCGCGATGATGATGTGCGTAGTGACATTTGTGTCGCTCATGGTGCACATCTACACCATTGGCTATATGGAAGAAGACGAAGGCTACAACCGTTTCTTTTCTTACATCTCGTTGTTCACTTTCTCCATGTTGATGCTGGTGATGAGCAACAACATGCTGCAACTCTTCTTTGGATGGGAAGCTGTGGGTTTGGTGTCTTATCTGCTGATTGGTTTTTGGTTCAACAAGCCTACAGCCATCTTTGCCAATATGAAAGCCTTCTTGGTCAACCGCGTGGGTGACTTCGGATTTATCTTAGGAATTGGCTTGATCGCAGCTTTTGCTGGAACGCTCAATTACACAGAAGCTTTCGCTAAAACTGCTGACCTGGCTGCGCTCACATTGCCCGGCACCGAATGGATGTTGGTAACCGTGATATGTATTTGCTTGTTCATTGGTGCGATGGGTAAATCTGCCCAGTTCCCATTGCATGTGTGGTTGCCAGATTCCATGGAAGGCCCCACACCTATTTCTGCTTTGATCCACGCAGCGACGATGGTGACCGCTGGCATTTTTATGGTGGCCCGTATGTCACCCTTGTTTGAGTTGTCAGATACGGCTCTGAACTTGGTACTGGTGATCGGAGCCATCACCGCTTTGTTCATGGGCTTCTTGGGCTTGATTCAAAACGATATCAAGCGTGTCGTGGCTTACTCCACTTTGTCGCAGTTGGGTTATATGACTGTGGCCCTAGGCGCATCGGCGTATTCAGTCGCCGTGTTCCATTTGATGACGCATGCTTTCTTCAAAGCTTTGCTGTTCTTAGGTGCGGGCTCGGTCATCATGGGCATGCACCACAACCAAGATATCCGCTGGATGGGTGGCGTGCGTAAATACATGCCCATCACGTGGATTACCTCTTTGCTAGGTTCATTGGCGTTGATTGGCACGCCTTTCTTCTCTGGCTTCTATTCCAAAGACAGCATCATCGAAGCTGTGGCTGAAAGCGCATTACCTGCTGCAGGATTTGCGTATTTCGCAGTGCTGGCTGGTGTATTTGTCACTGCCTTCTATTCATTCCGCATGTATTTCTTGGTATTCCATGGCGCAGAGCGTTATGACCAAAACCCAGATGCACACCACGACGACCACGCGCACGATGATGGCCGCCATGACCATACACCGCACGAGTCACCCTGGGTGGTGACAGTGCCGTTGTTGTTGTTGGCAATCCCCTCAGTGGTGATCGGTTACTTCACGATCGATGCCATGCTGTTTGGTGATTTCTTCAAAGACGCTATATTTGTGAACGAAGACAAACACGAAGCTATGCATGGGTTGGGCCACGCATACCACGGTGCGATTGCGATGGCTATGCATGCTTTCAGTACTGCGCCATTCTGGTTGGCATTGGCTGGTGTTGTGAGTTCTTATTACATGTACATGATCAACCCAGCAGTTCCTGCTGCTATCAAGCGTGCGTGCATGCCCATCTACACCTTGTTTGAAAACAAGTACTACATGGACTGGATCAACGAAAACATTTTGGCCCGTGGTGCGCGTGCTTTGGGTACTGGCTTATGGAAGGGCGGGGATCAGTCTGTAATTGATGGTGGCATCGTCAATGGTTCTTGGAAGTTGGTGGGTGCAGTGTCTGCTATGTCCCGTCAGCTTCAATCGGGCTACCTCTACCACTATGCATTGGCCATGATTGTTGGCGTGTTCTTGCTAATGACCTGGTTCGTCTGGCTCAAATAAGGAGAATAAGAGATGGGTTTATTGAGCCTTGCCATTTGGACGCCGATTGCCTTTGGCATCGTCTTACTGGCGTTTGGCCGTGACGAACATGCCACTGTGGTGCGCTGGATCGCTTTGATCGGTGCGGTGTTCGGTTTGGCAGTCACTATTCCCATCTATCACAACTTCGAGATTGGCACGTCTGCACTGCAGATGGTGGAGTCTGGTTTGTGGATTGCACGTTTCAATATCTTCTACCGATTGGGCGTAGATGGTTTGTCTTTATGGTTTGTGATTCTCACGGCTTTCATCACCGTGGTGGTAATCATTGCAGGGTGGGAAGTGATTACAGAGCGCGTGAACCAATACATGGGTGCATTCTTGATTTTGAGTGGCTTGATGATTGGCGTCTTTTGTGCAATAGACGGCATGCTGTTTTATGTCTTCTTTGAAGCTACGCTGATCCCTATGTACTTGATCATTGGTATTTGGGGCGGTCCTAACAAAATTTACGCTGCATTCAAGTTCTTTCTCTACACCTTGTTGGGTTCCTTATTGATGCTGGTCGCGTTGATCTATCTCTACACGCAATCCGGTGGTAGCTTCGATTTGGTGGCCTGGTACAAATTGCCTCTGCCGATGGGCGCACAAACCTTACTGTTCTTTGCATTCTTTGCGGCATTTGCGGTCAAAGTGCCGATGTGGCCTGTTCACACATGGTTGCCTGATGTGCACGTCGAAGCCCCTACAGGCGGTTCTGCTGTGTTGGCGGCCATCATGTTGAAGTTGGGTGCTTATGGTTTCTTGCGCTTCTCTATGCCTATCGCACCAGATGCCGCGCATGAATATGCCTATGTGATGATCGCCCTTTCCTTGATCGCGGTGGTTTATGTCGGACTCGTGGCGATGGTGCAAGAAGATATGAAAAAGCTAGTCGCTTATTCATCCGTCGCGCACATGGGATTTGTCACCTTGGGCTTCTTTATCTTCAACGATCTAGGTGTCTCCGGCGCCTTGGTGCAAATGATTGCCCATGGCTTTGTCTCAGGCGCAATGTTCTTGTGCATTGGTGTGTTGTACGACCGTGTGCACTCACGCGAAATCGCCAGCTACGGAGGCGTGGTCAACACCATGCCCAAGTTTGCAGCCTTCGCCATGTTGTTTGCCATGGCCAACTGCGGCTTGCCAGGTACTGCCGGTTTTGTGGGTGAGTGGATGGTGATCTTGGGCGCTGTGCAATACCACTTCGTGATTGGTGCAATCGCGGCTTCTGCGCTCATCTTTGGCGCTGCCTACACCCTGTGGATGGTCAAGCGTGTGTATTTGGGCCCAGTGACCAATGACGATGTCAAAACACTCAGCGATATCAATACGCGTGAATTCTTTATGCTGGCCTTGTTGGCGATTGCAGTCTTGGCAATGGGTGTTTATCCAAAACCATTCACCGACGTGATGGATGCCTCTGTGACTGACTTGCTCAAGCATGTTGCAATTTCTAAGTTGCCGCAATGAAGAGGAATAAATCATGATTGAAAAACTCAATATCGCGGCTCTTTTACCTGAATTAATTTTGGTGGTGATGGCTATGGCCATCGCCATGATCGACTTGTTCGACACCTCCGTGCGCCGTCACACCACCTATGTATTGACGCTCATGACCTTGGTCTTGGTGGCTGTTTTGCAGGCGTTTGATGCCAGCGCAGGTGAAACCATTTACAGCTTTGGCAATATGGTGGTGTCTGACCCCATGGGCAATTGGCTGAAATGCTTCTCCACTTTGTCGGTGATGGTGACCTTGGTCTATGGACGTCCCTATGCTGCAGAGCGCGATATGCTGCGCATGGGCGGCGAGTTATTCACGCTAGGTTTGTTTGCGCTGCTTGGCATGTACGTCATGATTTCAGGCAATAACTTTCTGGTTCTATATCTTGGTGTTGAGTTGCTTGCGCTTTCTAGTTACGCCTTGGTTGCATTACGCCGAGACAATGCCACCGCTAGTGAGGCTGCGATGAAATACTTTGTGCTCGGCGCATTAGGCAGTGGCTTCTTGCTCTACGGCATGTCATTGCTATATGGGGCCACAGGTTCGCTGGATATCAGCACCGTATTCAAGTCGGTCACCTCTGGTCATATCAACCACCAAGTTTTGGTGTTGGGCCTGGTCTTTGTGGTGTGTGGATTGGCCTTTAAGTTTGGCGTGGTGCCATTCCATATGTGGGTGCCTGATGTTTACCAAGGATCCCCCACCGTGGTGACTCTGCTCATCGGCGGCGCGCACAAGTTAGCGGCTTTCGCCATGACTATGCGTCTCTTGGTGGAAGGTTTGTTACCTTTGGCAATCGATTGGCAGCAAATGCTGATGGTCTTGTCAGTCTCCTCATTGCTCATCGGTAATCTGGCGGGTATCGCGCAAACCAATATCAAGCGCATGATCGCTTTTTCCACTATTTCACAAATGGGTTTTGTATTGATCGGCTTGTACTCTGGCGTGGTCAACGGCAACACGGCGGCTGCAGCTAACGCCTACAGTTCGGCAATGTTTTATGTGGTGACGTATGTGCTGACTACCTTGGCAGTTTTCGGCATTGTGATGTTGCTAGCGCGTGAAGGTTTTGAGAGCGAGGAGATTGCAGATTTTGCAGGGCTGAACCAACGCAGCCCGTTGTATGCAGGCGTCATGGCCTTGTGCATGTTCTCTTTGGCAGGTATTCCACCGATGGTGGGATTTGCAGGCAAGTTATCCGTATTGCAAGCTTTGGTGGCTTCAGGTCAAACAGGTGCAGTGGCACTTGCGGTGTATGCCGTCATGATGTCTTTGCTAGCCGCCTTCTACTATCTGCGCGTGGTCAAGGTGATGTACTTTGATACGCCTATCACTGCAAGCACCGTGTCTGCGGCTGTCGATGTTCGTACGGTTTTATTGATCAATAGCGGTCTGTTGCTGATATTAGGTTTGTTGCCTGGTGGATTGATGACGCTGTGCGCCCGCGCCATTGTGTCCACTCTCGGCACCTAAGCACGCTTGTTTGTGAACAAACGGATGAAAGTTTTAGACCTCCATTGCGCACATCTTCATAACTTTGAAGGCTGGTTTGCAAGCGAAGACGATTTTCAAAGCCAGCTCTCGCGCCAATTGGTGTCGTGCCCTTTGTGTGGTGATACCGCGGTACAAAAGAAACTTAGCGCTCCGCGCTTAAACCTCAGTTCTCCTCGCGGTGAACAGGAACCGTCAAAGTCTACTGAGGTAGTTCCCGTAGACAACACGCCAATAGTTCCTTCGCCACAAGAGGTTGCGAACCTCGATAGCAACCAATTGCAAGCTGCATGGATGCATATGGTGCGCCATGTGGTGGCCAATACAGAAGACGTTGGCACTAAATTCTCTGAAGAAGCCCGCAAGATGCATTACGGAGAAGCGGAGCACCGCAATATCCGCGGACATGCCACGCCAGCAGAAACAGAATCTTTATTGGAAGAGGGCATTCAAGTGATGCCCTTGCCAGTGCCTGAGGCCCTTAAAGGTCCTTTGCAGTAAATCTTTGCACTAGCGTCAATGATTGTGCAGTTGGATCCGCGCTGTCACAAGCAATGATGTGCCGCTCAGGCATGCTTCGCAACCAAGTCAACTGTCTTTTGGCCAACTGCCTGGTAGCAGCGACGGCTGTTTCTCTCAGACGGGCCAACATCTCTTGTGAACTGTTAGCTTGTAATTGCATAGCGTCCAACTGCTCCCAGGCCTGTCTGTAACCTACGCAGCGCATGCTGGGTAAGTCTGGATTCAGATCACCACGCTCGCGCAAGGTTTGCATTTCTTCTAAAAAACCTGCCGCTAACATGGCATCGAAACGTTGTTCAATCCGTTGATGTAGCCACGACCGATCGTTGGGTTCTAGCGAAATGACATCCAACTTATTTCTAGATGCAAAAGACTGATGTGCATCCAAACGCTTTTGTGCACCTTCCTCAAACCAAGCAGTCAAGCTTCTGCCGCTGATATGCCACACCTCCAATGCACGTGAAATACGTTGTGCGTCATTGGGGGCTAAACGCGAGGCTGTAGCAGGATCGATTTTGCGTAACTCTTCATGCATGGCGGGCCAACCTTTGGCTTTTGCGCGTGTTTCTATGGTTTCGCGAATTGCCGAATCTGTTTTTGGTAAATCATCAATGCCATCTTGCAACGCCTTTAAATACAACATGGTGCCACCCACCAACAATGGCAATTTTCCACGCGATTGAATATCGGCAATCAATTGCCCTGCATCATTGACAAAATCAGCAGCGTTATACGTCTGGGTAGGTTCACGAATATCAATTAAGTGATGCGCAACTTGTTTGCGTTCTTGTGCACTCGGTTTTGCAGTGCCAATATCCATGCCGCGATAAACCAGCGCTGAGTCAATACTGATTATTTCTAGTGGAATCCTTTGGGCAATGGCCATTGCAGCAGCAGTTTTACCGCTCGCTGTAGGACCCACCAAGGCAATGGGTTTAAGCATGCTTGAGCCCAATGCGTTGAATGAGTGTCCATGCAGTCAAGCTAGTCACAACAGACCAGAATCCAATCCCCCATGCCATCCCGTGAACAGCGCCACTATCTTGCTGCCCCAGCCAGATACCCACGGCAAAGGCCACTGCCATCATCAAAAAACCACCCAATGCGGATGCGGCACCAGCGGTTTGTGGAAAAGGACCGACGGAACCGCTTTGCCCGCATGGTTGATGAATGCCATGACCCAAAATGAAAATATAAAAGGGTCCGATTAAAGCGATCACAGAGTGCCATTCCATCCAAGCGCTGACATTAAGCAATACGCCACCTGTCAAACTTAAAACGCCGCCCATCGCTACGGAACGTGCCACGCCGTAACGCACCAAAAGCCAGCGACACAAAAAAGTCCCCAGCATATAAACGAATGACATGGAAAACATCACTAGCCCATATTCAAGTTTGGTCAGGCCCACCACACCAATAAAAACAAAGGACGATGTGGCTAAAAAAACAAACAAACCACCATAGGACCCCAAGCTCAAAGTGGCAAATGCGATAAACGTAGGGTGTTTGAGAATATGCCACCAAGTCATTGCTAATTCTTGAAAGGGTGGAACAGCGCTGCTGGTATTGGGCGCAGACTCTTGGTATTTCCAAGCGACTGCCAACAAACAGATGGCGCCAAATACTGCAACGGCGCCCAGCGCAGCATGCCAGCTATAGACTTGCGTGAGAAACGCACCCAATGGTGCGCTCATGCAAGCGATTGCGCCAAGCCCTGTCAATGCTTTGGACATCACGCGCGCGCCAACTTCAGGCGTATATAAGTCCCGCACAATCGCCCGCGCGCACACAACAACTGAACCCATGGCAGCACCTTGTAGCGCGCGCCAAATAATCAGTGCATCGATAGACGGCGCAACAACGCAACCTATACCAGCAACTACATAGGCCACTAAACCTAGCAAAAGCACAGGTCGACGCCCCCACATATCGGAGAGCGGTCCCCAAAACAATTGCGAAACACCAAAGGCTAACAATAAAGCGCCGAGGGTCATATGAATTTGCGCCATCGATGCGCCAAACTCTTGCGTGAGGATCGGAAGTGTTGGTAGATACAGGTCAGACGTTACCGGCTGAATACCCAGCATCAACGCCAAAAGCACCACCGTCAAACGGCTAGACATGGCTACTGGCATTCAACGGCCACGCATAAACAAAGCGTCAAGTTCGCGTAGGGAGATTTGTCGCCAAGTCGGGCGACCGTGGTTGCACTGGTCTGAGCGCGGCGTAATTTCCATCTGGCGCAGCAAGGCATTCATTTCTTCCACCGTCAATTTTCGATTGGCCCGCACCGCACCATGGCAAGCCATGGTAGCGAGTAATTCGTTTTGCGCGCGTTGCAACACAGTGCTGGCATCGTGTTGCTGTAATTCCGCTAAAACACTTCGTGCCAATGCAACTGGTTCACCTTTGGAGAGCGTAGTGGGGACAGCGCGCACAGCTAGTGTTTTCGCTGTGAGTAAAGAGATTTCAATACCAAGATCTATAAGCACCTGCTCACTGGCCTGGGCAGTCGCAATCTCTTGCTCTGTTGCTGGAAAAGTGGCTGGTATTAATAAAGGTTGGCTAGAGAGTTGGTGTGCGTCGATTTGTAATTTGAGTTGTTCATACACAATGCGCTCGTGCGCCGCGTGCATATCTACCAAAACCAAACCTTGTTTGTTCTCTGCCAAGATGTAGACACCTTGCAACTGGGCAAGCGCTTTACCCAATGGCCAGGATTCGTTTGTATCTTGATGCGTTGCTGTATTGGATGCGTCTAGGTCTTGTACGTTTTGCCCTTGCAAGGCCATAGGTGCTTGTTGCCAAGCGGGAACTCTCCATGCGGATGCTGCGGCATTGGCGTTATCTGCACCAGCATCTTGCACCATGGCAGCGTTCGCACGTGGAATGGCTAATGCACTTTCCACGGCACGGCGCACTGCTTGGTGCACTTCACGCCCATCACGAAACCTCAATTCAATTTTGGTGGGATGTACATTGACATCGACGCGCGTGGGATCCATGTCTAAATACAAGGCATAGACAGGCTGACGGTGGCCATGCAGCACATCTTCATAAGCACTGCGTGCCGCATGCGTGACCACTTTGTCGCGCACAAAGCGGCCATTCACATACAAAAATTGGTGGTCTGCCCGTGCTCTTGCAGCGTCTGGAATGCCCGCGCGTCCAAAGACATGTAAATTGCCTTGTGTGAATTGCACTGCCACCGAGTTTTTTAAAAAATCTGCCCCGAGTACATCTGCTAGCCTGCGGTCTAATTCTTCATTACCCGTTTGACTACGCCATTGCTCAACCAATTTGCCGTCGTGCCAAATCTCAAAACCTACTTGGGGACGAGAAAGCGCATGGCGACGCACAGCTTCTACACAATGCGCTAATTCAGTAGCGTCGGTTTTTAAAAATTTACGCCGCGCAGGCGTGCTGTAAAAAAGTTCTTTCACTTCCACCGTGGTGCCCAATGCACGGGCTGCAGATTGCAATTCGCCACTGCGGCCATCCAAACGCATGGCGTGGTCTTGCTGTGCGGTGCGTGAAAGCAGTGATAACTCTGAAACAGAGTCAATAGCCGCCAATGCCTCGCCCCGAAAACCCATGGTTCCAACAGATTCGAGTTCGTTCAAATTCGTGATCTTGCTGGTCGCGTGGCGTTTCAGTGCGATGGGCAGTTCGTCAGCCGGAATACCTGCGCCGTTGTCTTCCACGCTGATCAAACGCACGCCACCGCTAAGAAGTCTGACGGTGATATGCGTAGCACCTGCATCTAAAGCGTTATCCACCAACTCACGCACAACAGAAGCAGGGCGTTCGACCACTTCGCCAGCGGCAATTTGGCTGATCAATTCATCTGGGAGTTCGCGAATCGCGCGTTGGGGTTGAATGCTAGGGTGCACCAGGGCATTTTAGAGCCTGTAATAATCCACCACTATGGAAATCATCAACTTCTTTATCGACTTCATTCTCCACATTGACCGCTATTTGGAAAGCTTTGTGCAAGCCAATGGTGTGTGGGTGTATGTTTTGTTGTTCGCCATTATTTTTGTGGAAACAGGTTTGGTTGTCATGCCATTCTTGCCTGGTGACTCCTTGTTGTTTGTGGTGGGCGCCATGTGTGGCATTGGCCTCATGGACTACGGCCTCTCAGTGGCTTTGCTGGTGACTGCTGCCATCGCTGGCAACCAAACCAACTACACCATTGGTCACTACTTTGGTCCCAAAGTGTTTGCATGGGAAAACTCACGGTTTTTCAATCGCCAAGCGTTTGACCAAGCCCACGCTTTTTATGAGCGCTATGGCGGTATTACTATCGTGGCCGCTAGGTTTATGCCGTTCTTGAGAACGTTTGCGCCATTTGTTGCAGGCGTTGCGCAGATGACGCGGCGCAAGTTCACATTCTTCGACGTTACGGGTGGATTGTTGTGGGTCGGAGGCATTGTGTCCGCTGGATATTTCTTTGGAAACATTGAATGGGTCAAATTGAATTTACAAAAAATCATCTGGGCGATGATTTTGATACCAGGTGCCTTAGCGATTTATGGCGCGTGGAAAGGTTCTAGAGCTACAAAGGCCTGACGCTTACAACGCTTCTAATTGAAATCTAAGCTAAGTTTAAAAATTAAGTTTTACGATTGCGCGCTGAAGGCGGATTACGCAAAAAGTAGCGCTCGATACTTCGCATCAGCGCATCAGAGAGTTCGTTTTGGTAGCTCTCGCTGTTGAGTCGTGCTTCCTCATCGGGGTTGCTAATAAAAGCTGTCTCTACCAACACACTTGGAATATCTGGCGCTTTTAACACCGCAAATCCCGCTTGCTCGACTTGCGGTTTGTGAAGTTTGCCTATACGCCGTATTTGACCCAGCATTTCGTTGCCTAGTTTCAAACTGTCATTGATTTGCGCAGTCGTACTCATATCTAGCAGCGCGCGTTGCACAGTAGCGTCTTGCACCTTTAAATTGAGCCCGCCTACTAAGTCTGCGCGGTTCTCTTGCGACGCCATCCAACGTGCTGCGGCGCTTGTTGCTGCACCTTGGCTTAATGCAAACACACTGGCTCCGCGTGCATCGGGTGTCATAAAGGCGTCGGCATGGATGCTGACAAACAAATCAGCTTGTACGCGCCTTGCTTTTTCTACACGGAGTTGTAAGGGTACAAAAAAATCTGCATCGCGCGTCAGGTACGCGCGCATGGGCAGGGGTCCCATTCTGGTTTTGATCACCGTGTTGTTGATGCGGTCGCGCATACGGTGGGCGATTTTTAAAACGACATCTTTTTCTTTGGTACCACGAGGACCGATTGCGCCAGGGTCTTCGCCGCCATGGCCGGGGTCTAGCGCCACGATGATGAAACGATCCGTATTGTGTATGGATTGACTTGCAGAGGTTTTTGAATCGCTTGCCGAAGCAGGAATGTTGGGTGAGGCAACCATGGGCGAGGATGCGCTAGGTATGGGTGGGGGGACGGAACTTGTAGGTGCTGAAGCCATGGTTTGTGGCGGAGATGGCGTCACAGGAACCGCCGCCTTATTCATCTGACGCGCCAAAAGTTCGCCCAATGGGTCGGGATGGGTGTGTTGTGCAATCAAAGCCTCCAGCGGGTCAGCTACTTTGGTGGGATACAAGTCAAGTACCAATCGGTGTTGGTATTGAGAATTTCCAGAACGGACAGGGGGTAAATTAAAAACCTGCGGCAACACCATTTGGCGTAAATCTAAAACCAAACGCACGGCGCTAGCCGTGTATTGCCCGACGCGTACACCGGTGATGAATGGATCGTCCGACCGCACTTTCCCTACCAATTCTTTGAGTGTGGGGTTGAGTTCAATCCCTTCAATGTCTACCGCCAAGCGTGGAGGGTTGGCAATGAAGAGCGGGGTGGTGGTAAGCGCTGCATCGCTTTCAATCGTGACGCGGGTGTAGTCACTGGCAGGCCATACACGGACTGCCAATATCGTGGCGCCCCAAGCAATGTCTGCTCCACCCATTAGCAAAAGAGCGCTGGTGGTTTGAAGAAAGCGCCTGCGTTGTTGTGGGCTATTCAAGCTTGTAACTCCAAGCGCAAAAGCAGCGCAGCGCCACTGTTAGTAAGCGACTCCAAAGTCACTTGACGTTGGTCTTTGTTATCTACGCTGATACGCATAGCGATATCTGGCGTTGGCAACATACCATTCGCATTCGCAGGCCATTCGCAAAGTTTGAGCCCCATGCTCGCAAAGATGTCACGAAAACCAGCATTTTCCCATTCTTGTGGGTCATTTAAACGGTAAAAATCAAAATGCCAAATATGGCCTGTATCCACTTCATAAGGTTCTACCACCGCATAAGTAGGACTTTTAACGCGACCTGTCACGCCCAAGGCTTGCAACAGATGTCGCACGAAGGTAGTTTTGCCAGCGCCCAATTCACCGTCTAATGTGATGCAGGCGTTTAAGCCTATTTGCTGTTGAACGAGAGATGCTGCCAATTGCTGGGCAAAGCCCGCAGTAGCGCTTTCGTCAGGCCAGAGCAGTGTTTTTACAATGGTTGAATTATTCAAGGAAGTAGAGTGCCGATCGATCCCACATTGTTACTCGCGCACATCCAAAAAACAGGATATGCACTGGGATTTTCCCAAATTGCGGTAGCCCCTGTCGATTTGTCGTCCGCTGAGCCCGCGTTGCTCTCATGGCTCGAGAAAAACTTCCACGGCGAGATGGAATATATGGCCCGTCACGGCCTCAAACGCGCCCGTCCAGCAGAGCTAGTTCCAGGGACGGTGAGCGTGATCACCGCGCGAATGAACTATCTACCCCGTGATACGCCAGCAGATTGGCAAGAGGTGGAATGGGGGCGTTTGCACAGCCCAACCGAGGCAGTTGTTTCTGTGTATGCCAGAGGGCGCGATTACCACAAGGTGTTGCGCCAACGCTTGGGCCAATTGGCACAAGAGATAGAAAACTATCTGGCAGGCCAAGAAGACTCACTACAAACCCGTGCATTCACAGATTCTGCGCCCGTGTTGGAAGCCGAATTAGCTACACGCAGTGGACAAGGTTGGCGGGGTAAGCATAGTTTGGTGCTCAACCGTGTAGCTGGTTCGATGTTTTTTTTAGGCGAGATTTTTTTAAATATCCAGTTGCCTGTGTCCGGGCCCATCTCTGACCATTGTGGGCAGTGCACTGCTTGTATAGACGTGTGCCCCACAAAAGCCATAGTCGCGCCTGGCTTGGTCGATGCAAGACGATGCATCTCTTATCTCACCATTGAGCACGCGGGCTCTATTCCTGAAGAGTTGCGACCATTGATGGGTAATCGTATTTATGGTTGTGATGACTGTCAGTTAATTTGCCCTTGGAATAAATATGCGCAGACATCCAATTTGCCTGATTTTGACGCGCGAAATGGTTTGGTGGGGCAGCAGCTGGTTGATGTTTTGGGGTGGACGGAAGAGGAGTTTTTACGACGCACAGAAGGCAGTGCGATTAGGCGTATTGGGTATTTGCGTTGGTTGCGTAATGTGGCGGTGGCGGCGGGGAATGCTTTGCAGTCAATACAAAATAATTTAAGTGCTGAGGGCTTGGTAGCCTTACGTCAAGCTTTGCAGTTACATGCAAACCATACAGACGCCAATGTAAGAGAGCATGTGCAATGGGCTTTATCTAGCTAACTCCGCTTTGATGGCAGCCCCCAACTCAATCACCGCCAGCGCGTAGTAACTACTCCAGTTATACCGAGTCACCACATAAAAGTTCTCAGTGCCCACCACATAGCTAGGCGCATCTGTTCCATTGAACAATTCCACCAAGGCAAGATTCCCTTTGTGTTGTTGCGCATCTGAAGTCAGCACCATACCTTTGTCTTGCATGCTGGCAGCACTGAAAGACGGCAAGATGTCTGGTGCTAGTAGTGTGGGTTTATCTAACTTGGCTTCGTCAAATTGCGCGGGGTAGTGCGTGGGCATTCCCGTTTGCCATCCAAAGGCTTTGAAGTAATTCGCAACGGAGCCAATCGCATCTACTGGGTTTTTGAGTAAATCAATGCGTTCATCGTCATCAAAGTCGACAGCAAAGCGCGTCCAACTCGACGGCATGAACTGAGGCCAACCCATAGCGCCTGCATAACTGCCTGTGACGGCGCTTTGTCCTTTAGGTTGTGCATGCACCATTTTTAAAAAGTATCCCAACTCCGATTTAAAAAATGCTTGCCGCTCTTGTGCACGCGGATGTTCTGGTGGGAAATGCAGTGCCAATGTCGTCAACACGTCGAGCACCTTGTATTTGCCCATGTGTTGCCCATAAAAAGTTTCTACGCCAATCACACCTACGATCAATTCAGCGGGTACGCCATAGGTGTTTTGTGCACGCTCTAAGGCTTCTCTGTGGGTTTGCCAAAACCTCACGCCAGCTTCTATACGGCGCGGCTCGATAAAACGCGCCTGATAAGCCGACCAATTTTTGGGGGAAGAGGTGGGCGGTGGCATCACCAATTTTTCAAGCCGTTGTACGCGCCTTGCGTAACTGAGTTGGTGGCGTACCCAAGCCACTGGAATTTGTTGGTCTTGAGAAATATCACTAGCCAGTTGTGCCAACTCAGCGCGTGGGCCAAACGGCGTGGTGCGAATCTGGTGGGGCTTATGTTTTTTGCCATGCACAGCAGCTAAGGTGGCAGAGGAGCATGTGCAAGCGAAGAAGACAGCAAAAAAAACTAAGAAACGCATCGGAAAAGAGGTATGCAGAATAGGGATTTTCACGCGATAGAAAATAGAGGAAAAGCTAGGCTTGCATGTTAAGCTGAGTTCGATACATTCATCACGCATATGCACAAAACAGGCTATTACACACATCCTGAATGTCGAAGACATGAAATGGGCGCCGGACATCCTGAATGTCCTGAGCGACTAGACGCTATTCAAGAGCGTTTGCTAATGAGTGGGTTGGACATTGGCTTGACAGCTATCGAAGCACCTGCCGCTTCATTTGATGATTTGGCTTTGGCCCACGATGTGGATTACATCGACCACTTGCGTTTAACTTCACATCGATTGATCGAAGACCAATCTGCATCAGGCCCAGCTTATGCACACGTCGACCCAGACACCGCTATGAATTCGCACACGTGGGAAGCCGCTTTGTATTCAGCAGGTGCTGCGATTGCGGCTACCGATGCGGTGATCA
>Ga0247832_1004091_pt1 | contig 18837 bp, 7 predicted proteins | sample LaCruzMarch2015__10_FD_192407 | JGI IMG/M metagenome (GOLD analysis project Ga0247832, IMG submission 192407) | Freshwater microbial communities from meromictic Lake La Cruz, Castile-La Mancha, Spain - LaCruzMarch2015_4m | ecosystem: Environmental > Aquatic > Freshwater > Lake | place: Spain... | reverse complement strand
TGTATATCTGTCGCTAAAAGTGAAGCAATCATCAGTTGGGCCTATATTTTACAGGCAAGAAAGAATTGGCCTTCAAGGGGTACCGTTTACTATTCTTAAATTCAGATCAATGTATGAAAATGCTGAGCATGGTGGGCCCCAACTTTCTAAAGATGAAGACAGCCGATGCACACCCTTTGGCGCTATTATGAGAAAATGGAGGCTCGATGAATTACCTCAATTCTGGAATGTACTCATTGGTGAGATGAGTTTAGTGGGTCCCCGCCCTGAGCGAAAATTTTATATCGACAAGATTATGGAGCAGGCGCCTCATTACCGTCATCTGCTTAAAGTAAGACCCGGTATAACGTCCTGGGGTCAAGTCAAATACGGCTATGCTTCAGATGTGGATCAAATGATCCAGCGCCTTAAATATGATATCCTTTATTTGGAAAACAGATCTATTGCGCTGGATTTTAAAATTATGTTTTACACTTTAGTGGTACTCGTTCAGGGTACGGGTAAGTGATGATTAAAAGGAATATTTTTTGATTAAAGTCCAACCTCTATTAACGAATAAGCGTAAAGTTTCCTTTTAAAGGAATAGATCCCTTATCAAGTTGAACAACATACCAATAAACACCGGTACTGGCACTGTAACCGTTTATATTTCCATCCCAACCCTCGAAATTACCATTGTACTCCAATAGTTTTCTCCCATTCCTGTCTAAAATTATGACTGTACCTTGAGGATAAAGCGTGTTAAAATAAGGAATTTCCCAAATTTCATTTTTACCATCACCGTTTGGAGAAAAAAACTTTGGCAAGGTGACTGGAAGATTCTCTACTAAAAGATTTATTTCGCAAGACTTACCACCGATGTTAATTAATATACTTGAAGTACCCAATTGTTCAGGTAAACCATCTAAATTAAAACTAAGTGTTCCTCCATTCCGTTTTAAAGTATCTGAGTTAAACCTGGCATTTAAGCCTCTTATACCTTCACTTTTAAATACTTGAGAAGGTTCATATTTTTGGTTCCCCCCCAGATAGGGCAAATCTAGTTTTCCACGGTATGGAACTTTGGAATAAATCTTATTGGGCAGGTAAAATGACTTTGAACATAATATGGAATCCACTTCTGGTTTTTCTAAACTCACGTTGAATGTTATCTCACATGGCTGCCTAAAATCGCAATCAGCTCTTCCAAAATCTATAGAGAATTTTGCAGTTCCCTCTTGAAGAGGAATGCCGCTAATATCAAATTCCAGAAATCCATCGCCCTTTATCAAGATTCCTTGCTTAAGTTTCATGGAAAGACCAGTTACTCCCACTGATTTTATTGTCATGGAGTCAAACTGCAACCCATTACCACCAGTATAGGGCATACGTAAGGTGTTTTGATAAAGATCATTGGCATTGGGAAGTACTAAGGAAGAACTTGTATATGCAGAACAATTCAAGCTCTCAACCCGGGGTATCGTATCTGGTTTGACAATTAAAAGGAAGGTATCATTTATGCCGGGACAGCCGTTAATTTCAGGGGTTACAATTATCCGTGCGGAATCCCTTATATTTTTGGTGTTTGAACTAAAAAAAGGAACAATATTGCCACTTCCTGAAGCTACCAAGCCGATCGCTGAATTATTATTTGTCCATTTAAACATTATATTTCCGGCCTTGGAATTAATACCTCCATTAGCTTGTTTTAAAAAAATGGTATCAGTTTTTATACCTGTACAATAGGTGAAATCCTGAATCTTTTCCAACGTAGGATATGGTTTTATCGCATCATCCGAATCGTCACAATCCAGTTTATTCGTCACATAATTTGTGGGTATGTTTGCTTCACATATTTTTAGACTGTCGGTAGCATCACCAAATCCATCCCCATCTGCATCTTTATAATACGTTACCAGTTTTTCCGCTTTTACATAAAGTAAAAAGGTATCGCTTACGCCAATACAACCATTTAATTCAGGAGTAACAATAATCTGTGCGCTATCGGTAAAAATCCTCGTATTAGTGGATAAAAAAGGCGCAATAGTCCCACTACCCGAGGCGCCGAGTCCGATAGAAGTATTATTGTTTGTCCATTTATAAATAGTATTACTCGACATTGAATTAATCCCATTTGTTCCTCTTTTTAAAGTAATCGTATCCGATAAAATGCCATTACAGAGGGTGAAATCCTGAATTTTTGATACGGTAGGATATGGTTTTATCGCATCATCCCTATCATCACAATCCAGTTTATTCGTTACATAATTTGGAGGTATGTTTGCATCACATATTTTTAAACTGTCGATAGCATCACCAAAACCATCACCATCTACATCTTTATAATACGTTACCAGTTTTTCCGCTTTTACAAATAGTAAAAAAGTATCACTTACGCCAATACATCCATTTATTTCAGGGGTAACAATAATCTGTGCACTGTCTGCTACATTTTTAGCATTCGCCGTCAGGAATGGCGCAATAGTCGCGCTACCCGATGCGCCGAGTCCAATGGAAGTATTATTGTTTGTCCATTTATAAATAGTATTACTCGACATTGAATTAATCCCAGTTGTTCCTCTTTTTAAAGTAATCGTATCTGATAAAATGCCATTACAGAGGGTGAAATCCTGAATTTTTGATACCGTAGGAAATGGTTTTATAGCATCATCCTTATCGTCACAATCCAGTTTATTCGTCACATAATTTGTGGGTATGTTTGCTTCACATATTTTTAGACTGTCGGTAGCATCACCAAATCCATCCCCATCTGCATCTTTATAATACGTTACCAGTTTTTCCGCTTTTACATAAAGTAAAAAGGTATCGCTTACGCCAATACAACCATTTAATTCAGGAGTAACAATAATCTGTGCGCTATCGGTAAAAATCCTCGTATTAGTGGATAAAAAAGGCGCAATAGTCCCACTACCCGAGGCGCCGAGTCCGATAGAAGTATTATTGTTTGTCCATTTATAAATAGTATTACTCGACATTGAATTAATCCCATTTGTTCCTCTTTTTAAAGTAATCGTATCCGATAAAATGCCATTACAGAGGGTGAAATCCTGAATTTTTGATACGGTAGGATATGGTTTTATCGCATCATCCCTATCATCACAATCCAGTTTATTCGTTACATAATTTGGAGGTATGTTTGCATCACATATTTTTAAACTGTCGATAGCATCACCAAAACCATCACCATCTACATCTTTATAATACGTTACCAGTTTTTCCGCTTTTACAAATAGTAAAAAAGTATCACTTACGCCAATACATCCATTTATTTCAGGGGTAACAATAATCTGTGCACTGTCTGCTACATTTTTAGCATTCGCCGTCAGGAATGGCGCAATAGTCGCGCTACCCGATGCGCCGAGTCCAATGGAAGTATTATTGTTTGTCCATTTATAAATAGTATTACTCGACATTGAATTAATCCCAGTTGTTCCTCTTTTTAAAGTAATCGTATCTGATAAAATGCCATTACAGAGGGTGAAATCCTGAATTTTTGATACCGTAGGAAATGGTTTTATAGCATCATCCTTATCGTCACAATCCAGTTTATTCGTCACATAATTAACTGGCGCATTCCCACTAGCTATTGTTTGACTAAAAGAGGCATCTCCAAATCCATCACCATCAAAATCCCTGTAATAAGTAAATAAATCAGTATTATTTGAGGTAACCCAGAATGATGTAAAAGTGACTGATTCTAAAAATGGCCTGGAGGCAGAACCCAGTTTTGGCATACTACAATCTCTTGCGATAAATTGAAAATCCATTTTACCAACCCATGATGTATCTACAATCTGAAGTTGAACCAAGTTGTTGCTGTCGATTACTGGCTGTAAAGGAGAAAGATTTATTTCAAAAGGGTTTTCAACGCTTCCGCGAACAGCAGAGGAGATGTAAGGTATTTTTAATGGGGAAATAAATAATATTTTAAGTGCTCCACTATAAAAATGAAAGGAAATTGTCCCAACGGATTGTTGACTCCCAATACCTAAAAAATATAAAACCTGACCATTAATAACTTGAGGTTCAGCAACTCCTCTTAACTCACCGTCTATAAAAGCTGCCAACCTATCATCTGGGTGATTAAATGGCAGAATTGGCGTATAAATGGATTTTGCAATAAAGGTCATGCTATTTAAGAAAGTCTGTTGGACGTTCCATACTGGCATGGTGTCAGGTTGATTTGTTTTAGGTAAAATAGGTGTATATTCAAAAGACAGACAATCCCCTTGATATTTATTTTCAAAATCCGGAAGAGAAAAAGTTTTAAAAACGTTTCCTTTTGTAATTCCCTGTCCAGGAATACTATCCCAAACTGGTCGAACAGGTACTTTCAAAACATTTAATTTTATTTGTTGTATTGCATTGTTTGCATTGATGGTTTGTTCAACGGCTTTGATTTCAATCACACCAGAACCAATAAATCCAGCCCTTGGAGAAATTACCAGCTTATTACCTGTGATGACAGTTAAAAAATCAGGGTGAGGCGTAACAGACCACGATACAGAATCATCATCAGGTTGATTTAATATTAGTTGCAAATCAATGGTATCAAATGGAATATTTTCAAGGGTAAATTTTTCCTCTATTGAATCAATAGAAATCGGTGCATCTCCACTACTAAATAAAGTAACTTCATAAGGATTTTCATAATCCCCTATTGGGGCTTGGGCAACAAACGGCAAACTATCCTTAACTTCATAGACTTTATTTGAAAGAGCATGATAAATTTTTATGCTGATGGGTTCAGCGGTCAAAGAGGAATAAACGGTTCCATAATGTCGAATATCATTTCCAATTTTAGTAGGAATTGAAATACCTCTTATTTGAGACCCTACAAAAAAGGCAATAGTATCCTCTAATGAAGCTGAAATTTGCCCATCAAATCTTATTACAGCGGTGACACTAGTGTTAAAACTAAATAAGGCTGGATTAGGTAGTACCCAACCTGGTTTTTGTGCAATAATTAACTCCGAAAAGAGAAAAACACTTATAAATAGTAAAAGAACCCTGCCATTAAATTTAACAAAACGCATATTTTTCTATTTGGAAAAATTAAAAATAAATTATCTGACAGATACTATACTTAGCAATCTACTCATAGCCATTTGTATAAACCTAAATAATTATTTAATGAAAATTCATTGACTTTCAAATGAATCTGTCCATTTATTTGAATGCTAAATATCAAATAAAGTGAAGGGTAAAAATAGCTTCAAAAAAGAATTGGCAGCATTGGTGTTAAGAAATGGCAGTATTGAACACTAAATCCTATCTGGAGAACTACTCATTCTACAATCTCTTTGGAAATCGCTGGGTAAAATACCATAATTTTTCTTGAAGCAACGGGAGAAATAACCATTGGTCAAAAATCCATTTTCTTTTATTATTAGCCCCAATGGTTTGTTCGGTTGAACTTGAATGGCTTCATAAGCCTTTTTTAGACGAAAACTAAGTAAAACCTCATTTGGAGAATTTCCCATTACATCTTTGACTTTCCTATACAAAGTTCGCTCACTCATAAAAAGCAGTTGTGCCATTTTTGCTATATCAAGGTCGGGATCTGTATAATTCTCTTCCATTACCTTTGTAAACGCCTCATTAATTTTTATGGATAAATCATCTGTTTTATTTAAGGTAAATTTATCTTCAGATGCGTCTATGACTGGCTCTTTGGCAAAAGAAATAATTCGCCAACCCGTTATTTCTGGAAAAAGCATTAAAAATAAAGCGCCAAATACTGCACTTACAAAAAAGGTATAATGACCTAATAACTGAAAATTTAATGGGAATAGCCAATAAAGAGCGTAGGTAATTAGTATTAATATCGATGTAACAAGTAAAAGTCTTGTTGACCATTTTAAAAATAAACCAAAAAGCCTATTCTGTGGTATATCACTATGTTTTATGTCTTTTAAAAATGGTATAATCAACTTATATCCTAAAATAGAATAAGAAATAATCAAGATACACTTGAAAATGGTATGAGTTCTTTGGGAAAAGTAACCCCAATCCACATCCATGAAATAGGTTTGAGGATGTTTTGAATAGAGAATTCGTTTTTCCTCCGCTGAAAGTAGAAAAAATGGAAGCAGTTCAAAAAAATGAAGAATAAATGGAATCAAGTGGACTAAATTTTTGAATCTGAACTTAAAGTCCCCGTTGACCGTAGTAGATAAAAATAAATAAAATATTGGGCCATATAAGTACCCGACTAAAGATCCGGTTTTAAAAAAATGAGGTAATAAATACATAGTACCTCCTACACGAAAATGTGTAATAAACATTTGATATGCGAAAAGCATATAAAACACACCCAGAAACTTAAAATTTGCAGACACTTTCCTTGAAATTAAGGAAATACCGTTAAATAATAATAAACCACATAATATGGTATAAACCCAGGAGTACATGTTACTTTTTTTGGAATTAATTATATAAAACCATTAATTAATTATATAATTTTTAAAGTTATATGGCTTGAATTTACGGAAAAATAAATTTATACTTATAAAAAAAGCTAACATTTTTAATAATTATTAATCTAACTTTATACAAAGCACTATTAAATAATACATTGTATTAAACAAAGAAGATATCGTTCAAATAAACTTTACTTAGTTGAAAATAAGTAATAATTGCCGAATTTTGAACCAAACAGGAAAATTAGGTATATAAAATATAAAAATCACCCTAAAATCAAGATTTTTTATTGGCAACTTTTGGTTTTGCACTTAATTGGTAGGCAATGAAAAAGATATGATCGCCAACATAGGCATTATTTCCAGATACAGGAAAATCAAATTGGTATCCCAGTGAAAAAGGATGTTTTGAAATGAGGGCATTTAACCCCACTGATTGATTTCCTGATATAGTTCGATAAGTGAAACTTCTACTGAATGGCGTTAGACTGAAACTAGAACCATTATTTGAAATATATCTGATTTCACTCATAATATCCAATTGAAAATCTGCATTTTTCTGCGTTCTGATTAACATTGCTGGGCGAATTAGCCAGTTTTCTTTCACTTTCCATTCCATTCCTGTCGAAATGAATACAGTAAATGCACGTTGCAGATCATTTTCTTCTCTATAAACTGTATTTTCCCACGACATCAAGTTGTAAACCGAAACGCCCAAATTAAAACCATGTGAGAAGAAATTAAATCCAACATTTACATTTGGACTTATGTCATTGAATTTGGTATCATCATTGAAAATGTCATCATCTGAACCTTCCCCTATGAGATATTGTCTATCCATACTAAATTGGTTCATGTTAGCCGAGAGTCCAAAAGAAAAACCTGATGGTTTTTCTTCATCCTTTTTAGTGGTTAGGATATGATAGGCAAAAGTAGATTCAAAACCCATAAAAGAACTTGGTCCATTCTCATCTTTAAAAAAATTGAAACCTAAGCCTGTGGTATTTCGCAAAAATGGATAATCTATAGAAATAGCCTGAGAATTAGGACTATTTTCAAAATCAACCAATTGTTTTTTATAAATAACACCCACATTTCCATTCCCTTGGCTACCTGCTAAAGCAGGATTTGTTAGGTATGGCTTGAAAAAACTTTGATTCTGGAACAAGAAATTCTGTCCATAACTTGTTATAAACCAAATTTGCATCAAAAAAAATATACTTATTCTCATTTCATCCAATCAATAGGTTTAAAAAGATAATTTATGGGATGCCTACCTCAAAGCGACAGGCATCCATAAAATTTATCTGAGTACTTCAATTTTTGAAATCCTCAGTCCATTCTTTCCTTTTACTGTTATAACATACCACCCAGAAGGTATATCTGAAGTTATCTTCCATTCTATCTTATTGGCCCCTATATTACCATCAAAGTCAGTTTGCCAGACTTCTCGTCCAAAAGCATCTGTTACTTGAATTGAAAGTGCTTCTTTATCCTCTAGGTTAACTTGAATAAATGCCATTTCTCCAGCTGGATTAGGATACACCTCAATTTGTTGATTTTCCCTTGAGAGATTAGTTAATGCGGTAGGTGTGGATATAGTAAAAACATGGGGCTTTTCAACAAGACCAGCAATGGTATTATTCTTAAAAAGAACCAATTCTTTTAGTTCAAAAACCTTTGATTCGGAAGCATCGAAATATTTAAATTTGATGGATTGGCCGTCAATGTTTGAAAACACAGTTAGAAAAACAAGATAGGCATCAAGTGCTTCCACATAAATCACTTTACTACTACCTCGAAGTTCGTCTTTGTAAAAAGCACCTACCTCATCGCCTTCTTCAAGAATATTTGCTTCTCCAAACCGCTCAACCAAAGCTATAATATTCATACTTTGTTCATAACCTTCCGGACTAACTTCCCAATAATTAAAATGACTTGGAACGCCCAGGGCTAAAGGCAATTTAGCTTTCTCGACCCTATTATTTTGCAGGTTATTCCCCGTTGTTTTTGGATAAACAAGTGTGCCTGGGTTATTTAATTTTAAAAGATAGCCATTTGGTGAACTCATAAAAGTCAGATTACCTAACCACCCAACCCCTGAAACATATTGGGCAAAAGTGAACTGCCCTTTGACTAAATCGCCATTTTGAGGCTTTATAGAAGCTAAGGCAGTGGTAACTGGCATGCCCCTTTGGGGTAAAAATCCAATCCAGTTCCAGCCACTAACCACTGGGATAGGGGTAGTTGGATCAAGAGGTGAACCCAATAAAAGGAGGGAATCGATAGCGGTAGATTGGTATTGATACATGGACAGATGGGATAAACTTCTAAGACTACCCGCCCATGAAGACAAAGAACTTGAATAAGAACTAAATGCGGTTTGACCTTTGATTAATGCACCTTTAGGATTTCTAATTGATTCCAAGGCCTTATTAACGGTAGAATCTGGTAATCCAACATTATAGGAAATCCAATTCCACCCAATTTGTATGGGTATCTTAACCAATAATAAATTATTGGTTCGTAATATTTGAGGTTGAAGCGGTGAACCTACCAAACCATCCGGTTCAAATTTAAAAGTTTCTACTGTTTTACCAAATAATTTGCAAGCTGAAGCATCCCAAACTTGAAATTTCACGGTATCACCTGCTGACACATTGCTATAAACAGTCATAAAAACAAGGTGTTTTTTAAGCTCCTGATTATATTGAACACGGCCAAGACCACGCAACTCCCTACCAATAAAAGCAGCCACAATATCCTTTGGATCATTTGATACCGTTCCATCAATATTGAGTTCAAGGGTCATATTCATTGAGAAACTATAACCTTCCCGATTTAAATTCCAGGCTGGGTCTGGACATACAACCCTGAAATCGAGATAAATAGGTTCAGAGCCTTGTGCGCTTTCTGCAAAAATAGTATCTCTGTATTGTCCAAGCGCTGTGGAATTATCAAATTCAAAGGTGACTAATTGAAAAGCACCAGGTTGAAGCGTACCAATTATTGGCAACACTTTGACCCAACTGGGAAGACCCTTCAATTCATAGTTCTGAGGTTGACCGCCACTATTTACCAATTTACGGGTAACCGTGACCGTTTCCTCTTCCAACTTAATTACATTTACCTGATCTTCACTCCATTGTACAGGATTTCTATCTACAAAGAATTCCCATTTTTTTCCAAGGAACATATTTCCGGCCAGATCTGCAATATTATTGACCTGAACACGCAAGGTTCTATTTTCTATGAATTTATTTGGAACATTGGGAATAATGATAATTTTATCATTACTACATGATACGACGGCATCTATAATCGTGCCCGTTGCAGCATCATAAAGCCCTATATTGTTATTATTAAAAACATCTGCTTGCAGTAAGCCATCGCACTTTATCTGTTCATTAAAAGTAATACTTATTTCGTCCCCGATGGATAAAACACCGTCAATAGGCTCTGGAGTACCAAATACTTCTGGTGCCTGTCGTTCAAACCTACCTACAATAACTGTAGAAATGCCTGCGTTTAAGCCCCCTATACATTGAGTAAGTGCCCTTATTTCATATTCTCCGTCTTTAAGCCCTAAAGTACCCCATTTAACAATTTTGAAAACATCATTATCTAAATCTGCTTTTAGCACCTCTGTAATATTAATCCAGGCACCATCTCCTTGTTTCCGTCGATATTGAACTCTAATCAATTCAAGATCAGGATCATCTCGTTTAAACTCATTTAGGGTAATAAGCATGGTATCACCAGAATTAGGTGTTAAAACCCAGTTTTGTAAAGGAAAACCAAGATCAATAGGGCTGCATGGCTCCAGGAAATAAACATCAAACTCCATATCCTCGTTAAATTCCGGATCAACGTCAATACTCAAACTACCCGCACGATCTGATTCACAATCTGAAAAAAGACTTACGGATAAATTTTCATAGGTAAACGCTTCTGGTCCTCGGAACACGGTCATTACAACTTCTACACTTTGTCCAAACGGGACGCCAACATTCAGAGATTCCTGGCCATTGAACAAAATGACTGCTCCAAGAGGGTTGCTTTCCTGAGAACTTGCTAAAGAATAAGACTTCGATTCTTCAGATTGACTTTTATTTCCAAGTTTCAATTTGAAAATGGCGGGTTCATTCATAGGAACATTTATGGCAACCTGCTTGTCAGCAGCAAGATCAACACCCTCTCTAGGCTGGGTATTTGGTTCATACGGACATTGCGTTTGTCCACTCACTGTTTCAAAAACCGGCGTACCATACGTTTTATCCTTTTTTATATTAACCGTAAAATTATCACCTATATCATCGTCCGACAAGACATAACCAACGGTGCGAGAATCAACGGTAGTTTTTGTTGTATCTTTACTTTCTTCCTTTGTCCAACTAATGGCAAGTCCGGTAGAAGCACCAACACCATTAACCGTTAATCCAAAAGCCTGCGAATAACCATCACTAAAATTTTGAACCCAAGAAGTAGTTTTAGATTTACTATTTTCCGTCGTTTCTGACTCCTCATATACTACCCCTGCATCAAAAGAAAGATTTTTAGAAAATACAGATTCCTTTTTCTGTTTTTCATTATCGGCAATGATACTTTCCCAGGTTTTTACACCGGTAGTATCTCCCAAAAGGGTAAGGGAAGGAATAATATTATTTTTAATATGATATTCTGTATATAAGAAAGTCGTTGCAAATCCATCAGGAAACATAAACATCCCCTTATCCAGATAGAAGGTACAGTTTGCAGTATCATATAATAGTTCGTCTGTTATTCCGTATAAAAAGTTCATTGCACCACCAACATACACATCACCACCCATTTCACCGCCGACAATTATATCATTATCACTGGTAGAAATGGTTCGGGTGGAGGTTATACACATTTCCATCTCCTCAGAAGCAAGATTAGTCACATTACTACTAAAGGTATATCCAAGGTCAGCTGTGGCATCAATAGAGGTTCCAACAGAGAAAAATGGGGTTCCAGCTTCTAATTCAATATCCGGCCCTAAAGATAAAGTCACATCTCCTTCTGTGTCTTTGGCATCTGTAGCTGAAAACGCCCATGTTTCGCAGACGGTTTGTCCCTCTTCAATATAGGAATAGGAGGCGTCACCTGGAGGATCTCGTAAAATAATAAAAGGGATACTCGGCGATGATGAGGTAAAGGTAGTCTGCCGTGGCCTTCGACCAAGAACTACAGCTTTCAATAAAGCCGTTGATTTCTCTCCATTTGAAGTAGCCGTCACCTGAAGTTGCTTAAAATAAGGTGCGACAATATTGGGCGCTTCTACTCTGAATGAATGTACCAATGATCCACCTGACATCAAGGTGTCAAATTGAGGCAGACTGGCAATATCATTATTAATAGTAAGTAAGGCGTTCTGCAAATAGCATTTCCCTCCATCATATTGTTCAAAGACTCTGACAGTGGTTTTACTTCTTTGAAGCATATCTAACATAGGATCACCACAAAGATTTGTATCAAGGGGAGTAAGTTCCACATTAGGAGGAGCTAAATAAATAAAATCAACAGTATCATTAGCCATTTTAAGACTGACCGTTTGTCCGCCTAGTTTTTGAAAAAAGTTATAGATGACTGGATTGCTATGTTCTATGACAGTCAATGTAACAGAATCTGCCGGTATCCCATCAAAAGTAAATTTACCGTTCTCTGAAAGCTGTATTACTTTTTCAAAACAACCATTAAGGGTAGAAATTTTAACTTTTGCTATTGCTCCTGATGGAATGATAGATTTACGGCAAATTCCACCTGCCATTTGTCCAGTCACAATGCGTTTAACCTGATTACGGAATAAAATTCCTGACGTAGGGGCGGCGATATTTGGAATTTCCCAGGTAGCTGGAAAGAAAGTATGATCTTCAAATTTTGGGGTTAACACAATTTTTTTTCCAGGTTCAAAATCAGCAGAGAAACGCCCTTCACTATTTGTAAAAATTTGCGGTATATTTGATTTTCCGTTCACCAAAATTTCAACTTTTGTCTGAAAGCAGTTTGTATTTTCAAACCTTACATAACCACTTACAGGAATGGTACTTAGATCAGTAAAGTCAACTTTATCGGCACTTGTATTACTGGGATTTAGTGTAACTACTGAAACAGCGGGTGAAAAATCGTGAGGCAAAGTCTGTATGATAGACGTAACTGTACTCCAACGGGCACCAAAAACCTGTCCATCTCCAGTCAGGGCAGTACCAATATCTTTCAGAGAAGTTCCCATTCCCTCGTTCAGATTAAAATAAGAAACAAGAGAAGTATCCGTTACTCCTGTTCCATCACTTGCATATTTTTGAATGGTGTTTAAAGGTAACATTTGAGAAAAGAAGGCTACTTCATCAATCAAACCAGTAAAATAATCAGCATGGGTATTGGCATTTACAGTACGCGCTCCCATTCTCCAGGGAAGACCAGTCCAGTTTGTGTTAGGAAAAGACCTGGCTCCATCAAGTATTCCGTCCTTATAAAAAGTCACGGTCAAATTTGAGCCAACCCTTTGCAAGACGAAAGCAAGGTGATGAAAGCCAAGCCCCAGGCTACCATATTGCTGCGTTGTACTTCCTACCATCACTTCAATATTTCCCGCATTTAAAAATACGGCAAATTGATTGACACCCGCATTATCAGCTTTACTTAAAATCACCTGTTTACCACTTAAATCAAAACCATTTATTGACGCAGTAATGGTTGCACTATCTCGTAAGGCAAAATTTGTCAGTCGTGCATAATCTGAATTGGAAGCATTAAACTCAAGAGATTGGTTGAAATAGAAATTTTTTGAAGGGCTGACATTAAATGTAGTCCCAGCACCATAGTTAACACCAACTATTTTATAAAATCCATTTTCATTACTCACTGCAGCATTAACGACGTCAGGTATATCGGACTTATCCCACTCAGGGCCACAAAAATAAAGCTGGAGACGATTCCCTGTCAGATCAAAAGCCTTATTTCCCACTCCTTCATCAAATTTCCAGTAAGCTACGAGACCTTTAGTATCAGAATTTCCAGATTGTTTCATAAACATTTGAACCTCAGTCTGCGCAAGCTGTCGATCAAAAAATCGTAGTTCATCCAGTCGTCCCTTAAAAAAACGGGAGGCTGTGGGGGTCTGTCCTAAAAATAAGGCAATACTATCAGAAGAAATAGTGGTAGCAGTTGATCCAACTAAATTACCATCGACATATAATAATAAGGCATTTCCGTTATAACTGGCTGCGATATTATGCCAGTTGCTTTCTGTTCCAACCGGGAAAGTAAAATTTAGTTCCGTTTTTTGGCTACCTCCCTTTCCCACACCAAAACGTACCCCTTTACCTGCTGCTGCGGGAAGAGTGTGTAGCCACCAATTTTTGGATAGGTTACTACCCATATCTAAAATCGCTGTATTATCATTTGAACTATCTAATTTTATCCATGCTGATATAGTAAAATTAGATTTGGGAAATTTCGGATTATGTTGGGTAAAGGCCATATCGTCACCAGAAAAGCGAAGAGAAGAGCCTAACGTAGGTGAAATGGTAACGACCGTTTCTACTACGGGATTTCCCGTGGATGACGTGATTCTTCCCGTCACTACCCCATTAGGATTTACATGACCCAAAGCTGAAGATCTGTTTCCTTCGCCGGAAGAATTAATACCACTGACAGAATAGGTATAAAACGTTCCCGCGATGACGTTGAAGTCCATAAAAGAATAGGTTTCTCCATCCAAAGTAGTTAGTAAAGAATTATTCCGGTACACCTTGTAAGAAGTTGCAGCCGGACTCAGCGGATCAGGTGTCCATTTTATTTCAATACGATCTTCCAGATCCCCCTGACTTGCTACCACGGAAGGAGGTTTTGGCGGCATGGTAAAACCAGCCCAGAAACCATACCCCCCTTTGACACCTGAGCCAAAGAAATTACCTGTTACGGTCTGTCCCACTGTGGCACTGAGCTGAATCTTAGTATTTACACTATTGGAGATGCTTCCATGATTAAAAAAGGTCCGCCCGATATAATAATCATCAACACTTAATGTCTCGCAGTTTGGACTCGCTTGTGCGCCCATTTTTGTGGGTACAAAAAACAGCCCTAAACACACAAGGAATAGAAGGTTAATTAAATTTTTCATACATTTTTTACTTAAAGAAATATTAAACGGACTATCTCACCCAAATCTGGATATTGCTAATACCATAACTTTCGTCATTTCCGTTGCTATCACTGTCTGTGCCAAAAATAACCCAAAAAGAATCATCTGTCATCTGGGCAACCATTTCAGCTCGAATATTGTAATCAGTGGCAGCATTGGTGAAAAAATTACCATAACCAGTGCTTCGAAAGGCAGCATTAAACCTAGGTTCAACCGTTTGGTACCAACCTACTTGTAATACTCCAGAAGTTTGGTTAGCTCCATCAAATGGATTCTTTCTGGTACCGAAAGCGCCATAACCAAACTCAGGGGCATCCCAGGAATCAAAAAAATGGAAGGTAAAAACCACCTTTACCATGGTATGAGGCGTACCACCTAAATTAAACTGTTTCACTAGGGTGTTTTTACCATCTTGGATAGGCCGCAAAATCCAGGGACTAAAAGTTCCTTCCGGCTTAAATCGCTCCATAACTCTACTAGCTGAACTATTCCAGTTCTCTGTACATTCCCACTCTTCTGAATTCGTAGTGAAGTTATCTTCTTCAACCAATCTCCAGGTAGATAAACCATTATACTTAACCGACTGTCCTGGAGGTAAATTTACTCCTTGGGAAAGATGTCCACTAAGATCAGGAATAGATATTTTACTACCATTAAAAGTTATGGCCGCAGTATTCGTTCTTGTCTTCATTACTATTACAGCAGTATCTTTACCCTCTATCGTCATTCTTGAAGTACCTGTGTTATTCTTTACATGCATTATGGCATTGGTATCAGGTGAAGTAGTTCCTAATCCAACGGTTCCTGTTGATGGAAATATATTACTCTGCCCTATAAGAGAGAGGGTGTAGGGTGATGCTGTCAAACGTAATCGCGGTGAGACTTCCGCCCCGCCATCAACGGATATACCTAAAAAATAAGGTTGGTCAAAAGGAATGGTAAATGGGTTTATTAAACCCAGGACGGCCCCATATACTCCAGAAGTAACATCCATGTTATCGTGTGTTTCCGACCAGATATTCGTTCCACCCGATGAGGTAGTATAAAGTCTAAAAGTCATAGTGTAGGTACCATCATCAAGATTTGCTCCGGTTGATTTTCGTACGATACCCTGAATATTTAAGGTAGCCTGACCGCAAACTTCCGCTGAACTCAGCATCAAACAAATAAGGCATATAAGTTGTAATATTTTTTTCATAGTCTTTTTATCACTTAAATAAGCATTAATTTACCCATCAATCAACGAACCCAAATCTCTATATTAGAGATACCATAGCTTTCATCATTGGAATCACCATCTAAGGTTGAACCAAAAAATAACCAAAAATTATTGGCCGTATGCCAGGCTGTCATCTCTCCTTGAACGCCAGCGTCAGTTGCACTGGAAGAACCAAAATAACCTGGATCTGATGAAAAACCGTCCGGACTAAATTTTAATGGTGATTGATTGTACCAGGCCACATAAAAATTTCCATTTTGTCGCCCATCAGCTACAAAAGGATTTTGCTGAGTGGCAAAGGCAGCCCATGCGCCCTCGTCGGCATCCCATGAATCCAAAAAATGATACGTAAAAACAACTTTTATCATGGTGTGCGGAATATTAGTCAGATTATATTCCTTTTTTAGCACATCATTTCCATTCTGGTTTGGTCTTAAAATATTACTTTTACTAAAAGGGGTATTAGGAATACCGCGTTGAATCGTTTTATTTGTGGTGTTGAACCAATCTTCATGGCATACCCAACCATCATTCCCAGTGCTGAAATCATCACGATCCACAAGCCTCCAATCAGCAAGTCCATTATATTTTATTGCAGCCCCTGGTGGAAGTTCCAGATTATTCTGAATTGAAATATCAAGATTCCTAATGGAAATTTTTGAACTATCAAAACTTATGCTTCCTACAGCTGAATTACTTGCCCTTTTTAACAACAGTTCTGCACGCTGACTACCATCAATAATCAAGGTTCCGGTTCCATTTGTTTTACTCAACTGGAGGGAGTAAGCCAAAGTATCTGGCACGCGGGTGCCAACACCGACGGTACCTGAACTGGGAAACACATTATCCTTTCCTGTAACTGAAACAGCATAAGGGGAATTCCCCAAAATAGCTCTGGGGGCTAGTTCAGCCCCCCCATTCACTGCCGCACCCAGATAATACCTTTTATTAAAACTCAAATTCAATGGAACTATACTCCCAAGGGAGGCTTCATATAATCCATTCTGTACCTGAACTCGTGGTTGTACTTCTGTCCAGACCGCTTGTCCACCTACTTCCACTTCATAAAGTTTAAAAGTAATGGAATGAAATCCATTGTCAAAGGGCTTACCTGTAGGTTTCTGAAGGGATCCCTGCATTCTTAATGATGCCTGACCAGACAAAAAAAGAACACTACCAAACAGTAAAACAGCTAAATATTTATACCTCAAAAAATTTCTGCTTTTTATCATTACTTTAAACATTTTTTAAGTCCATATAAATTTTGTTTACAAATTGAAGTAGGTTGAATAGGCCCATTCATTTATTTTACCCAAATTTCAATGTTGCTGACACCAAAATTCTCATTGGAAGTTCCTTCATTTAGATTTGAACCGAAAATGACCCAAAATTTATTAAGGCTTGTTTCGGCAATCATAGAGGATCTTAAATTATAATCAACTCCACCTATATTATTATACCCTGCGCCAGAAAAATGCGTATTGAAATCCCCTGTTGGCCCAGGTGCCCTCCACCCTACCTGGAAAATTCCATTTGTGTTATTCGGGGTAGTCCCCGCCACTGAAAATGCGCCAAAACCAAATTCGTCCCTTCCATTTTTATAATCCCAGCTATCAAAAAAATGATAGGTAAAAACTACTTTTACCTTTGAATAAGTACCCGTAAGATTATATTCTTTTTTAAGCACGGGGGCGTTACTACCATCTGCATTTGAAGCTTGACGTATCATAAAACCTTTACTAAACGGGGTGTTAAGGCTAATTCTTTCAATAGATCTCGCTTCGTTCTCCTGCCAGTTTTTAGCAGAATACCAACCTTCTGCATCAGTGTTAAAGTCATCATATTCAATGAGTCGCCAATCAGAATCTGTATTATAGCTAACTGTTTTTCCATTAGCCAAATTTATTCCTTCATCAAATATGAGGTTATAATTGCTGATATAAACCTTTCCTCCATAAAATGAAATGGAAGCAGAATCTGCATCTGCTTTGAATTTTAATCTGGCTGTATCCCGACCTTCCACTAAAATTCTTGATGTTCCATTCGTCTTTTGAACATGCAACTGGCTTTCTGAACTAGGATTTAAAGTACCAATTCCCACACTACCTTGTGAAGGAAGTTCGTTTGATTTTCCTGAAACGGACAAACTGTAGGCTGATGCACTTAACTCTGATCTGGGAATTATTTCTTGTTTGCCCTTCAAGGTGACTCCCAGATAATATGGTTTTGTAAAGTTAAAGGGGGTCCTTGAAGCAGTGAGTGGTGTAATTAACCCAAGGATACTGCTATAAAGCCCTCCAATAATTTCCACCTGAGGCTGAGTTTCAGTCCAGACGGCTTGCCCACCTATGGCAACGTCATAAATATTAAAAATCAGTTCATATTGACCATCCGGTAGTGCAACCCCTGATGAATTTTGAATGGACCCCTGAATACTGAGGCTCAATTGACTAAAAAGATTGCCTATGGAGCAACATAATAAAATACAAAATAGGACTACTCGATTCATTTTATTTAATTGTAAAAATTATTTGGTAATCCTAAATCTTTAGGAATTACCAAGCAATCTGGCTTTTCTAAATAATTGATTCCTTGCTACAGAATGCCCAAAATTGATAAACGATGGCTAATTTTTATTGAAATAAAAGAGTTTGGCAGGATTCGATGGTATAAATGGCAGAATTGTATACCTAATGATTACAGCTTAAATGTATAAAGAAGGAACTGTTTTTTGAATATTTATAACTAACAGCTAAGGGCTAAATAAAAAAGCGCTTTAAATTCATATCCTTTTTGGGAATAATGATTTAAAGCGCTTAAGCATAAAATGATGTTTAGAACTACAAAGTTAATATTATATATGATAATATACAATATAAGAGAAAAGTAAAATTATAAAGAAAAGGCTACTTTAACCTGATCTTTATAATCTAGTTTCTCCCAGGTGAAAAGTTCCACCTCTTTGGTAACTTGATGACCGGAACCATCCTTGAAGGTCAATGTTTTAACCTCGGGAATTCTTCCCATGT
>Ga0247832_1004084_pt1 | contig 18864 bp, 16 predicted proteins | sample LaCruzMarch2015__10_FD_192407 | JGI IMG/M metagenome (GOLD analysis project Ga0247832, IMG submission 192407) | Freshwater microbial communities from meromictic Lake La Cruz, Castile-La Mancha, Spain - LaCruzMarch2015_4m | ecosystem: Environmental > Aquatic > Freshwater > Lake | place: Spain... | reverse complement strand
AAAGCAAAAGAAATTGTTCCTTTTCTAATGCAAGCTTTTAGCTCCGCTTCTGAAGGATCTTTTCCATTAAGATAATTTTCCATTACCTTTTCGTCTTGCTCAACAGCAAGTTCGACTAATTCTTTTCTGTACTTGGCTACCTGCTCTTTCAGATCTGCCGGGATTTCAACATAATCAAATTTAGCTCCTAAACTTTCATCTTGCCAAACAACACCTTTCATTGACACAAGATCAACTACACCTTTAAATGTACTTTCAATTCCAATTGGAAGCTGAAGTACCATAGGAGTTGCACCTAAACGCTCTTTAATCATATCAACACACATGAAAAAATTGGCTCCAGTTCTATCTAATTTATTAACAAAACAAATTCTTGGAACTTTATATTTGTCAGCTTGTCTCCAAACTGTTTCGGATTGTGGTTCAACGCCTGCAACTCCGTCAAAACAAGCGACAGCGCCATCTAAAACCTTTAATGATCTTTCAACTTCAATAGTAAAATCAACGTGTCCAGGCGTATCAATAATATTAATTCTATGATCTTTCCAAAAACAGGTAGTTGCTGCAGATGTAATGGTAATTCCTCTTTCTTGTTCTTGCTCCATCCAATCCATAGTTGCTGCTCCATCATGCACTTCACCAATCTTGTGTGCTTTGCCAGTGTAATATAAAATTCTCTCTGTAGTCGTAGTTTTGCCAGCATCAATGTGAGCTGCAATTCCTATATTTCTATATTTATTTATTGGATATTTTTCGCTCATAAATTTACCATCTAAAATGCGCAAAAGCTTTGTTAGCTTCTGCCATTTTATGAGTATCTTCTCTTTTTTTAATTGCCGAACCTTTGTTAGCTGCAGCGTCTAATAATTCTTTAACTAATTTTGCTTGCATGCTCTTATCTGTTCTTTTTCTAGAAGCATCTATTAGCCAACGAATTGCTAAAGCTTGCGCTCTATCCGCTCTAACATCTACCGGAACTTGGTAAGTCGCGCCGCCAACTCTTCTTGATTTAACTTCTAAATTTGGTTTTACATTTTTTAGTGCGTCATTAAAAATTTTTAATGGATCATCATTTGTTTTAGTTTTAATTAATTCAAAAGTTTTATATAAAATTTTTTCAGCAACTGTTTTTTTTCCTTGATACATTAATGAATTCATAAATTTCGTAACAACTTTAGATTTGTAAACTGGATCAGGACTTACATCTCTTTTGGTTTGTTTTCTTCTTCGTGACATAATTATTTTGGTCTCTTAGCCCCGTATTTAGATCTTTGTTGTTTCATTTTAGTTACACCTTGAGTATCAAGAACTCCTCGAATAGTATGATAACGAACTCCTGGCAAATCTTTTACCCTTCCTCCTCTAATCATAACAACAGAGTGCTCTTGTAAATTATGACCTTCTCCTGGAATATAACTTGTGACTTCAAAGCCATTGGACAAACGAACTCTTGCAACTTTACGTAAGGCTGAATTGGGTTTCTTTGGCGTTGTTGTATAAACCCGAGTACACACACCTCTTTTTTGAGGCGATGCCTCTAGTGCAGGAACTTTATTCCTTACTTTTGGTTTAACTCTTCCTCGTTTAACGAGTTGATTAATTGTAGGCATAAATTTTCAAAAAAGTTTTAACAATTTAAGGATAGAAAATAAGGTCGGAACCTAAAATCTGGTAGGAGTTTAAGTGCTCAAGAGCCTTACTTGCTACCTTAAAAAAGTGTGGGCATAATACTTAAATTACACCAAAGGTCAAATTGTAGTTGTGTGAAAAACTGTTTAAATAATATTGAAAAACTTAGCTTATTTCTACTTTGTTACTTCTAATTGCTCTGGTGCTTTTGCCTTATTATTTTGAAGTTCCATGTCCCTTTCACGAGCGATTTTAGAGTATTTAAATGTACTATCTCCTGTTCCCGCGGGTATTAGTCTTCCAACAATAACATTTTCCTTTAAGCCGTGCAGTACATCAATTTTTCCTTTTATTGCTGCTTCCGTTAGAACTCGTGTTGTTTCTTGGAACGAAGCTGCAGAAATAAATGATTTAGTTTGCAAAGAGGCTTTTGTAATACCTAATAATACCGGATCCACTTTTGCAGGAGACTTGCCCTCTGAAACTAATTTTTTATTTAATTCATCTAAATCTATTTTATCAACTAATTCTCCAACTAAGAAAGATGTATCGCCTGAAGCTTTAATTTCAACTTTTCGTAACATTTGTCTTACAATAACTTCTATGTGTTTATCGTTAATAATAACACCTTGTAGCCTGTAAACCTCTTGAACTTCATCTATAAAATAATTTGCTAGGGCTTCTACACCTAAAATTCTTAAAATATCATGAGGAGCAGGACTTCCGTCTAATAAATATTCTCCTTTTTTAATTTCTTCACCTGGATTGAAGTTTACTTGTTTTCCTTTTGGAATTAAATATGAAGACTCAACTCCTGCTTTTGATTTAATTGTAATTTTAAGTTTTCCTCTAACTTCTTTTCCAAATTCAATTTTACCATCATTCTCTGCAATAATTGCTCCTTCTTTTGGTTTTCTTGCTTCAAATAATTCAGCAACTCTTGGTAATCCCCCTGTTATATCTTTTGTCTTAGAAGTTGCTTTAGGTAATCTAGCTAATACATCTCCTGCATTAACTTTGTCGCCATCTTCAACTGATAGAATAGTTTCTGGAACTAAATAATATCTTGCTTCATTGTCATCTGCTTTTTTAACAACTTTGCCTTTACCATCTCTTAACGTAATTCTTGGTTTAAGATCAAGATTTCTAGATTGACCTCTCCAATCTAAAACAACTTTAGAGGAAATTCCTGTAGCTTCGTCTGTAGAGTCAGTAATTGATGCTCCATCAATTAAATCTACAAAATTAACAATTCCGTCTGTTTCTGAAATAACTGGCAAAGTATATGGATCCCATTCACAAATTTTTTGACCTTTTTTAACTGGCTGATCTGGCTTAGCAAAAAGTTTAGATCCGTATGGAATTTTATACATTGCAACGTTTGTTCCATTTTTTTCAATAATAATTTCAGTATTTCTTCCCATAACTATTAATTCTTTTTTAGAATCTTCAATTAAATTTTGATTAGAAACTTTTAAAATACCCTCAGAAGGAGCAGTAATTGATGACTCTTGCTTAATTTGGGCTGTACCTCCAACGTGGAACGTCCTCATAGTAAGTTGTGTTCCTGGCTCCCCAATCGATTGTGCTGCAATCATTCCAACGCATTCACCAATTGATACTAGTCTTCCTCTTGCTAAATCTCTTCCATAACAAGTTATACAAATTCCATCTTTTGCTTCACAGGTAATTGGTGAATAAACATCAATAGATTTGACTCCTGCGGCATCCATTAGTTCGCACTGTTTTTCTTCGATTAATTGTTTTGCTTTGACAATAACATCGCCTGTATTTGGAGCTTTTATATCTTTGGCGGCAATTCTACCTAACGATCTCTCTGTTAAGGATACGATTATGTTACCCCCTTCTATTATCTCACTAATATTAATGTGTTTTTTAGTTCCACAGAATTTTAGTCTTACAATTACATCTTGAGACACATCACAAAGTCTTCTTGTTAAATATCCAGAATTTGCAGTCTTTAAAGCTGTGTCCGCTAAACCTTTTCGTGCTCCATGCGTTGATGTAAAATATTCTAAAACTGTTAAACCTTCTTTAAAGTTTGAAATAATAGGCGTCTCAATAATTTCTCCTGATGGTTTTGCCATTAGACCTCTCATACCCGCTAACTGTTTCATCTGAGCTGCTGAACCTCTCGCTCCAGAATCAGCCATCATAAATATAGAGTTAGTTGTTATAGAGCCATCCTCTTTATTAACCTTTGATGCTGAGATATTTTTCATCATCTCACTTGCAATTTTGTCAGTACATTTTGACCACTGGTCTACAACTTTATTATATTTTTCACCTTTAGTAATTAAGCCTTCAGAATATTGTGTTTCATACTCCTCAACCATTTTTTTTGCATCAGATATAATTTTTTCTTTTGATTCTGGAATAACTAAATCATCTTTTCCAAAAGATATTCCTGCTTTAAATGCATTATGGAAACCTATTCCCATTAATTTGTCACAAAAAATTACTGTTTCTTTTTGTCCACAATATCTAAAAATTATATCTATTAATTCAGAAATTTGTTTTTTCGTTAACAATTTATTTACTAGATCAAAAGAAATTTTGTGATGTTTAGGAAGTATGTCTGCTAGTAAAAATCTACCAACACTAGTTTGATATGTTTTAAAAACTGGTTTGCCTTTTTCATCGACGGTTTCAAATCTAGATACAATCTTAGAATGAACATTGATTGACTTATTCTCAAGGCCTTGTGCAATTTCATCTAAGTTTAGAAAATAACCAACTGGCTTAGTATCTTGATCTCCAAAAAACTGTGACATGTAGTAAATTCCTAAAACCATATCTTGAGATGGAACAATTATAGGTTTTCCATTTGACGGGCTTAAAATATTATTAGTCGACATCATTAATACTCTCGCCTCTAATTGAGCCTCTAAACTTAAAGGAACGTGAACAGCCATTTGATCACCATCAAAATCTGCATTAAAAGCAGCTGTTACCAAAGGATGTAATTGGATTGCTTTACCTTCAATTAATAAAGGTTCAAAAGCCTGGATTCCCAATCTATGTAGCGTTGGAGCTCGATTTAAAAGAATGGGGTGCTCTCTAACAACTTCTTCTAAAATATCCCAAACTTCTGATTTTTCTTTTTCTACTATTTTTTTTGCCTGCTTAATTGTGGTAGCTAATCCTAATTTATCTAATTTTGCATAAATAAATGGCTTAAATAATTCTAGGGCCATTTTTTTTGGAAGGCCGCATTGATGTAGTTTTAATTCAGGCCCCACAACAATTACTGATCTTCCTGAGTAATCAACTCGTTTTCCCAATAGATTTTGTCTAAAGCGACCTTGTTTACCTTTAAGCATATCTGCTAAAGATTTAAGAGGTCTTTTTCCAGTCCCTGTTATAACTCTTCCTCTTCTTCCATTATCAAATAAAGCATCCACTGCTTCTTGCAACATACGTTTTTCATTTCTTACAATAATATCAGGTGCTCTTAATTCCATTAATCTTTTTAATCGATTATTTCTATTAATCACTCTTCGATATAAATCGTTAAGATCAGATGTTGCAAACCTTCCGCCATCAAGTGGAACTAAAGGTCTAAGTTCAGGAGGAATTACTGGAATGACAGTTAAGATCATCCACTCCGGCTTATTTCCAGAATTAATAAAATTTTCAACTAATTTTAATCTTTTAATAGTTCTTTCCTCAGCAACTTTTGAAGTTGTGTTTTTTAATAGTTCTCTTAATCTTTCTCTCTCAGCAGGCAAATCAATTGCAGCCAATACTTCTCTTATAGCCTCGGCGCCAATTCCCGCTGAAAATTGATCCTCACCATATTTTTCTTGGGCTTTTAATAGTTCTTCTTCTGTAATTAACTGGTTTTTTTTAAATTCTGTAAGACCTGGCTCGATAATTATAAAATTTTCAAAATACAAAACTTTCTCGAGATCTTTAAGTTTCATATCCATTGCAAGCGCTATTCTGCTTGGCAATGATTTTAAAAACCAAATGTGAGAAACTGGCGTTGATAATTCTACGTGACCCATACGTTCACGTCTTACATTGGCTTTAGTAACTTCCACGCCGCACTTTTCGCAGATAATTCCTCTAAACTTCATACGTTTGTATTTACCGCACAAACATTCGTAATCTTTTACAGGTCCAAATATTCTAGAACAAAATAATCCATCTTTTTCAGGTTTAAAGGTTCTATAATTTATTGTTTCTGGCTTTTTAATTTCGCCAAATGACCAAGATTTAATCTTTTCAGGGCTTGCTAGAGAAATTTTAATATTATTAAAATTTTCTTTATTAATATTTTTTTTAAATAAATTTGTTAATTCTTTACTCATAATCTAATTCGTTAATTCAATATTTAAGCCTAATGATCGAATTTCTTTAATTAAAACGTTAAAGGACTCTGGTACTCCTGATTCAAAATCATCATCCCCTTTAACAATAGTTTCATAAACTTTTGTCCTACCCGCTACGTCATCGGATTTAATTGTCAGAATTTCTTGTAATGTATAAGCGGCTCCATAGGCCTCTAATGCCCAAACTTCCATTTCTCCAAATCTTTGACCACCAAATTGAGCTTTTCCACCTAAAGGTTGTTGTGTAACCAAGCTGTAAGGGCCCGTAGAACGAGCATGAATCTTATCATCAACCATGTGGGCTAATTTCAACATATAAATAATACCAACTGTAACTTGACGATCTATTTTTTCACCAGTTCTGCCATCGAATAAATCAGTTTGTCCAGACTCAGGTAATCCACAAAATTTTAACATTTCAGTAACATCGTTTACACTAGCTCCGTCAAAAACTGGTGTGGCTATGGGAACTCCACTAGATAAATTAAAGCTTAATTCATTAAGTTCCGAGTCAGATAAATTTTTGATTTCATCAGCAACTTCACCTTTATAAATTTTTCCAAGATAATTTTTTAACTCGTCTTTTTTAGAAGAACTTTTTTGTACATCTTCAATTAACTTTTTAATTTTTTCACCCATCTCCGAACAGGCCCATCCTAAATGAGTTTCTAAAATTTGACCAACATTCATACGACTAGGAACACCTAATGGATTTAAAACAATATCAACTGGTTTACCATCTTTCATATAAGGCATATCTTCAACTGGAACAATTCGACTGATAACACCTTTATTGCCGTGTCTTCCTGCCATTTTATCACCTGCTTGAAGTTTTCTTTTCATAGCAACGAAAACTTTCACCATTTTCATAACCCCAGGCAATAAATCATCTCCTTTTTGAATTTTATCAACTTGATCTTCAAATCTAGTTTGAATATCTTTTTTTGCTTTTACAAACTGTTCTTTCAAAATTGCTAAATTAGATTGTACTTTTTTATCTTCAATAACTAATTTAAATAATTCATTTGCAGTTAGTTCAGAAAGATTATCCTCTGATAAAACTGTATCTTTTTTTAAAGATTTGAAATCTTCTTCAAGTTTAGTAGAGACCAATGTGTTTTTAACTCTGGCTTTAATATTTGACTCTAATATTTCTTCCTCTGCATTTTTATCATTTTGAACTGACTCTATTTCAGCTCTTTCGATAGAGATTGCTCTTTCATCTTTTTCAATTCCATGTCTATTAAATACGCGCACTTCAACTACAACACCATTTGTTCCTGAAGGCATTTTTAAAGATGTATCTCTTACATCAATTGCTTTTTCTCCAAAGATTGCTCTTAATAATTTTTCTTCTGCATTGACTGGTGAATCTCCTTTTGGAGTAACTTTTCCAACTAATATGTCCCCAGGTTTAACTTCGGCACCAACATAAACAACTCCAGATTCATCTAAATTAATTAGGTTTTCTTCAGCTGTATTTGGAATATCTCTTGTAATTTCTTCAGGTCCAAGTTTCGTGTCTCTGGCCATAACGCTATACTCTTCAATGTGAATTGAAGTAAAAACATCGTCAGTAACACATCTTTCCGATATTAGTATGGAGTCCTCAAAGTTGTAACCTCGCCATGGCATGAATGCGACCATTACATTTTTACCTAATGCTAGTTCACCAAATTGAGTTGAGGGACCGTCCGCAATAACATCGCCTTTTCTAATTTTATCACCAACTTTTACTAAAGGTCTTTGATTAATACAGGTATTCTGATTGGACCTTTGGAACTTGCTTAAGTTATAAATATCAACACCAGATTTTGTAAGATCTTTTTCAGTCGTTACCCTCACAACAATTCTTTTTCCATCAATTTTATCGACAACGCCATCACGTTTTGCAACTAATGTAGCTCCAGAATCTACTGCAACATCTTTTTCTATTCCCGTTCCAACCAATGGAGATTCATTTTTAATTAAAGGAACAGCTTGTCTCATCATATTTGATCCCATTAAAGCTCTATTCGCATCATCATTTTCTAAAAAAGGAATTAACGCTGCAGCAACTGATACAACTTGTTTTGGAGATACGTCCATAAAATCAACATTTTCAGGTTTTGCTAATTCAAATCCTAAAGATTTTCTGCATGAAACTAAATCATCAACAAAAGTATTTTCTTTACTTAACGGTGAGTTAGCTTGCGCAATTGTATATTTGCCTTCTTCCATTGCAGATAAATAATGAATTTCTTTTGTAACTTTTCCACTCACGACTTTTCTGTATGGACTTTCTATGAAACCATATTTGTTAATTCTTGAATAGGTCGCTAAACTATTAATTAATCCGATATTTGGTCCTTCTGGTGTTTCAATTGGACAAATTCTTCCGTAATGCGTTGGATGAACATCTCGAACTTCAAATCCCGCTCTTTCTCTATTTAAACCTCCAGGTCCAAGAGCTGATACTCTTCTTTTATGAGTTATTTCAGCAAGTGGATTTGTTTGATCCATAAATTGAGATAATGGCGAAGTTCCAAAAAATTCTTTAAGACAAGCTGCAATTGGTTTAGCATTAATTAAATCTTGTGGCATTACTGAATCAATTTCAACTGACGCCATTTTTTCTTTAATAGCTCGCTCCATTCTTATTAATCCAATTCTAAATTGATTTTCCACAAGTTCACCAACTGATCTGAGTCTACGATTTCCTAAATGATCGATGTCGTCTACTTCACCTTTTCCATCTTTCAAATCCAACATATGTTTAACAATAATAACAATGTCCTCTTTCCTAAGAACGGTTAATTTTGGATCACAATCAAGATCCATTCTAGCATTCATCTTAACTCTACCTGTTTCTGAAAGATCATATCTAGTGTGATTAAAAAATAGATTTCCAAATAAATTTTTAGCTGTTTCTATTGTTGGTGGCTCACCCGGTCTCAAAACTCGGTAAATATCCATGCTGGCTTCATCTTGATTTAGATTTTTATCAATAGTTAAAGTATTCCTTAAAAATGGCCCTTTATTTATGCCGTCAATATCAAGTAAATAAATTGTTTTTGTTTTAAGATCCGTGAGTTTGGTAATTAAATCATTTGAAATTTCATCTCCAGATTCTGCAATTACTTCTCCTGTTTTTTCATTAATAATATCGTTAGCTAAATATTTGCCAAACAGGTCTGGAGTCTTAACTAAATAACTATTTAATCCGTCTTTTTTTAATTTTAATGCTAATGGATAGAGAATTTTTGTATCTTTTTTTATAACAACTTTTTTAGTTTCTGCGTTGATTAAATCATTTCTTAATTTGTAATTTTTAAAATTTTCAGGAATAAATTTTGTTTTCCATTCATCTTCGGAAGCTAAATCGTATCTAATATTTTCATAAAAAAGGCTTAGAATATCGTCTCTATTATATCCAAGTGCCATTAATAGAGTTGTTACGGGAAGCTTTCTTTTTCTATCGATTCTAAAATTTAAAATATCTTTTGTATCATATTCAAAATCTAACCATGAGCCCCTGTAAGGAATAACTCTGCAGCTAAATAATAATTTTCCGCTCGCATGCGTTTTACCTTTGTCATGATCAAAAAAAACTCCTGGACTTCTATGCATTTGATTTACACAAACTCTTTCTATTCCATTCACAACAAATGTTCCTCTAGGAGTCATAAGAGGAATATCACTCATATAAACCTCTTGTTCTTTTGCAGACAAAACTTGCTTAGTTTGTTTTTCTTCATTAATGTCGTAAGCAACTAATCTTAGCGTTGCTTTTAATGCTGCTGAATATGTAAGTCCTCGCTGATTACACTCCTGAACTGTATATTTTGGTTTTTCAAATCTATAAGATATAAATTCGATTGTTGCGAGTCCTGAAAATTCTTCTATTGGAAAAATATCTTTAAATACTTTTGTAATTCCAGAATCAACTTTATGCTCTATGTTTGCTTCTAAGAAATTTTTGTATGAATTGACTTGGACCTCTATTAAATCTGGAATGTTAAGTATATTTTCTAATTTACCAAAACTTTTTCTAACTTTTTTTTTATCTGTAAAAGATAATAACATAGTTTATTAACCGAATATTTTATTATCCGGCTCTAAAAAAAATTTAAATTTACTTAAGTTCTACTTTTGCGCCAACTGCTTCAAGTTTCTTTTTAACATCATCAGCATCTTTTTTGCTAACGCCAGCTTTAAGTTGTTTTGGTGCACCTTCAACTAGATCTTTAGCTTCTTTTAAACCTAAACCAGTAAACGCTCTTACTTCTTTAATCGCTCCAATCTTATTATCGCCTGACGAAACAAGATTAACTATAAAATCATTTTTTTCTTCACCTGCTGCTGCTCCACCGGCTGCTGCTACTGGTGCTGCCGCTGCAACTGGTGCTGCCGCCGACACTCCCCATTTTTCCTCTAAAGTTTTTGAAAGTTCTGCTGCTTCAATTACAGTCAGTTTTGATAATTCTTCTACAATTTTATTTAAATCTGGCATTTTGAATATCCTAGTGGGTTTAATTTTTTAAATTTTTGGCGTGCATCAAATTAACTATTTTTACGCTTGGTGCAAGTAAAATACTTACAATTTTTTGAGCAGGAGCAGCTAAAATACCTACAATTTTAGCTCTTGCTTCATTAAGCGTAGGTAAAGTTGCAATATGTGCAACGTCTGACGGCTCTAAAAGCTTTTCATCCATCAAGCCACCGAGAATTTTTAATTTTTGATTAGATTTTGAAAAGTTAACTAAAGTCTTTGCAAGAGTAATTGGGTCTTTAGAACACGCAATAGCTGTTGGCCCTTTGAAAAATTTTTCCAACTTTTCAGCTTTAGAACCCTTGAGTGCAATTTTTGTAATTCGATTTTTTGTAATTTTTAAAAAAGCACCACTTTCTCTCATTTTAGTTCGAAGACTTTCTAAATCTTTAACAGTGATCCCTTCATAGTGATAAACTAAGATCCCCTCATTTGCAGCAATAACAGATTTTAAGTCGTTTACGTAAGTAGTTTTTTGCTCTCTGTTCATTATATACTCGAAAGTTGAAGTTTAACTGAGGGCCCCATTGTTGTAGATAAATAAATCGAATTTATAAAATTTCCTTTAATGCCAGCTGGCTTTTCTTTTGAAACAATTTCATAAACGCTTTTAAAATTTTCAAATAATTCTTTATCAGAAAATTTTACTTTACCGATAGATAAACCTAAATTTCCATCTTTATCACATTTAATTTCTATTCTGCCTTTTTTAATTGCATCGACAGTAGACTTTATATCTTTTGCAACGGTACCTAATTTTGGATTTGGCATCAAACCTTTAGGTCCTAAAACTTTTCCTAATTTACCAACTTTTGCCATCATGTCAGGGGTTGAAATTAATACATCAAAATTTATTTTTCCTGAGTTAATTTCATTGATTAAATCCTCTGACCCAGAAATCTCTGCTCCAGATGATTTAGCATCGTCTAATTTGTCATTACCGCAAATAACTGCAACTTTAACTTTTCGTCCGTTACCATTTGGCAAATCTACTACAGTTCTCAGATTTTGATCTGTTTTAGCTTTGTCAATATTTAAAAAGAAGATAGCCTCCATGGACTCGGCAAACTTTGTATTTGATTTTGTTTTTAATAATTTTATTGCTTCAGGCAAAGCCAGCTCTTTGGTCTTATCATGGCCTTTAATTAAAGCAGAATATCTCTTTGAGTGTTTTTTTGGCATTAATCTTTTACCTCAACTCCCATTGATCTTGCTGAACCAGCAATAATTTTAATTGCTTGCTCAATATCAAAAGCATTTAAATCTTTCATTTTGATCTCTGCAATTTTTTTAAGTTGAGCTTTAGTAATTGATCCTGCAACGTTTCTACCTGGCTCCTTAGAGCCGCTCTTAAGTTTAATTGCTTCTTTAATTAAATAAGACGCAGGAGGAGTTTTGATTATAAAATCAAATTTTTTGTCTTTATATATTGTAATAACTACTGGAACTGGCTGCCCCATTAAGGATTTAGTTTTGTCATTAAATGATTTGCAAAATTCCATTATATTAACTCCCCTTTGTCCAAGAGCTGGTCCCACAGGAGGAGCTGGATTAGCTTGCCCACCTTTAATTTGTAATTTTAATATTCCAGAAATTTCTTTAGCCATACTTAAATCTTTTCTACCTGTCCATATTCTAACTCAACCGGCGTGGGCCTACCAAATATCGAAACAGAAACCTTTAGTCTAGACTTTTCTTCATCAACTCCCTCTACAAGTCCACTAAATGAAGCAAAAGGTCCGTCACATACTCTAACTTGTTCACCGATATCAAAACTTATGCTAGTTGAAGGTTTGAGAGCTCCATCCTCAATTTTTCCCATAATCTTTGTAACCTCAGCTTCAGATATTGGCGTAGGTTTTCCTGGGACACCTAAAAATCCTGTTATTCTTTTTATGGATTTAATTAAATGATAAACTTGATCATTCATATCTAACTTAGCTAAAAAATATCCTGGAAAGTATTTTTTCTCAGAAGTTGTTCTTTTTCCTTTTTTTACTTCTGTAACCTCATGAGTTGGAACTAATGTCTGTTCGAAATGATGTGCTAGGCCTTCTTTTTCAAGTTTTTCAGGTATTAAACCAGCTACTTTTTTTTCTGCTCCTGAATGTGCCTGAATAATATACCATTTCATCATAAATTAAATTCCTAGTAAATAATTTAGACCGAATTTAAAAATTTGATCCAGTAACAAAAAAAATAAAGCAGCAATTACTGACATTGCAAAAACTGTTAATGCGCCAATGCTAGTTTCTTTTCTTGTTGGCCAAGATATTTTTAAAGCCTCCTGCTTAACAGATCTTAAAAATTCAATAGGATTAAACATATTTAATAATCTGTGGCAGGAGTGGAGGGACTTGAACCCGCAACCTCCGGTTTTGGAGACCGGCGCTCTACCAATTGAGCTACACTCCTAAGATTTATTCTATAATCTTAGTTACTACTCCAGCTCCTACGGTTCTTCCTCCTTCTCTAATCGCAAATTTTAAATTATTGTCCATTGCAATTGGAGTGATTAAAGTAACAGTCATTTTTGCATCATCACCAGGCATAATCATTTCAACACCAGCTGGTAACGCAACTTCGCCTGTAACATCTGTAGTTCTAAAATAAAACTGAGGACGATATTTAGTAAAGAATGGAGTATGTCTTCCACCCTCCTCTTTTTTCAAAATGTAAGCTTGAGCTTCAAATTTAGTATGAGGCTTGATTGATCCTGGTTTAGCCAAAACCTGTCCTCTTTCTACTTGGTCACGTTCAATACCTCTTAAAAGAATACCAACGTTATCTCCAGCTTCACCTGAGTCTAAAAGTTTTCTAAACATTTCAACGCCCGTACAAACAGATTTTTGTGTAGCTTTAATTCCAATAATTTCCATTTCCTCACCAGTTTTAATTGCACCAGCTTCAATTCTGCCGGTAACAACAGTTCCTCGACCAGAGATCGAAAATACATCTTCGATAGGCATTAAAAATGGTTTTTCTTTTGGTCTGTTTGGTTGTGGAATAAATGCATCAACTGCTTCCATCAACGCAAGAATTGGTTTGTCTCCAAGTTCAACATCACCTTCTATTGCTTTTAATGCTGATCCTTTAATAATTGGAGTTTTATCTCCTGGATATCCATATGATGTAAGTAATTCTCTTATCTCCATTTCAACAAGATCTAAAAGTTCTTTGTCATTTACAGTGTCAACTTTATTTAAAAAAACAACTAGAGCCGGAACTCCGACTTGTCTTGCTAAAAGAATATGTTCTCTTGTTTGTGGCATAGGACCATCAGCTGCATTAACAACTAGAATAGCTCCATCCATTTGTGCAGCACCTGTAATCATATTTTTTACATAGTCGGCATGTCCTGGACAGTCGACATGCGCGTAATGACGTTTAGCTGTTTCGTATTCAACGTGAGCTGTAGAAATAGTAATACCTCTTGCTTTTTCTTCTGGTGTTTTGTCAATCTGATCGTAAGCAACAAATTTTGCTCCGCCAGCTTTTGCAAGAACTTTTGTGATCGCGGCTGTTAAAGTTGTTTTACCATGATCGACGTGACCAATAGTACCAATGTTACAATGTGGTTTCGTTCTTAAAAATTTTTCCTTAGACATTTACTTTTTCTACACCTCTCAGTTTATTATTAATTTTTACTTGGAGCGGGTGAAGAGAATCGAACTCTCACAACCAGCTTGGAAGGCTGGAGTTCTACCATTGAACTACACCCGCGTAACCAAACCTTACTCCTAATTTTATTTTGTTGCCAACACTTCTTTTCTTTAAACACTCCCTCTTGGTGGAGGGGGAAGGATTCGAACCTTCGTAGGCCGGAGCCAACGGTTTTACAGACCGTCACCTTTAACCACTCGGTCACCCCTCCAATTTTTCACAAAACGACGGAGGTTTTGCTTTGAGTGGCTTTCAAGTGTTCTAAAAAAGAAAAATTTTACAACACAACTCCCTAACCACACTATTGCGATTTTGAAGCTTAAAATTAGGCGGAATATAATTAGAGAGCAATATTAATGCAATACATTTTTAGCTCAAATTAAGATAGTTATATCAATTAAATCAATGAAAACAGGTGCATTTTGGATAGGCGGCAAACACGCAGTTTTATCTGCTATCAAAAACCCTAAAAGAAAAATAAATAAACTTATTATTACGGAAGAAAATCAGAAAGATTTTAATCCTAAAAATTTCAATAAAAAAATTTTAATTGAAACGAAAGATAAAAAAGAGATAGATAAAATTTTTATTAGTGAAAATATTGTACATCAAGGTGTAGCTGCTGAGATAGAAAGTATTCCAACAGTAGAGTTAAAAGAGTATTTAAAAAGTAAAAGTAATTCAAAAAATACATTAGTTGTACTAGACGATATTACAGATCAAAGAAATATAGGCTCAATAATAAGATCATGCAGCGCTTTTAATATTGATGCTGTTATTCTTTTAGAAAAAAATTATAACCCTAAAAACAAGATGATGTACAAAAGCGCTAGTGGGGCAATGGAACTTGTAAACATTATTCCGGTCTCAAATATTACAAACGCACTAGAAGTTTTAAAGAAAAATAATTATTGGGTATATGGACTGGATGGTAATGCAAAAGAAAATATTGAAGATCAAAAATGGTCTAACCAGAATGTTTTTGTGTTTGGATCTGAAGGAGATGGTCTTAGAAGGTTAGTAAAAGAAAACTGTGATCATCTTATTAAAATTCAAATTAACAAAGAAATTGAGAGTTTGAATGTTTCTAATGCAGTCTCAACAACTTTGGGTATTTTTAGATTACTTGAGAGAAAAAATTAAAATCCAAAACTAGATTTTATTCCATCTACAATAAATTGAATTGCGAGAGATGCCAAAATTAAAGCTATTACTCTTGAAAATACATTTAAAATATTTTTACTAGTATAGTTTGCAAGAATAGCAGAAAATATCATGTGAAATAATGTTACAATCATTACAAAGGTTAAAGCAATATAAACCATTATTAATTTTTCTGGTTCCTTCGAGCTTGCATTTACTAAAAGCAAAACAGAAGTTAAGGCTGCTGGTCCAGCAATTAATGGAATGGCGAGTGGAAAAATTGAAATTTCTTCTAAAGTTTTTTCACTTAAAACTTTATTAGCGCTCTCCTCTCTTCTTAATCTTCTTTTATCTAAGAGCATTTCAATTGAAATAATAAATAAAATTATACCACCTGCAATTTTTAGAGAGTCTATTGATACCCCAATCCAATTGAAAAAAAATTTACCTCCGTATGCAAAAACAATTAGTACTATAAAAGCAATTAAGGATGATTTAATTGCAATTTTAAATCTTTGCGCTCTTGTTGCTCCTTCTGTTAATAATAAAAATAAAGGTCCAATCCCTGCTGCATCTATAGCAACAAATAAAACTGCAAAAGAATTAAAAAAAGTTGAACTCATAATTAACATTTATTTTGGCGGGAGTGACGGGACTCGAACCCGCGGCCTCCTGCGTGACAGGCAGGCGCTCTAACCAAGCTGAGCTACACCCCCAAAAAAAAGCGGTGCAGACAAAATTATGCTGTCACCACAATTTAAAACAAGTAATCAAATCTTATATATAGAATTATACAAAATGTCTTTTTAATTTTACTTTAGGAATTTGAAGACAATAAATATGAGCCTCTGTTTTCTTTTTATTCTTTAAGTAAACATCAGTTTTTGTTCTGAAATAATGTTGACCTTCAAAATAATCGATTTTTTTCCATATATTTTTAAGAATGTACGAGGTTAATAAATAGCCGTTTATTTTTTTACCTTTAGAATCGGAAATAATCGCATCATACTCAATATCTTTTTCTAACTTTATTTTTCTAACAAAACCAAATGTGAATGCTTTTTGCCAACAACCCAAAATATTTTTTAAAATAAAAAAATTTTTATTATTTGGCATTAAGCTGCCGTAGACGAACAATTTATCCATAACTTTATGGTGGGCATCGTAAGAATCGAACTTACCACCCCTTGCGTGTCGAGCAAGTGTTCTACCAATGAACTAGATGCCCTTAAAAGTAAACAATGGTGGGCGATGAGAGACTCGAACTCCCGACCCTCTCGGTGTAAACGAGATGCTCTACCAACTGAGCTAATCGCCCTTTTAATTTAAAAATCTTGTATAACAGTAATTAGCAAAAGTGAAATAATAATTACTTAGGTAAATACTTTTTAAATGCTGTAGTTTTTGAGAATACTTTTCCTTTTAAAAGATTAAATGTGTTTTGATCCTCTTTTTTAATTTTTGAGCAAGTAATTAAACCGTACTGATCTGCAAATTGATTTTTATAAAATGTCTGTTTATTTTTAAAATCACTCACACAATTCTTTAAATAATCACTAGGATAAAAAAACCAGATAATTAGCAACAGAGGAATTATATACCAATATTTTTTAATTATTTTCATTTTTTATTATTAAGTACTATTTATTAACTAAAAATATATAAGTTAAGAAAAATTTATTATGGATTGGATACAAATTTTTAATCTTTTAATTGTAATGATGATGGCCGCTTCAGTTGCTGGCTTCATGGCAGGTCTACTTGGTGTAGGAGGCGGCTTAGTAATGGTTCCTGCACTTTATTATGCATTTACAGTTCTTGATTATGAAATGGCAACTAAAATGCATTTAGCTTTGGGAACTTCTTTAGCAATTATTATACCTACATCTATCATGTCTACTCGAACGCACATGAAATTTAATGCAGTTGATTTTGGTCTGATAAAGTCTTTTGGTATTTATATTGTTTTAGGTGTTATTATTGGAACTTTATTGGCATCTAATCTAAAAACAGCCAATTTAGTATTATTTTTTTCAGTTTTTGCATTCTTGGTGGGTTTGTTTTTCTTATTTTTAAAATCAAAATTAGAAGAAACTGAAAGAAATATTCCAAAAATTTATAAAATTATTATTGGAAATTTTATAGGTTTTATTTCGGTGCCCTTAGGTATTGGTGGGGGGTCACTATCAGTGCCATTTATGAGATTATTTGGTTACGATATGAGAAAGGCTATTGGAACATCTGCGGCTATTGGAATTTTGATTGCAATTTCAGGAACTATTAGCATGATTTTAAGTGGAGCTATATTTGCGGTAGTTAATTCCCCACTTAGTTTTGGTTACTTTAATCTTGCGGGTTTTTTAGTTTTTGTACCGGTAACTATGCTAATGGCCCCACTTGGGGCAAAAGTTGTACATAAAGTAAGTAGAAACTTAATTACAAAAATTTTTGGAATTTATTTAATTCTAATTTCTTTAAGAAGTTTTATAGAATATTTAAATATTAAATAATTTAATTAACTGGTCTTTCGTTTGAAATTTCTTTTAGTTTTTGGGTTTGTGACATGTCAATTTCAACCCAATCGATTGGTGTTAATGATTTAGTCAAAGCAACTTTAAGAACTTCATCAACAGTTTTAACAGGTATAATTTTTAAACCATCAATTACATTCTTTGGAATCTCAGCAAGATCTTTTTCATTTTCATCAGGTATTAAGACAGTTTTAATTCCGCCTCTTAAGGCTGCTAATAATTTTTCTTTTAAACCGCCAATTGGAAGTACTCTGCCTCTTAATGTAACTTCTCCAGTCATAGCCACATCTCTTTTAACTGAAATTCCAGTTAATGATGAAACAATTGATGTAACCATTGCTATGCCTGCTGATGGTCCATCTTTAGGCGTTGCTCCTTCAGGAACATGAATATGAATATCTTTTTTTTCAAAAACAGGAGGAATGATACCGTACTCTAAACATCTAGATCTAACGAAAGATTTTGCGGCCTTGACGGACTCTTGCATCACTTCACCTAATTTTCCAGTAATTTCCATCTTGCCTTTGCCTGGCATTATCAAAGATTCTATAGTTAACAATTCACCACCAACTTCCGTCCAAGCAAGCCCAGTTACAATTCCTGTACCATCTTTATTTTCAATTTCACCGTATTTGAATTTTTTAACGCCAAGATAATCATTAAGATTTTTTTCGTCAATTTTAATCAAATCTTTAGTTTTAGTTACAATATCTTTAACCCCTTTTCTTGCTAGTTTTGAAATCTCTCTTTCTAAACTTCTAACTCCAGACTCTCTTGTGTAGTATCTAATAATATCTTTTAGCGCCTCATCAGATACAGCCCATTCCCCTTGCTTTAATCCGTTTTCTTTAATTTGTTTTGGTAAAAGATATTTTTTAGCAATTTCCATTTTTTCATCTTCTGTGTAACCAGAGATTCTAATTACTTCCATCCTGTCTAATAATGGACCATGAATGTTTAAAGTATTTGCAGTAGTTACAAACATTACATTGGACAAATCATAATCTAC
>Ga0247832_1004082_pt1 | contig 18875 bp, 15 predicted proteins | sample LaCruzMarch2015__10_FD_192407 | JGI IMG/M metagenome (GOLD analysis project Ga0247832, IMG submission 192407) | Freshwater microbial communities from meromictic Lake La Cruz, Castile-La Mancha, Spain - LaCruzMarch2015_4m | ecosystem: Environmental > Aquatic > Freshwater > Lake | place: Spain... | reverse complement strand
TAGAAATGGAGATTTAATCCCCGAAATTGAAAGCGATATAAAGTGGTCTGATGCTAAGAAAGGGGCCAGGTCCATTTATGACAATTCCCCTAATTATGGAAACCTACTGGGTAATTTATACAATGGTTATGTCATTCTGGATGGACGAAACATTTGTCCTGTTGGTTGGCATTTGCCAAGTGATTCTGAGTGGGAAATGCTTATAAAAACTTTGGGAGGCGTCAATGAGGCCAGTGTAAAATTAAAGGCGACAAAAGGCTGGACCAACGAGATGAATGGAACTAATTCGTCGGGAATGAATGTATTACCCAGTGGAAGTCGGAATGAAAGTGGTCAATTTGTCGGTGCGGGAAAAGTGGGCGTATGGTGGAGCAACACAAAAGATCCCCTAGGCTTAAAAATTTGGACAAGAACCCTAAGCAATGACAAACAAGAGGTTGGCCGCTTCGCTTCAAATCCACAGATAGGCGGCTATATCAGATGTGTTCAGGATTGAGTTTGGAGGTTAGCTGGTAGGTTTTAACCTAGAGAAAGGAACTTTAGTTTTTTATTGTGATTTTCGAAATTTTGTGTTAGTTTTAGAGTTAGCAATTCTAAGAATAGCGAGTAGATTTATTTTAAACATAAAATTTAGATTAAAAAATGGAAAAAAAAGACTTTACTGAACCAGTTATTGGGTTTTTCGAAACCATAGCTGCAGCTGATATGGAAAAAATACATTCGGCAATTATAGGCTGGATATTTTCAGAGAATTCCGAAATATTCAATTCTGATGATAAAGCATCAATTATAAAAGAGTTACTGGTTGATAAAATAAAATCCGAGCCTTATTCATCCTTTAATTTTAATCCACTCAAGGTAGATGTAGAAAAAGACAATATAGATATATTGTTGACTGGTGATAAATGGTTGATTGTTATTGAAAACAAGGTAAAATCAAGTCAACACAGTAATCAACTGTTGAAGTATGAATATTTAACTGCAAAGGATGATAAAACTACGAATGAATTAAAAGAAAAGGGTCAGTTTAGCGATAAGCTAACCAGAATTAACATAGACAAAAAAGAACCTTTTTACATTTTGTTATCTTTGATTGAAGAGAAGTCTAACGATGACAATAATAAGTGGATATCCTTAACATACTCCAAGCTTCATGAGATTTTGGAAAAAAGATTCAATATCCATCCTACATCCGAAAATAAAATTATTTTTAACTCCTATTTAAACACAATCAAAAATTTATCAGATGTTTTAACTGCATTTAGAAACAAACATCAAGATTACAAGTTTGTTTTCATAGAAAACACCACAGATTCATCTGATATTCCTTTTTATTCATACATTAAAAAGTTAAGGTTAGAAACAATTTTACAAAAAGCTTTCTATTTACAACTGAAAACAAAAATTTCTGACTTTTTAGAATTATCCGGATATAATATATCGTATAATGTAAGTGAGACAAGAGGTAATGCATTAATTGATATCTATTTTAATGAAATTAATATTAAAGGAATTAGGATTGGAGGATACAAAGTCAAGCCAATATTGCAATTTCAAGGCAAAGCGGTAAAATTAGGTCTAGGGTTAATAAACGAAGAAAAAACGAGAACAAAAATAAATATAGAAGATTTAAAAAAACTTAAACAGGAATATGCTCAATTATTGCTCAACAGCAATAAATTTAGTTCTATTCTTAAATCAAATAAACAAACCAGCACTGAAAAAGTGGAGGAAATAGGAAAAAAATTAAGTAATCCTAAATTATACAACGGATTTATTTCTTATCCACTGAATGAAACAAATGATTATTGGCAGTTTAAGCCTAGATATGAAGAATTTGTAAAAGAAAAGATAGAAGAAGCCAGAATTATTTTTCAAGAACTAGCAAGTTAAAAAGGCTATCAAAACATGTATATATGCTGTTACAATTCCCTGACGAAGAACCACAACCACAAAAAAAAACCAAACTTGGGCATGCAGATTTAATCTATTCAAATGCATCATCAATACTTACTGAGGGAAAAGGATTCATGGACGGTTATGATTTCACATTGAATCCATATTCTGGTTGTTCATTTGGTTGCAATTATTGCTACGCGGCCTTTTTTGCTACCACAAAAGAAAACATGGATAACTGGGGCTATTGGGTCAAAGTAAAGGAAAATGCGCTTCAATTACTTATTAAGTTTAGGAAAAAGCCATTAAAAGATAAAACTATCTATTTAAGTAGCGTGACTGATCCCTATCAACCTATTGAAAGAGAACTTGAATTGACAAGAAATCTTTTAATAGAGTTAATAAAGTATCATGAAATTAGGCTGGTTATACAAACCCGAAGCCCGTTAGTAACGAGAGATATAGATTTATTTAAGCAATTTAAGGCTATACAGGTTAATATGTCTGTTACTACAGATGACGAGGAGGTCAGAAAAGCTTTTGAACCACTGTGTCCTTCGAATAAAATAAGAATTAAAGCCATAACTGAAATACATGAGGCAGGAATTAATTCTTGCATCACTATGACCCCATTATTGCCAATAATTAATGCAGATAATTTTTCTAAAACCTTATTGGCAACGGGTATTAAAAAATTTATCATACAGCCATTTCACCCAGACAAAGGAAAATTTATTGCCAGCACAAGAGAAGATGCGACTAAACTAATCAAAGAATTAGACTGGAATACGTCAAAATATGAAGAAACATTAAAAATAATTCAAACCTATATTCCCGATGTAGGGATTGGAAAACAAGGTTTTGCCCCGATATAACATGAGAGAGGAAGAACAAAAACTTTTGCAATGGATTGAAAAGGAAAAAACCAGTATAGATGAAGTCATCACTGAAGCGGGAAGAAGGTTTTTTGATGATAATAAAGATAAAGGTAACTTTTCATTTGAACTGGCAGAATGTCAAGCTGAGAGCTTTAATTTAATCAATAATAAAGATTTATGTTACGACAGATATTGTACACCATTTGTATATTCCTTATGGTATCATGCAAGAAGGTTAAATACATTTATTAAATTTTTTACAAGAGCCATTTTAACATCAGCTGATAAGACAATAGAAATATTTGATTTAGGTGCAGGTACTGGAGCCGTTCAATTTGCTGTAGGTTTGGTTTGTTTAGGAATGAAAGAAATAGGCCTGACCCCGCCAAAAATCCATGTAATTAACATTGATATAAGTCCATTTATGTTAAACTATAACAGCGAATATCTGTGGAAAGCATTTCGTAAGAAATACCAAAACCTCCATTTAGATAACTTGGTTACAGTAGAATATAGCGTAAATTCATGGAATGTAAAAACCGACCAAACAATTTCAAATCCCTGGTTAACTGCAAGTTATTTGTTTGATATTTCAGATAAAAAGGAGGAGGTTACTAGTGATTTTTTTGAAATAATGAAACATTATAATCCAAGTACTGTCTTACTTCTCACTTCAAACCAGGCTACCAAGGTTAAACTATTAAATGGCGTTTTAGAAAAATTAAAAACGCAAGATTTTGTGGTTGAAAGTTTAAGTGAAGCCACTCTATTATTTAATGGTAGCTTGCTGGAGGTGAATAAACTAAGATTGGAATTAAACCAACTTTATTACGGAAAAGGACTGGAAAGAAATACGAGTTGGAATGATAACAGCTTTATAGGTACAATTTTGAAGAAAAGAACGCCTAAATTAAATTTCACGACGGCTCCAGGACCTACCCAAATAGATTTGTTCAACCCTAAAATAAAGGTCCGAAAAGATATAATATTAAGTAAAAAACAAAAAATAGCTAGCCAAAGACTGGGCAGGCCATCCTTAGTAATTGGGCCGGCAGGAAGCGGAAAGTCTGTTGTGATTTCTGAGAAAATTAAATTTATTGTTGAGTCGCAGAATTATAATCCTAACCTAAAAATTTTAGTTACTTCATTTAACAAAGCTTTAATAGCAAAGCTAGGAGAATGGATTGCACAATTACTCAACCCGGAAAGATTTGTCCGAAATATGATTTCAGCAGAAGCCAGTACCTTTATTTTTTCAAATTCTAATGAAGCCAACATCCATGTGATGCACTTTGATTTGTTACCAACCAGACTAGGAAAAATCACATTAAATTGTTTAAATGATGAACAACATCTAAACATAATTAAGGAATTTGCTGATAAATTAAAGAAAGATGGAAAAATTGACCATTCCAGATTTGATGAAATATTAGATCCTGACTTCATCTATGAAGAATATCACAGGGTATTTTATGGTATGGACATAAGAACAAAGGATGAGTATTTGAATATAAAAAGGCGGGGAATGTGGCACCCCTTGAAAAAAGATAGACGTGAAATAATATACGAATGCATAAATAATTACATGCATTATATGCATAAAATTAAGATGTACTCTTTTTTAACAAGGCGCAGATTTTTTTTGAATGATTTAAAAAATGATACTTATAAAAAGAAATTTGATTACATATTAATAGATGAATTTCAAGATTGCACGAATGCAGACTTTGAAATTTTTTTTAATCTTATACATGATGTAAATAACTTAACGTTTGCCGGAGATCTTGCACAAGCCATACAGATAGGAAAAAGTGCGGACATTCCTAGAGCAGAGAAGATGAAATATAAGAAAAATGAATTGTTAGAAGGATCATATCGATTGCCACAGAGAATAAGTGAAAGCTTAGAAAAACTATCAAAATCAATAGTCACCAGATGGAAAAGTAATGAGGGAGTTGAAGCTATTACACCCGTAAAAAATTCACCGCCAGGAGCCAGACCTATTATAGTGTTTGCGGAAAATACTACTGAAATGGCTAAAAAGGTAAATGCTATATTTGAGATATACAAAATATTTGACCTTAAAAATATGGTCATACTTGAGAGGGACAAAGAACTATGGAAGGCTCTAAATAATTTAAAAACGCCATCTGATACAGATAGTATATTGAGACTAAAAGGGCTTGAAAAAGATTGTATTTTGTGGAGTACCAGAATTGAAATTAATGACGAAAAGGAGGTATATGAGTTTATATATACTATTCTTACCCGAACCTCCAGCATATTAATTATTTCTTTATTTAACGATACTGTAGAAATTTTTAAAAAAGTAATCAATTTGTTAGATACGGAGAAACTAATTTTTTGGGACCATGTGACCAAGCAAAAATATAATTTTTTTTGCAAAAAAGTCGAAATAGAAATCCAGGAAAATGAGGACTTAGATGATAGCTTGCTTATATAATCGCAACATTCAAGTCACAAATGAAACTTTAATTTTTTAACCGTTAAAAATTAAACTATGATAGATTTAGGAAACGTTGAATTTATTTCTAAAAGCCATTTAAGATATGAAAATGGCGAAGTTGTACAAGGTTTACAAAATTGTGGCCGAGGAATAAATATTGAAAAAAATATTAATGGATGTAAAGGCTATAAAATACCAAACGGCGTAGGTTACATTGTTACTATTTTTGATTTAGAAGGAGAGCATCCTGTTTGGGGAACTAATGTCATAGTAACTCCAAAACCTATGAAAATTATAAGTCAATCTTCTGATAAAATCATTTTACGAGGTTACATCGTTGAAGCACAAACTCCATTTGGTTTCATGGAGGTTGATCTGGCAGATTATGGCTTAAGTTTATTTTTAAAAAATGGAGTTATAGATTCATGTGCATTGCACATGTTTGATAGAAATGTAGTTCTAGTGTATTTACCCTAATAAAAACAACGTGAGTATTACCGGATTAAAGTGAGTCCTTCGTCACTTTTGGTGAAAATTTCTTATTTTGTTTAAATAAAAAAATAGGAATGATCAAGAACCGGCTAATTTCAACAGGAATCTTCATTGAAATGGGTGTATTGAAATAGAATATGAGCTTAATAAAATTAATGTAATCAACAAAAGTGACGAAGAACCCTATATTTTACCAAGTTTTCTGAGTTCCCAAAAACATTTTGCAGTCGCTGTAATGTCAACTGCAGCATTATGGGCTTCATCAAAACCTGTCCTAAAAAGTTTATAATGTAGTTCTGAAAGCTTTGGCCATTTGTAGCCATAAGGGCCATCTATTGCACAAAAATTTGTAGATTTTTCCATTGTGCATATTTTGTTTTTACTTGGAATAGTGTTTTGCATTCCATTTCTCAAAAATTCTGAACCAACAATTTTTTCGTCAAAAGACATATTGTGTGCAACAAGATAACTTGCCTTTCCAACTAGAGTATTAAATTGTTGTAAAACAGAACTGATTGAGTGTCCTTCTCTAAGAGCCTTTTCTGTTGATATTCCGTGAATTTTTGAAGCATCAGTCGGAATAGTAAAACCATCCGGCCTAATAATAAAATCACCTCCTAAAATTTTATTGCCACTACTATCATAATACAAAAATGCAAGTTGAACAAGTCTGGGCCAATTGTTTAAGTCAGTTACTGGAGCTTTCCAATTTTTTGGTAACCCTGTTGTTTCTGTGTCAAAAAATAGATACATTATTTATCGTTTTTGTAATTATGCTTACTCTTTTCAGTTTTCAGCGTCCCTGTTTTTTTTGCTGTCTTATTAAATATCTGCATTAGTAATGAAAAATAAATCAGCAAGGATGATTTTGATTACCTTTTTCAGCAGAAAATGATTTTTGAAATGCCAAATAATAAACCAGAACTAAAAACAATTAAAATTAAAACAACACCCAAACAACCGCTATTTTTATTTTTATTTTGGTCTTGAAGATGCTTCTTAAACCCTTGTATTTGGTGGTCCAACTCTTTCCCCATTGAAACTGGTTTTCCTTTCAACTCCTCGTTTTCAAATTTCAAAATTGTATTTTTAAACTCGCTCCAACTCTTGATTCTTGGAGCAGTAGCAAGGTAATTACCCGCACCTAACATTCTAGTATATTCTTTATTGCTGCTATCTATTTGTACATCATATTCTGGCTCCCACCATACAGCGAAATGCTGTTTAGCATTTGTATAAATGAAAGGATATTGAAGCTTAGTAGCATGATTACATGAGGGACAAGTCGCAACATTTATTTGGTTTGTCATCACCAATTCTCTGTTTTCAGGATATTCCCCCCAAATAGTACGATATAATGTAAAATCAAATTGAGTACTACAATTTGGACAGGTTATTTTGGCTTCTATTCTTTTGCTCATAATTTTATTATTGATTATCCAAGTCTTCGGTAGAACTGTTTTGAATACTAATTAATTTAAACTGTGGTAATTCATCCCCTTCCAAATATTGGATTGTTAACTTGTCAAAGAAAGATTTAGTTACAATGTCTTTCTCCAAAAACTGCTCAATGTCTGGAAAAACTGCCAAAATATTATCATCACAAACTTTAAGTCTGTACCTAATATTTTTGAAAAACTTGATTTCAGAATATTCAATTTTCTCATCAGCCAAAATTGTCTGAATGGCAAAATCAATTAAAGTCAATTCCTCTTTTTCGGTTAAGGTAGATTTTTCTAGCAAGTCAAAATAATAGGAAATGAATTCCTTACCTCTTGTATTAATCTTTTTTACAAGGGAGTTAATTTCAGCTTGAAAGTTGAAGTCTTTGAACAATGGCGAATTCTCACACATTGTTTTGATTAAGGCAATTTCTCTATTGTCAATATGCCCATCAGATGCCATACAGCAAAAGGCTGATTTAAGCAATAATTTGTCGAAGCTAATTGTGTCCATATTTTTTCAATTTTAAGTTTTAAAACCAATTATTGGGCGTTCATTAGAATTGTTCTCTTCAATTTCCTCCTCAATTTTCTTTCGCATCAATTCGTATTTTTTCAATTCTGAAAGAGGTACAGTTGGTCTTTGATTTTTAATAATAAATTCTAATATTTCCATTGATATTCTTTTGGATTTGTCACGTATTGTTTTACGAGAAGCCTCATCAATCAATAATTTTATATCACTTGTAACATAGTTTTCTGTTAACTCGGCCAATTTGTTATAGTTAATTCCAAAGTCTAGCGGACGATCTTTTAAATAGATTTCAAATATTGACTTTCTTGCTTCCAAGTCTGGAGGGGGAATATAGAACCACTTCTCTAATCTTCCCGACCTTAAAACTGCCTTATCTATCAAGCCGGGCTTGTTTGTTGAACCAATTACAAAAACTCCTGATTCTCCAATATTATCTAATTGAGATAAAAATTCATTAACTTCTCCACTTTGACTTTGATTGTTCAATTTTTCACGATTCGGAACCATTGCATCCAATTCGTCAAAATATAAGATGGTAGGTGCTTTTTCCCTTGCGTCCTTAAATAGATTTCCAATTTTTTCTTGAGATCCATGAACATAAATACTAGCAATATCAGAAGAAACAACTTTTATAAAGTTGTAGCCTGCTTCTTCTGCAAATCTTTCTGCAAAAAATGTTTTACCACAACCGGGAGGACCATAAAGAAGCATTCCATTAGGTAAACCAAGATTATGTTTTTTATATTCTTTAGGGTTTTCAATCACGTCAATCACATCATTTTTTAGCTGGTCTTTTAATTTATTCATACCAGCAATAGCACTAAACCCTTTACCTTTTTTTACGGTGAAAGCTACTTTCGTTTTTTCCTCAATTGGTTGTTTGATCTTTTCTTTTATTTCTTCAACTTTAATTTCTCCATTAAGTGATTTCAAAAATTCATCTGCATTTTGAAATCTACTTTCTGGGTCATTTTGCAAAGCTTTCCTTATAATTTTTAGGATAGTACCGTCAAAATCCGCTACTTTATTTTCAATGTTTGGAAATGCCAATGGCTTCTTTCTTTCTTCCAATATAAATTCTTCAACATTTACTCTACTTGCTCTATATTTAGATACTTCATTAGTCCATGGCGTAATTCCAAATAGTAATTGATACATAATCACTCCAACTGAAAAAATATCAGATTGTGGAGAAAATATATTATTAAAGCATTCAGAAGCGACATAGTTTATATCTAAACCTTCTTTATTGAACGCTCTTGTGGAAGAATGAAATAATCGAGCATAGCCAAAGTCAATAATTTTTGCTTCTGGATCTTCACCAGATAAATCAAGCATAATATTTTGAGGTGTAATTTCATTATGAATAATAGGCGAAGGCAAATTATGCAAATAATTTAATCCACTTAAAACTCCACCGATAATTTGTTTTATTTCATAGAGGGATATGAGTGGCTCTCTTTTATTTTTTTCAAATAAAGTTTCACCCGCAATAAAATCTAAAACTAAGTAACCGTATCGTTTATTTTCAATAAATAACTCACCACTATCAGCATAACTTAAAATATTTTTGCTTTTAAGTTTCTTGACAATCTCAATTTCCAACAAATTATTATTGTCATAAGCTGACCTATGAAGTTTTGAGTAATTAAACAACTTAAGGAAATATAATTTCCCATCGTTGCCTTTTACACGATATGTTTCAGCATTACTCCCATACTTTATAAAAAGCAAAACTTTATATTTTTCATTTATTGAAAAATTCTTGAAAAATAAGTTTTCTTGAAGTGTACTCATTTAAATTTGGACAAATTCAGTTTTCACAATAATTAGATTTTAGGTATATCAATGGGTTGACGGGGATCAGTTCTATCAATTAAATCACTAATTTGTTCACATAGTTGTTTTAATTGATGCAGACTTCCTCCGTTGCGAATATTAGATTTAGCTAGATTGACGTATTCTCGAGCTCTAGAGGCATTAAGCCAAATTATAGTCGTGAAATTATCATCAGTATATTCAATAAAATCAGCTTCTCTTTCGCCGTCATCAGGCATAATACCTACAATTATTGCTCTAACAAAATCATCTATATTTTCGATAGTTTCTTTTGCCAGCGTCAAATCTTCTGCTAATATTATTCGATCAACTTTTGAATTAAAGTCGCTCAATCTTGCGTCAACTTTTTGCATATCTAAATTAGAGTCTAAGCTACTATTATTTATTTCTTCAACAATCTCTTCTGCTTTAAAGTAAGATTCTTTTAACTCCTTTTTTGTTCTCGGCCATTCAACTTTATCCGCCTCACCTTCGATAATTAATCTGATTTTTCTTAAATCATCGAGAATACGAATTTTTCCATTTTCGCTTCCTTCCTCATTTTCGAAGTCCTTTAATAATACCTTTAAATCTGAAATACATTTTTCTAACAACTGATTACTATTTTCTTCATTAAGTTCTTCTGCCTTTTTTATATCTGACTTAAGTTCTTTTAATAACCATTTACCATCAACTTGAGCTGATTTTTCAATTACAACTTTAATTTCTTCCGTATGATTTAGTAAAGGGAAAAAAGCAGAACACGTTGGAGTTCCATTGTTATCGAACTTAAGGGTTACTTCAAGTTCAGAATTAGCCGGTAAGACGCCTGGTATTGTTTCGCCAGTAATAATAACATCTACAACATGATTGCTATGGAACGAACTTTTTCCCGCAGCATCATCCTCTCCCTGATAAAGGGGAATTCTTAAAACATCTGTTACCTTGCCACCAGTTATTTGTTTAGGTATTTTTAATTTGTTTGAAATACCAACTGCTCCATTTTGAATTTGATTTTTTTCCAAACCTTTTAATGGTTCAAACACTGATAATTTCTTTTGTTCATTCCAAACTTCAATTCCCCAAGCATAAGGTAATGGAGCATGAGGAGTTGTAATTCCTTCAAGTATTGTAAAGTTATTCGGTTGGCATTCTAATTTATTACCCTTGTCATCGGTTAAGTTAATTGTAAAATAGTTCGAAGTGCCTTTGTTTAATAATAAATCAATTAAAGATGCACGTTCACTAATTTGTTTTTTGTCGCTTTTAAAAACTTTATCATCTCTATAAATAACAACAAAAAGATTTTCTGGAACGGCTTTATTTGATGAACCCTTCGCTACCTTGACATTTACTCTTACTTCCTCACCTACAACAGCAGCATCGTATTTTAAATCTAAGGCAATAGTGCCAACTGGAGGCGGTGGTGCAACAACACCAATTTCTTTCGTGGAAGCGTATAATGCAGCACCAATAGCAACAGAGGTCATTTGATTTTTTGCAATTACATTTTCTGTTATTTGCTCCTTAAGCATACTCTGTACAATAGGAGAATATGTAGGACCACCAACAAGGATTAAACACTCTAACTGAGACCCTTTTAAGTTGTTTTTTGTTAAAATATTCTTCGTAATATCAATTGCTTTTTGATAAACAGGACCAAAAACTACAGCTAATTGCTCCTGCGTTATAGTCATGTTTAAATTAAATTCAGTTCCATCATCATCAGTTGCTCTTATATCACCAGGAAATGTTGCAATATCAGTTGTTGGATTACCTGAAAGTTGAACCTTTGCGTCTTCCGCATAACCTTTCATTGCATTACGTAATATTTCTTTTTTTGAAGAATCTTTTAAAAAGCTTTTTATCGAATAATTTTCATCTAAATAAGGAATTATCAATTTATCAACCATGGCTAAATCTAAATCCTTTCCCCCTAAATTATTATCTCCAGCAGTATCAATAACCGTCATAATACCCTGAACAACCTTTACAAGTGCTACGTCAAAAGTACCTCCTCCAAAATCAAAAACTAGCCAAATTCCATCCTTGTTTTTAGCATCTAGACCATAAGCTATAGATGCAGCGATTGGTTCTTGAAGTAATTCCACAACTTCAAAGCCAGCTAATTTACCTGCTTTTATAGTAGCTTCATTTTGCGGAACTTTAAATCTTGCCGGAATAGTAATTACTATTGAATTAACATTTTCGTCTTTGACAAATGATTTTAGTTTTAGTAATATTTCCGCGGAAAGTTCCTCAGAAGTAAATTCTTTATTTAAAAACGAACTAGGATAGGGTATATCTGTACCCATTGTCGTTTTAAACTCTAAATATGCATTGGAGGCACCATCATTATTTAGTTCCAATGCTCTTAATTTTTCAGTTCTGTATACTTTTGCAGCAGCAACCCCTTGAATTATACTTTTTCTTGGAGTAACAGCTATGCAAGAAGGTAGTGTATCCATTTGAACATCTGATTTTAAAATAACAGGTTTGCCATTCTCCATTCTTGCAATAGCAGAATTTGTTGTTCCTAGATCTATTCCGTAGTCAATTTTAGTTCTCATATGTTGTTATTTTTTATTGTCCGATTGATATTTCTACTTGTGCAGCTTGAATTTGCTCACCATTATACTTCACTAATGGTTTTATGATTTTTGTGATTTTTTCTTCACCCGAATTTAGATTAAAGTCTATTGATTCACCTACAACAATAATGTTAAGACGGTCGTCATATTTTTGTCCTAGCAGATCAACTATTTCATATTTGTTAGCTTTGAAATTATCTATTATTCTTTTTACAGAGCCTTTCAAAGCTATCGCCTCTTGTTTTGTTGGGTCAAGGGTATTTACAAATGTATTTATTCTGGTAACTTCATCAGCTACTCTGAGTGTTAATGAATGATCCTGCTCTAAAATGGCTGCTGGATATTTTTCTTTATTTAATTCAGAAATAGATAAAAATATTTGTTCAATTCCTGCCACTTGTTTGTTATACTCCTCAAACAATTTTTGCTCGATAGTATTTAAACTGCTTTTAGTGCTTTCTATTTCTTTGTTAATTTCCTTTTTAGAATTATCCAATTTATTGATTAATTCCGACTTGTCTATATCTTGCCTTTTTTTCCAAAAGAGAAACAAAACGCCCGAAAGTAAAATTGCCAGCAAAACTCCAATAATACCATAAAGCGAGTTTTTACTTAGGTCTTTACTCACTGTTTTAATTTTGCCATCACTTACTACACCACTTTGAGTAATTTTGTTAGCAAGGTCTGTTTTTGTTTGAGAAATTGCAACTTCGTTTGCAACAGTTTTATTTTCTAAACTATCAATTTGCTTATTTGCAGTTGATAATTTTAAATTTAATCCTTCAATATCTCTAGCTTGCTTAGAAGCGTTATTTTCTAACACCTCAATTTTTTTTAGCAAAGGAGATATATCTTTTTTTAATTCTTCCGAAGTTAACTGCTGAGCAAAAGTAATTTGCGAAATTATCAGTAGGGCTGCTATTGCTATTTTTTTCATATTAGAATTCTGTTTGTTGAAGTTTAACTTGTAAATCACTAATTCGTTTTTGTTGCAATTTTATTTGAATGGCTTTTTCTTGTTCACTTCTGGTCTTTATTTGCCTTATCTTATTTTCTTGATTCCTAATTAGAGAGTCTCTATCTGCTTGACTTCTCAAAAATTGCCACTCCTTTATTGTTTCCATTTCACTATTAGCTGCGTTGATTTCACTTTGAAGAAATACTTGATTTTGAATATCTCTCAGTTTTCGTTCTGCTTGAGCTTTTTCTTGTTGTATTTTTTCTTTGGGTGATAAGGTTGATATTCCAAGCTGCCCAGCAAGGTCTTTAATACCCTCAAGATTTTTTTTATAGTGTGTTTTGAGTGTAGAATTCATATCAAAACTTCCCATCTTAAATGTTATGTCCAAAGCCGTCTGTATCGAAGCCGCATCTGATGATAATGAAGCACCGTATGAACGTCTCTCTGATGCTTCAATAATTTCATTTACAGCTTGAACAAGCATATTTTGAGCATTTTGAACTATTGCACTACTTATGTTTAAATAAAAATCATCGTTCGTACCAAGTGCTTTTTTTATTTCAATTAATTTAGGCTTGCAAGAATCAATTAAATCTTTTGCATTATTGATTGTGTCTGATAATGATTGAAATCTCTCTAGTTTAGAATCTAAGAAAATCAGCTCATCTTCAATTAATTTTTGTCTATCTCTATTAGGTTTTTCATCAATCCATTCCTGTAAATTCTCTGTATTCTCTGCACAACGTTGAGAAACAATATTGCCTATAGCAATTGACCTTGCTAACTCAAATAAATTCATTGACTCATCACTAGGATCAAAATCCTCATCCTCAAACTCTTGAAAAAAGTCTATCCCACATTGTAAAATTTCATTCGCCAATTTATCAGCAATATTTTGATACCTAACATCACTTGTATCAAGAATATTTTTTAATTGTTCAATACTTGCTTCAGTATTTTCATATAACTCATTACCAAAAATTTCAGAATCTCTTTTATCAGCTTGTCGTTTAGCCTTTGTTTTTGAAATTTCATCCTCAATCTGCCTAATCGGCTTTTGAATAAAACCTTTAAAAAATTCTTCTTTAGCTGAAAAATTAAGTTTGTTTAGTAATGTTAAAAATTTATCAGTACTAAAGTCATATTTTTTTTCAATTTCAGCATGAAGTTCATTTAAAAAAATAAGCTGAAGTTCAACTTTGTTGGTTCTATTATTTTCATCAGTCGAAACTCTTACTAAATCTGCTGAAAATTCGCTTTCAAGAAACTTTAGTTTTAGGGTAATCCCTTTATTTAAACTAATTTCATTTATAACATTGTTTTTTAATCCTGAATTAAGAAATAATGTTGAAAGATTAAAGTGTGCTGAAGCATTCCTTTGGCTTATTTCTTTTCCTTTAATAAAGTTCGCCCAAATCAATGCAGGTTCCCTTATTTCATTACATTTTAATAAATCAAAGGCAGCTTCATCTTCAATGTCATTAGATTTATAAAACCAGAATAATGCGGCTTTTATTTTACCACTATCCAGATGAATTTTGGATTTAGCCATATTGATTCTTTCTATCGTCCTATTTAGATTCCCCAATATAGGAAAACTAAAATCTTCATCCGGATCAACCTCAGCCTCGATTGATTGTATTAGTCTATTAATATGTCTTACTTGCTGCGGTGCAGATGCCCCGACTAGTAAACCGATTACTCTATATGGGTTATCCTGTATTTGTTGCATTTATCGATGAGTTTAACAGTCTCAAATTTAAATATTAACTGGTGCTTTGGGTTTTTGTAATTAGTGAACATTGTGTTCTGTTCCTCTTCCTATATCTTTTGTTAGCATGTTTGTTTTATTTTAAAATGACAAAAATAATTTCTTACACCTAGGTAAAATATTAAAGTAACTCCAAGCATGATATTTAACGTTAACATGTATGGAGGAATTTCAGATTAATGTAACAAAATAAGATTTGGCAGATGAATAGGTTTTCTATAAATTTACTTCCAAATATAGTTTATTTTTTTTAAATCCTAAAAAATAATTATGATGCTCTCTAAGAAGCTAGTGGAACAAGGTTTAAGTATATTACCGGAAAATAATTAGTTCCAATTTTAATAATTTCCATACGTTAATACGGCAGTTTTTGAGCCCCTTTCCATCTCAAAATTAAAATATGCATCTTGACTGTGTAAAAACTTGTCACCAAAATCAGTATTTCTATCATAAACATATCTGTTCCCGTCTTTTGACCAGCAACGGTCAATATTTTCTAACCCATAATAAAATAAACTTGAATTTTTATTAGGCGCCTTCGGGATAGGAAGTGAACATATTCGATCAAGCTTTTTATAAAATTTATCGTCAGGAAGAGAATTGAATTCAAGGATGCATTTTACCTTAATTTCTGAATCAAACCCGTTTAAATGCTGAATTTCAGAGCTAACAATGCTAAATTTTGGAATTTCGACACCTAAAATCCTTTGCATTTCATTCCTATTTTCGTAACGCGTCGAAAATTTCCTGTGGATTCTATCCGGGCTTGGAAATAGTTGTAAAAAAAACCAAAAAGCTGCCAAAGCAATAATTGAAAGCATGGCTATTCCGGTCAGACAGCCAATTTTCCATCCTTTTTTAGCAAATTGATACGTAACAGAAATTGGTAAAACTAATAGTCCTATAATTATGAACCATAAACTATCAAAAATAAAGGCGAGTCCAATTAAAGATGCCGAGAATAAGGGTATTAGCCACCATTTATCAAAACAGTATGAGAATAATTTTTTCATTTACATTTTTTTTAACGTCAATTTTCTATTTAAAACGGTTATACTAAGATACTCCCATGATTGTAGTGTCCTACCTTCCGGTTTTTAGCAAAAATCAAATAATTTAAGTCCATAAAATCTATTTCAGCTCTAATAATTTAAGCGGCATTTTCCCTACAATATAATTCTTAGGTTCATGATGTTAGATTTTTAGAATAAATGCAAGGTAAACCATTAAAATGACAAAAAACACGCGACTTATTAACCGTAGCTAATTAGATGATAAGCGTAGTAAATAGCCTGAAAAAGCCCGATTAAGCGTTGGTTTTGAAACTGAATTATTTTCTTAATACATGAATTTTTTTCGTAGCTTTAGAAAAATACAAAAAATGGAAGGTAGGTTTTTAGCTGTTTCAGCCTCTGTAATTATTTGGATTATTGGCTATATTATTTCGCTGCGTTACTTTAGTCATAAATTTACTAATGAAGTTAAAATACTTGACAGTAAAGAAAAAGCTGATATAAAAATGCTAACTTATGCTATCGTCGGAACACCTTTTTTATCACCAATGCTGGCAAGCACAGCATTTAGAATTGGTGGAATATTAGAAAAAGGAAGAGGCATCGCCTGGGGTTGTTATATCGAAGATTTTTCCTTGATTACTATCTTTCTTTGGCTAGGCTCAGTGATTTTATTATTTATCATGCTAATAATTGATTTATTGCAACCTGCTCCTGGTCCACATTCGAGAAAAAAAGATATAGTATTATACTTAATACATCATTTATACACGCTAATCCTTTTTTACCTAATGCTTTTTTTAATTCCAATTTTATCAGGGCCATTATCCGGAAAGGGATCCTCATGTCTTTGAGTGGCTAATCCGGTCGCCATTGTGCCAGTTATTCATGATTTAGTTATCATCGTCAAAAAAACTTTGACGATGTTAGGATTAAGAATTAACACCATGGAAATAAGACAAATAATAAGGCTCAAAAAAGAGAGAAACAGTAACAGGAAAGTTGCTGGTTTGCTCAATTTAAGCCGCAACACAGTGTGGAATTCCGGATTTAGTGGCTCACCACTTTAACCCAGAATAACCTCTCTTATTAATCAATAGTAGCTTTCCCGGCTATTTAACTTATAATTTATTATTAATCACTCATACATGTTAATTATGGAAAATTTTAGTTTAGAGGAGTACAATGCACTCAAGGCCTCAGGGGTCAAGTTTAATTTTTCGGAGGAAAATCTTATGCGCCGAGATTTTCGTGGCTTTGATTTATCTGGGGAAAACTTTGAAAGAGCTAATGTAGAAGGCTCAGATTTTTCTGGTGCAAATTTAACCAATACTATTTTCATTGGCGCAAATATGAAGGGTGCTAATTTTAGTAACGCAAATTTGACAGGAGCAAAGTTCACCAAAATTGGAATTCGTGCAACAGTTCTAACTGATTCCATTTTTATTGGTGCTAATCTTACAGACGTAGATTTGTCGGAAGGCTCATTGTATCGTGCTAATTTCCAGAGAGCTAATCTCACTGGAGCAATTCTATTAAAATCAAGAATTCATGGAGCTAATTTTAGAGAAGCAAATTTAACTTATGCTAATCTGACTGAAGCCAACGGAACTAATCTGGGAATGGGAAATTCTGTTTCTGTTTTTTTCAACAATGCAAATTTAACGGGCGCAAATTTCACCAATGCTGATTTGGAAAATGCAGATTTTTCTGATGCAATTACTACAAATTGTATATTCGACAAAGCAAATCTAAAAAATAGTATGGGAATGAAATAACCTTTTCCATCTACTGATTCTTTACATTTCGTAGTATCCTAACGCATTTTTCAGCCTATCTGCCACGGTATTTCTAAGTTTCTCTGGTTCTATCACCTGAACATTATCGGCATAAGAAAGGACAAATCTTTCAAATTCATAGTTCAAAATGATCTTTAACCGTATTTCTAAGGTATTCTTATCTAGCCACTTAGGTTTTTGAGAACCATGAACTGGCTTCGTTTCTATGTATTTCGCTGTTAATCCTGTAAATTGAAGAACCACCTTTTCTACCTCCGCCCAAGCTGGTTTAGTTACCCCAATGATATCATCAAAATATTCATTCCAATCTATAACGGTATTTTCCAGAAAAGGATGTTGCATTTCTTTAAATGAAATAATTCTATCGATTGCTAAATTCCAGTCATACTTTTCTTTTTCCGGATTATAGCCAAATAAAAACCACCTATTATTGTATTGTTTCAAAAAATAGGGGTGAATCATCACATCAAATGGCGTATCATTTTCAAAAGTCTGATAACTTACTTTAAGTACTTTTTTATAGAAGATGGCATTATATAATGGTCCCAAAAGTTCAATGCCCTTAAGGAACTCATTACTTTCGAACTCCATGACTGTTCCGGTCGATTTATTGGAAGTGATACCCTGTTTAAGTTTAGGTATGAGCTCGTTCATCCATTCAAATTGAGGCATTCCTTTGAATTGGGTCAATAAATCTATCGTATCTTTTAATTGATTAATTTCGATTTCATTTAGAGGCATTTTATTAATGGAAAAAGACAGGTCAGCATACCGGTAATATACTTTTCTTCCATCGCGATGTCGTTCAAGTTCAATACTCCACCCTTCAGTACTTTCCATAAAGGCAATATCCTCAAAAATCTGTCTTCTGCTTATCCCATTAGATTGAGGATCAATGTCAAGCAAAACATTTTCACATTCTGAGATCAGATCATTTATAAAATATTTTCTACCCACATTTCTAAAACAATTATCCAACACCTTGAAGCGTATTAAGGCATTTTTAGTCGTTGCCATATTCCTATTTTTTGTGTTCTAAAAGGCCGTCCAAAAAAAATTATCACAAAGTAATTAAATATAATTACTTTAGTGCAGATACAGTGCATAGTTACTAAGTTACTTTGCATCAAGTTCTTTGAAAGCCTGCTGCACAATATTGATTTATGCCAACTGGAAGTTGCCGAAAGGCCGTTTCAAATCGGTTGGTGTTCC
>Ga0247832_1004073_pt1 | contig 18908 bp, 16 predicted proteins | sample LaCruzMarch2015__10_FD_192407 | JGI IMG/M metagenome (GOLD analysis project Ga0247832, IMG submission 192407) | Freshwater microbial communities from meromictic Lake La Cruz, Castile-La Mancha, Spain - LaCruzMarch2015_4m | ecosystem: Environmental > Aquatic > Freshwater > Lake | place: Spain... | reverse complement strand
TACGCCGCGTACCCTCGTGGTGATGGAGACGCTAGACTTCACTCCCTCACTAGAGTTCATTATCAAACATGAAATCCATCACCATTGCTCTCGTGCTCGCGACAGTGACAGCCACCTGCACGGCATTCAATAACCAAGCCTCGTCGTCGTCGTCTCGTCGAGAACACTTACAAAATATCGCGACCACCATTGGCACCGCGGCCCTCGTCGTGGGCGTTGGACCGTCACAACCATCCTTTGCCAAGGATACTATCTCTACCACGCCATTGTCATACATCAACGGAGTGTACAGCGATCCGAATCACAAGGCGGGATATCGTATAGTACGTACCGTCGACAAAACCAATGTCTTGGTTACCCTACAAGACGATATCGATTCGCCCGCGATTACCGTACCCGGCAAGATTACCCCACCTTCGTCGAAGGGCAATAACAAGGCGAGTATAATCCTGGATTTATCGAAGAAGGGCGGTCCGAAAAATTTTATTGCCACGAGTAAAGATGCCACGCATATCTCATTCCCCGACGGCAATACATGGACCAAACTCGGAGGCGTCGATGGGATATATTCCGATCCGAATCATCCGACCGGATATCGCATCGTGCGCGCAACGAAGGGCGGGAAGGTATACGTGACGCTTCGAGACGATCCCAAGAGCGACGCGGTCGATGTAGAGGGATTAAAGAAGGTGGGAAGCGGATATATAACTATAGATTTTAGTCCCAAGGGCGGTCCCAAGGATATTATGGCGGTCGTGAAGGTTGACAAATTGGTTTTTGCCGATGGTAATACATGGACCAAGTTGTAGATAATGTAGAGGCGCATGATATTGTAAAATATAGTGACACACACACTGTAGAATGGGGGAAGGGAAAGGGGTGGGGGTGACATAATCGCACATTCTATTCTATCTAGTATTTCAACTTCAAACATACCTGTTTGCGCTTTGAACATGTTTTCCTAGCTAAATATTTAGATGAGGACTGTGGAAACAAAAAAAAATTCATCAATTATTATAATTTGAGGTACAATCTTGTATAGCACAACAACAATATAAAATTCTGTTGTATGAATGTACATATAGAAGATAGAAGCTCAATTTCTTGGAATACGAGCATTAGACCTCCGAATCCAACTATTGAGTTCCTTCTCATCTTCATCTTCATAATTAACTGATGGATGGGGTGGCATGGCAGGAGGAGTGGTGACAGCGTTTGGTTGAGGTGTCAATGTAGTGTTGTTGTTTGAATTGATACTAATTTTCGTTGCAATGCCTGATACAAACTCCTTCTTTCCCCCCGGGGCATTAGAGAGGTACCACGGACTACGGACTCTTGAGGTACACCCCTTGAAGCTGCATCACTTATATGTCACCTTAGCGCCGTGTGTTTAACACACTCCTCCTTTTTGGACTTTGTTGGTGTACATCCCTCATGGCTACATGTCTTTCTAGTCTTCATGCTTGCCTTGACAGCCGGCTGAGACATTTTGACGACAGTTTTTTCCTTGTCCTTGTGTCCCTGTATCATTTTACTCTGAGGAGGGATGAATGAGATTGAGGCATCGCCATGTGGTTATTGCAGTTAATTTCTTGACAATGACCCAATGTGTTGACAATGACTGATAATGAATACGAAATTGATGAATCACTACCACGTGCGACCGGGCTGATATGGACGCCTATGTACTACAAATTCCAAATCAATAGTTTTTTTTCAGCGCTCAAAACAGGATTTTCAGCACCGGAGATCTAGGAATCCTATTCCATTCACACTCAACATGCGCCGGAAACTGTGAATCCCAATACTACCATACGAATGCAAATGTCAATGCAACAAAGTATATGACATCTACAGTGACCATCCCTTCAATTGTCCTAAGAATCACAAAGGTCGCCCACACAACATGATTACTAACAAATTCTCTCAAGCACTTGCACCTTTACTGACTACCGCAAACATCATTTCTTCAACAACAAACCTGGACAAAGAAACACATCTACACCTCCCTGCCGACCCTACTGCATGTCCCTTCGATGTTCGATGTATCCTATAAACCAAACATTGACTGCCATCCATAGAAGGTTTTCTCAATGATAGGTTACGATATTACAATTACCAACGCCACTCCTCTGCTGCCTACTAACCAATATCCTCCATCGTCTCTAGATTGCATCACAAATTATACTGCCAGCGCAGACCTCTCTCTACAAGACCATGAACAGAATAAACTTAACCGAACAAACAACCGCAGAACAACCCCTCCAATTTCAGGAGATGACGTCATTGGTAATCTTCTCCACAATCAAATGATTCTCACTCCAGTAGCCATAGATGCACATGGACAAATCGGTCCCATGGTCCGTCAAAATCTTTACGGAATACCTCCACCCGCCATACCCCCACGCAAACAATCCAAGCCAAATAGACCCAATGCAAAAGCTATGTACGATCGTGCAACCACCCTTCCAGCCCCCATTGGCATTTTCATCGAAGCAGATCAACAATGGAAACAACTTCAAGTTCAAGCAGACCTCCACAAAATAAACAATAATTCTACGGACTCAGCCATTACGCTCCAACACCTTCCACAACAACAATCAACAATCCAACAACTCGGTTTAGGAATTGTTCACGCCTTCAGTACCCTCATCCTTAATTCCTTCAAAAAGCTTGTCCTTAATTCCTTCAAAAAGCTTGTCCACTCACTCACAGACTTCACCTGCCTTTGATCATATGATTTTCTATTGCCTCGTGACCAAATCATTGGTTTATTGTTAGATAATTCACTAGAAGTAGAAATGAAAGACACCGACGGAGGTATCTTTGACGCAGAACTTCCACTGCGAAGTATTTGAATTTTCCGTTCAGATCATTTTTTGAGGAGATGGTTGATTGGACGCACCAGCGCACTAGCAGGCAGGTTGCTCCAATTAACTCGTTTCAGTTCAGCCGAGCATAGGAAATATTCGTCCACACTAGACGTTCGCTTGTTTTCTGAATTTCAAATCCGTTCCACTCAAAGTTAAATAGTATAACGAAGGATAGTGAGGTGTAGTAGCAATAGTATATATCGTACATGATGTGTGCGAGCATGCCATTCGATGGTAGGATGAGGAGACGGATACGTGTCAATAATGCTGGCGTAGGCGTCAACATTATTTGTCGTGCGGCACTCTGCCTGACTACAGTTCTGTTAATCCTGTCATCTTCATCCTCCAATTTTCCAACCTCGGTCATGGCCGCCGAGACCGCATCGACAACGTTGGATAATTCATCATCAACATCGAACGACAGTGGGATACTAAGCAGCTACAGTGCCTATAGGGCCTACATGAATGGCAGAGCTGGCAGTGACCGACATAGGAAGAAAAGTAAAGGCAAGGAGAAGAAGAAGACTGCAGGCACTGCTGCTGTCAAATACAACAAGGACGAGACTGCGACAGTCGATGAACATTTGCTGCCTAAGCTTAGTCGTGACAACAAGCTACTGTCAACACTGTCATCCACAACACACTCACAGCAGGAACTATCTTTGGCAATTGCTAAACATCGACAAATGCAAGAATCCTCCACCACCGCCACGTCGTCATCGTCAAACATATGTAGCTGTTCACCCACAATCTTTACACTTACATTCAATCCAACATCATTAGACTGCACTACTGACACACTTAAAGATAATGCGGGTGTTAAAGGTACCTTGTGCTTACTTTCTGATCCGACAAGTATTGATAGTTCCATTAAGCCATTACTTCCTGATACCATTACTGGTAGTGGTGGTGGAGGCGAAGGAGAGGAGAGGATGCCAACTGTAACACCAACCTACATGAATGATGATGAAATTACAACGAGTAGTCCAACATGTGCAGGAAGTGATTGTTTTATACCAGTACCTGTTCCTGTACCAGTCGAAGGTAGTACTGACATGCCTTCCTCATCGGTCTCTCTGCCTCCGGCGAGTGGAGGAGGAGGAGGTAGTGCCATTCCTACAGTTATGAGTATGGGAAGTAGTAGTGATGGACCAACAAGTTCAACATATGCACCCACCTATGCAAATGGTGGTAGTGGTAGTAATGTACCAACAAGTTCAACATACCGTCCAACCTATACACCCACGGGTGATACTTCACCTGGAGATGCATTGATTGACGCTGCCACTGCTACTAATAATGGCACTGCGCGTGATACTACTACTGCTACTGCTGGTGATGGTGATGATGAAATGAGTAAGAAGGAATTACATCAATTAAAGAAAGAAGGAGCAAAAGAAAAGTTAATGCGTACAAATAGTGCTTCTTTATCCTCATCAATTACTACTGGAGGAATGGAAACATTAATTCCAACTTTGTTTGTGACACCGTACCCTACCGATGATAAGACATATGAACCTACGGTATTGCCAACGTATCTAGTCGATGATGATGATGATCAACAACGTCGTCGTCTGTTTGTGGACGATGGTGCTACCAGTGAATCGCCCACTACTATATCACATGCAAAAAACCTACGTGATCATACTACTTTCGATTTAGCAAGTGTGGAGTCTTCGTTGAAGAAGGGTATCATAACTGATGATGATAGTAGGATTGGACGACGTCTACTACATGACAAGTCAACATTTGGAATATGGAAATCGATACCATTAAATGATGAATTCTTTGTTACCTTTCCAGAATTTAAGTCACGACAGGAGGATATATACCACTTGAGACGAAGTGAGCACACTGCCAGTAGTAGTAGCAACAGTGTTGGTAAGCGTAATCTCAACGGAAGAGGCATAAACAACCGACAGTCGGAGGCGGGTGACGAGTTAACACTTGCAGATATTGCCGCAGGCAATGATGACTTTTCAATATTACTTGAAGCTGTTACGGCAGCGGATCTATTGGGCGTGCTTTCTGGTCCAGATCCCTTGACTGTATTTGGTACGTTGTATAACCTTGTTCGTTCTCTCTCTTTTATTATTATTATTCCCTTGGTCTGTGAAATGTGTTAACATTATGCTCTCTCATATTCAATCTTTGATCATGCACGCACACACACTTAAATAGCACCGACCAATGAAGCATTCGAGGCATTACCAGCAGGCATGCTTGACATGCTCTTATTGCCACAGAACATTGCCATATTACAAGATGTAATCAAATATCATTGTGTATCTGGTACAATTGGTAGTGCTGACCTAGTAAGTGGACCAGTAACAACACTTCAGGGTACTGATGTTACTGTCATGGTATCAGATGCCGGTGTGAAGATTAATTATGCCAATGTGTTGTACCCGGATATTATGGCAAGTAATGGGATCATACATGTTATTGATGCTGTACTATTACCACCCGTCGAAACCGACGGTGTGACTGGCTCACCAGCGGCAAGTGCAGTTGGATCGTCAGCTCCAACCGTGTCCGTGACCTACGGTCCAACAAATTTGGTTGGGGCGGGTATGACTCTTGCACCGACTGGTGCAAGTTCGGTTGGGAGTTCCATAACAGTCGACACAGAAAAGACTTTTGCACCCACCCCCTCGGCCACACCTCTTGTTGGCTCTACATCTCCTCCAACCAACGATGGCACATCTCCTCCTCTGAATAAAAATGACATACGCATCGTGTCTGTTCAATTCCTCGAGATGGATACATCATCCGATATGAACATTATCAATCAAGATGATACATACCTTGTTATTGATTCCGAGGTTAGCTCACTATCGTACACATCAGTAAGTGCTAGTCTCGATCCAACCACATCGTTGACTGACCAGCTTGATAAGGTCCCAGGAGGGGTCATACTAATACTCATTGGGGCCACCTCAAGTGGGGAGATTGTACGGAATAGAGTCATGTGGACTTATACGATGGGGTGCGGTGTGGAAGAAGTTACGGTAGAGCCTGGGGATAGTCTTGGTTGGACAATATTTGTGAGTTTCCTTCGTGGAATATATGTCTTCTCATTTATGAATTACAAACATTATTCTAATCCTTGCATTTATCGTTTACTCTCTGACCTAAATAGGACAATCTTGAACCAGCTTTACCTGAATTCTGTCCTGCCTCTTCATCGGGTACAATACCATCCACCATGCCTTCACCTATTGATATGAACAAGCCGTCATCCAAAGCTGGCAAGCCTCACAAACCTCCGAGCTCAGATACTGACTTTTCTATGCCACATGACGAGGTTTTGGACAACTTCGACTTAGATCCCAATAAGGATGATGACAAGACATACGACAGCTGTGGGAATCATGAAGATGGAACATGTAAAACGGATTCAGACTGCTGTGGCAATGAATGCTGTAGCGAATTTGGGTTCTGTGGAAAAGGTGTGGATTATTGTGGTGATACGGAGATCAATATGGATGATAGTTTTGAGTACAATAAGGCCAAACAGAAGTCTGACCGGAAGAAGAAACGACAAGAGCATATACGACGAATGTATGACAACGATGCCATGGCTGATAATTTTGGAAGAAGGATATTGAGACCCAACGAAGATGCTAGAAGAGGTTCTGGTAAGCCAATGAAAACAAGACTTAGAAGGAGAAGCGTATAAACTTGATTGACCGATAAAGTTTCAACGCAAAACACTGCATGTTATTGTGTTTACATATCTTGTATCATTATAGATGTTAAGATAATACATAAGCTAGTTTATCAAGTTCCTCTTCTTCATGAAATTAACTACATAATCATTTCTAAACAAAACACACAGTAGAAACACACAATTCAAACTTGATTCGAACTGGACCTCTTTCGATTCTGTCACGAACTACTTTAGTCAACATATCCTATGATCCATCATCTAATAGGACCAGAAACTGAGGCTGTATATTCGTGTACATACAACAATATCAAAGTCCTCCATCTCTCAACTGAGTTCACTTTGAGAACGGACCAATTTCTTGCGGTATACTAATCCTATCATTATGAACACCATAGCAGCAGCACTCACTACAAGCGGTACAACCAAGTTTCTTTCTTCATTTGAGTCTACAGCCCTCAATGAGCTGATCGATTTAGGCTCCCGGATAGCTATTGTTGGTGGACTTGAGATAAATGAATCAATTTGTCCAGTCTCGCTCGTGCCGGTTGTGGTTGGGACAGGAGAAGAGGATGATTCAGCCTCAGTAGACTCTTCAGACTCTTCAGACTCAGCAGACTCTTCAGACTCAGCAGACTCTTCAGACTCAATGTTGTGTGCACGATTGCCACGCCCCTTGCTACTCTTGCCATATCCATTTCCCTTGGATCCCTTACCACTCTTGCTCTTATAGTAAACTTTCTTCGGTGCCGTACTCTTTTCCTCCTCGGTATCAATGCTCATGCTCACGCTCATGCTCATACTGCTAGCGTGAGATGATTCGGGTTCATAATTATGAAAATGGTAATGGTCATGATGGTAATGGTCGTAATGGTAATGGTCATACTCATAGTAGTCATGACTCTTGCTCCCCTTGCCACTCTTACTCCAGAAGTATTCTCGTTCGAGTTCATGTTCATGCATGTGAGAATGATAGTAGCCAGCAGGTTTGCTCACCTTACTGTCGTTAGACTTACTTCCCTTACTGTCAGGTCCCGTGCTACTGTCAGACACTGTCGGGGACTTGGTGGTGTCTTGATACAACCCATTGGGCATGTTCGTTGGTGTCATCGTCGGTTCGATCGTTCGGGGTGTGATGGTGGGCGAATCGGGAGGGAGAGCGGGGCAGAATACTGGCCAGGCATTGGATACTTCAGTCTGTGTTTTTGTGTGCACGGATGAATGGGGGTTCCATGCAATGAAGGATAAAATAATATATAAATCAAGAGAGAGCAAAGGCAAGCAATCTGCTTAAGAAGTGACATCGAAGACGATCGAGGTAACTTCGAGAAGAAGGGACGGACACTACTTACCACTTCAACCCAGCCAAGCTTGTTACCAACAGTTACTGGTACATTTTCACAATCCATAGTATACGACCAGAAAAAACGATTACGAACTACCCTGCCACTTTCAGTCTTGCCATACAATATAAGTGATGCACCTCCTGGCACAAGTGAAGGCGAGTCCATTTGACTGTCAATTGGCATCGTCGTGTCGAGGAAACTTGATACACTGGTGAACTTTATTCGTTTTCCGCTCGCAAGTGATACATTGGCATAGGTATTGTCCTGATTGATAACCGTGAGATCATCCGAGGTGTCGAATTCAAGGAATTGAATAGATACTACCTCGATTACGGGATCGTCGTCGTCTTCCTCCTCCTCGCCATCCTCGTCACCGACGAGCACGGGAGTGGGTATGTCCTCCTCCCCCTGACCCACTACCTCGGGGGTGGGTGAGTAGGTGGGTGTATATGTCCTTTGTCCCTGCAGCGACCTTCGCCTGAGTGGTTCGTCTTCAGCATCATCTTCGTCCTCGTCACCTTCAGAGGTGGCCGTTGGGACGACAACATTCTGATCTACGGTGCAGAAACTCCCTGCAAGTCCAGGATTGGATTCGAATATAACATCATTGCCTTGTTGTTTTTGCCGTACACCATTGATTGATTCTCTATACTTGGTAACAATAGTGCATTCCTGATCGAGATTTAATACAAACTCAAATTCAGTCGGCGAGCAAGAGCATATGGTCGGCGATGTTGGATTCCCCTCCTCCTCCTCCCTTGCGGACGAACTTGCAATGGAGGAGACGAGTACAATGCTTGTAAGGAGGATTGACACCTTCATATTAATATACGTCGTGGTCAAAATGTGAGTCTAGTGGTTATATATAATGAACATGTGTTTCAGGCACATGCTTTAACACACACAAATAACGTGAAAAGCATCTTCCGTTAAACGACAAGAATAAAATCGCCCATCTTTCGTATCACGACAGGAATGCAAGAAGCAACTCGCCCATAATAATATTCTGACACTTCCGTTATGTCAACAAAATCTTTATCCTTTCTGTCGGGGGGAACTCGAATTGGGTGCGTTTCTTGCAAGCGAAGGAAAGGGAAAATTGAATTTGATTGCGAGAAAAAGTGATCCTCTCACACAGAGGTCACAATCTTGACATGTTCATGTTGTGTGTGCACCTCCTTTTCCAAGTTATGTATGCTTCTCGCTATTGAGGTGACAAGTTATTTCTTGCACTTGGCACTTGCTTCACTCCAACGCGTAGTGCACTTCTTGGTAACAGAAGATGGGGAACAATAATCACGGAGCGTCATCGTTGTTGTACTCCGCACCATCCCCCGATCCATCGACGCCCCCATTGTCATCTGACGAGTACTTTTGGATCACATCCTCGGCCACCGACAATAATGGAGGAGGGGTTTCGATTAGCAGCAGGAGGGATATTCCAGTTGTCTACATCTCGTCGAGGGAGGAGAGGGGCAATAGCAGTAGTGATGATGATGGCGATGATGATGGCGCAGCAAACGAGAGCAGGAGCGATGAAAACGATCGTCGACGCTCCTCCTCGTCGTCCTCCTCGTTCGACTCCAAGAAGAGCGGTGGCTACCGTCGGTACACTATACTTTACTGTCACGGACACGATGTTGATTTAGCATCCGTGTACAATCATTTATGTACGCTCGGTACCTTGCTAAATGTGGACGTAATGAGCTTCGAGCATGAAGGGCATGGCCTGTCGTTGCAAAGTCGTAGCAACGCAACATTAACAACGACAACACCAGCAACGACGCCAACAACGGTAAAGAAGGCCGAGCAGCCACTACTCTCTCTCGAGGAACGGTGTCGTGCTGATATACGAACGTGTTATCATTATTTAATACGCAATCGACATATCCCACCGTCGAACATTATACTCTACGGCAAAAGTGCGGGGAGTGGACCCGTATGTTGGTTGGCCGACTCGCTCTATCAAAAGAAGAAGAAGAAGAAGAAGGCAGTAGTAGTAGCAATGACGACGAAGACGAAGACGAAGAGCAACGCGGAAAGTAGTAGTAGTAGAAAGGAGAAATGGAAATCGTCACCACCATTGGGTGGAATCGTATTACATTCCGCCTTTTTATCACATCCCTGTGGCGGTTACGTCGGATTGTCAACATGTTCCTCGGATTATATTAATCATCTGCCAGTATATCTAATACATGGCACGATGGACGATGTAATTCCAATACAACATTCAATTACACTATATAATCAATTCGTCGTGCAACATCGACGAAGGTCGTTCCCCCCATTTTGGGCTGATGGTACGTATTTTCTTTATTACTATTGTATGTAATGATGTGTATTTCAGTTTTAAAAGTGCTCCATCTCCGATATATTTTACTCACATCTTTAAACAAAACTATATATATATATTCTTCCCAGGTGCGACACATTGGAACATTGAAGAGAAGTATGCCATGGCATACATTAAACGGATGCAACAATTTGTTAAATACTGTAATAAGATGAACTGTCGTGACGACGGTAGTATATTGTACAACAACACATCGACGAATGACATAGATCGACAACAAGGACGACGACGGAGTTTATCTTCGAGAGCACATTCAAATAAATCTCGAGTGGATTATATTGCAACGGCAAGTTTGGGCGATGGTGGTGTAGAGGCATTTTTAGTACACGAGAGACGACGGCGTCCTAATCATCCAACAATATCACCAACATCATCATCATCATCATCATCATCATTGTCGTCATCTCATAATAGTCGTAGTCATGTGCGTAGGATGAAACAGAGGGGTATATTGGTAATGCGTGGGAGTGTGAATGACGATCGATGACCAACAATTATAAACTGCGAGTAAAAGGTAAAACACGTATGATTGAATAAAATAAATGAAGCTTCATATCTTTAGTTGAAACACCTACTTGATTCTCTTACGCACACCCGAATAAAATTACTTTTGGGTACAGAAAACATTTATCATTAAAAAATCTCTATTTCTTTAGTCATGTATATTTAGATGAAAACGAAACAACAAATGGCACAATGCCATTATGCACCATGTCTCTGCATTTGACTCTAGACCTCCAAATCCAACTTGATAAGTTCCTCCTCATCGAGTACCAGAATGGAAAGGAAGCATGGCGATTGCTTTTTTTTTGCGATGGGGTTCGTTTTAAATCGCATTTGATACTGCTTTTTTTTGCTGAGCGATGTCTGCAAACCATATGGCTCGTACACACCCCTGGTATGCTGCATCGCTTGACCTTTACTCCATGTGTGTGATGTGATGCATACTTCCCTCCATTTTAGGCTTTGTTGTTGATGCATCCCTCCCTCCTGGCTGCACAAAGTTTATGCGTCTTTATTTAGCACCATGCGTAACACACACACACACACTCCACCCCCTGTTGGACTTGTGTGGTTGACGCATCCTTCGTAGCTGCACGGCTTCAACGTTGCATCATGAGTGATATACACACTAATCCACCCCTTAATAGCTCCATTGTGACACAACACTCAAACAAAACTGCATCGTTTTCGCTTTGCTGGCCTGCGCACCATTGTGTCAATACAAACACCTTCCTTTCTCAGGACCATCCTATTTAATATTCATTGCACCATGAGAGTAATACAACCACCATATTTCTTCTGGACAAGATTGGTACATCCTTCGCGAGGCTGCATTCTCTACGCTTTTTTGGCGGGACATAGAAATTTGCTTTTTGGCGTTTGTTTCCTCACAAATAGGGCGACTCTGTGTAAGGATGTACGTAAGGGTTGATATTTGAACTTTTCAGCTTTCTGACTCTCTTTACCTAGTAGTTGTACCCAGGTACTACTCACATCACTATTTCTATTTTGTCAGAGGTGGTCGCGATCATTCCAATGAACATTTTCGTCGTGAGTATCATTTTTTAAACTCTTCATAGTTATGTAAATACAACACAGCTCAAAAATATTTGTTGAAGTGAAGGAACGACACCGTCGTCTAGAGGGCAGTCTTCACTCCCGATCTCCTCGTCACTGCGCTGGTTCGTCACTGCATCATCAACACAGAACAACTCCTCCACACCCGGATCATCGAATGACAGTAACATACGATTCGTCATACAGCATACAACTACTACTACCCTCGTTCATATCACCCGTACACATCTATCAAAGTGGTGACTTGACGCTAATAACTCTCTCTTCCATTACTGACTTCACAATTGCTATACTGAATTTAATAATCTTTACTTTGTGGGTATATATAACAAGATATTACATTGGTCTTATTATTACTGTGTCGCGACATATTATTCGGCAGCAGGTGAATATACCAAATATTGTGCTGGTTGTTGCCACCAACGGACGCTGGACGTGCTTTTAGAAACAAAGCCATCTTATAATAGAGGAGGAGGAGGAGGGCAGGAGAGAGAGAGAGAGAGAGAGAGCAAGAAGAGAAAGTTCCAACACAGCTAGGAGCATTTAAGGTCCGCATAATCATGGGCAATGCAGTTATATCTGGGATACTCTTCCAACCACCACTCCCACCCAATCCATTATGGTTTCACAACAACATGTCATCTACCACCACCACCACCACTACTGCCACTGCCACTGCCACTGGCGCTGATACTACCAGCATTCGTCTTACCGAACGTGAACGTGAAAGTCGTGAGGCAATGAAACGTACAATAATAAAAAATGAACGATATAATATATCAATATCCTATCTATGGTTATATTCTAGTGTAAATGATCATGTGAGTGAGAGTCAAGTGGGTGGTGGAAGTGAGAAGGATGAACGATGGAATTTAATACCAGCTATTCATATTACACACAATAGTAGTAGTAGTGGTAGTGGTAGTAATAGTGGTGGTGGTGGTGAGGATGATAATGCATCTATCCGATCGAATAGATCCAATACTAATGCTAACAATGCATCTACTACTACTTCCAACAAGGCAACAAGGTCATCCTCATCTTCGTCGTCGTCGTCATCATCATCATCAAAGTATACACTCCTATACTCACATGGGAATGCTGAAGATTTAGGTCTAATTGCCTCTTTTCTATGTGATCTAGCACGATTACTTCAAATTGACATCCTATGTTACGATTACTCTGGCTACGGCGTAAGTATTGACGAGGCATATGTATCAGAATTCTATATACAGTTTGGTAAAGAGGTATGTGAATGGCAGGAATGGCGTACTGTCAATCGCTATAACAATACTACCACCAAGCAGGCTGGTGGTGATGATAACGCTGTAATAGCGTTGGGTGGGAAAATGACAACATGGAATGGACACGTATGTCATTTTGCTAATGATATATTCGTTGCACCCATGTTCCATCCTCATAATAATGATGGATCATTGCTGCTGATTGATCCTGGCAAGACTGCTACCACAGCAGCTGTACTATTACAGCGTCAACAACTCCTCTCTCGTCATGGATGGACAATCCCAGCGTCATCTGAGGTTGATTGTTATTCGAATATAGCTGCGGCACATAGCTATTTGACCAAGGTGGCATGTGTACCATATCAAAATGTGATATTGTATGGCAAGTCAGTAGGGAGCGGCCCTAGCTGTTGGTTGGCACAGAAATTGTGCCGTCGTGCTAGTAGTACTAGTCGTAGTGATGAGGATGGTGATGATGGTATATGGAGAATGTCATGTCATAATGCCATGTGCAATTCGGTCATGGTGGATAGTCGTGACGAGGAACCATCGACAGAACTTCTTCGATCTACATCATCCTCTGGTGCTAGGAGAAGTCCATCCTCCTCCTCGTCAATGGCTCCTGGTGGTGTAGTATTGCATAGTCCATTCTTATCGGTTATACGTGTCGTCCTAGATGTAGGATTTACACCCATTGGTGACTTATTCCCAAATGTCGATCGTGTAGGTGACTTTACTTGTCCTGTGTACATTATCCATGGTAGTAATGACAGTATCGTGCCTTTCTATCATGGCCAAACTTTATTCCAAACACTGCCAGATACAACCAAGTGTGTACCATTCTGGGCTCAAGGTGCCGGACATAATAATATTGAGAAGGATATGACGACCGCTTATATTAAACGATTATTGCAGTTCATACGACAGTGTCATAGAGTGAGTCAACCAAGTCAGAGGACAAGTAAGCAACAGCTACGACATCAACAGCAGCTTCAAATGCAAATGCAGATGCAGCATCAACAACAGCAACGGACACAGCAAGGACAACAACAGACGGCGCAAGCAGAAGATTTTCTAGCCACGTTGAGACAGAGCATGCTCTCCGAGGATGGTGACAGAGCTGATATGCTACATGATCCCATCACCATCGCTCGGCGACAAGGATCTGAAGGGTATGCTCGTGCAACAAGTCTGCCACCTCTAACGACTCAACCTTCCATAGGAATAAGTAGCAGCAAACAGCGCAAGCAGAAGGGAACGCTTGTTATGAGATCAACTCACAATCATCCAACTGTGTCAACTGCACCGCCATCATCCACTAACTCGGTTATCCCACCTTTGACAGTCAATCAGCAACAACTTTACACTCGTCAATGTACTTTGACGGACATGAACACAAACAATATGATGTTTGTGAGCAATCAGTCTATCAAGGTACCGCCCGTACACCCAATGACAATCCAACAACAACAACAACAACAACAACATAGACAGATGTTTGTACCGCCTAACGACAATCTTCAGTATGATCAGTCAGCTAAAAACTCGAGTAGGTTGGTAGATCCCTCATCACAGCAGCCATTGCTACAACAACGCTCGCATCTAATGCAGGCACAGCTGCAGCAACAGCACCGACAGGCACACTATCAACAGCTATTCAAACAACGGCAAGTGCAACATCAGCAACAATTGTGGAATTGTGGTACCAAGGATCAACAGCAGGAACAGCAGCAGTATCGACGGCAAACTATCTTACAGCGAAATCGGCATCCATCCCAACAGCAGCCACTTAGACGATAGTTGTCAAAAGATAAATGAAAGTTAAACACATAATAGTTCAGAAGTATTGATTGACGGAGGTCAATAAATTTAGATGTTTTGTGCAGATGGTGTATTGTGTTAACAATATAATTAATAGGGTTTTTCTTTACACAAACATTTCTATCTATGATGACTTTGTGTGGAGCTTGACGGTGTCCTTGTTCTTCCATCCAAGGCAAATGTCAATAAACTCCACGGCAAGAATGGCAAATGCGACAGTGTTACTAAAGTGTGTCATCCCCGCAGCAGAAAAAATCAGTTATATAATCCAATGGATCATCGGAATCAATGGAATCATACAACTCAGAGGAAAAGGTTTCGCTGATTGCCGGATAAGGTTGCTTCTTGCCAACTTTCCTCTTTTTTCTTTTTGACTTAGTTATTGGTTCCGAATCTGTCGACTTTGTCTCGATACGAAGCAACTTCTTCTTTGTCCCACTTTTACTCGCTGTTGGAGAGGCAACATATGGCACCTCAGTCAACTTAATTGAATGGCTATTTCTGTTCGAGTTGATCACATCGTTGCTGATCGGTGACAGATTCTTCTGCAATTCTCTAATTGACGGCTTAAATATGGCATTCTTGTTGTCACTTGCACTGGCAAATCCTTTCGGCTCATGATTTGTACGCTTCTTATCTTTCATGCTGGCCTTGGTTTTCTTTATTCTCTTACCCCATCTATTAAACTTCGGGCGTTTACAAATCTCTTCCTCCTCTACTGGCGCATCCATCCCATCCTCATCCTCAACCAAAGAGAGTTCAATATTGCTCTCACAAGAATCTACGTTACTAGGTTCGTCGTTCTTTACATCCTCAGACAGCTTTTTGAGTTTCTTCTTGTCCTCCTTGCTGTTAGCATAGTGCTCCTGTTTTCCCCGCATCCCAAACTCTTGATCGAATGCATCTTGATCGGTGCCGCTTTCAAAAATGCTGTCAGCGGAATGGACTGAGTTGACCGTGTCAAATACAAACCTTTTACTGAACGGCTTGTCAAACGTCCTTACTCTGCCCATTTTTGGCGTTTTATCATCATCCTTGAGCGATTTCTCGAGGCCTTCATCCTCTTTGCGTAAAGTTCCAGAACGAGGGGACCGAAAAGAGAAATCTTTGACTGTCTTGATTGGTGCGACTTTTTCTGCAGGCGCTGCTTTCGTTATCAGCGGGTCCAAATCAGTGTACAACAAGAGCTTTGATACGGGTGACACTGATGACGGTTGGGACATTTTGTCAGTGACTACCGACAGCATGTTGAAGATTGGATCCTCCGCCTTCTTAACTATGCCATTGGCAAGCTCTGCCCCAACTGGACTAAGATCTTTCAACTCATGATACTCAATTATATGTTCTGATTCATCTCTTACAGAACTCTGTTCAAACAGCCTCAGCTTGAATTTGTTTTTCTTCTTCTCACTCTTTTCACGCTCTCCCCCCTCCACCGCCTCCTCGATTAAAGAAAGTTCAATGTTGCTTTCTGCTGAATCCGATTCTAGTCGCTCCTTCAAGTCCACTGTGTCAGTCGAAACGTTTGCACTTCTGTCAGCTCTCTCTTCTGTGACATCAATCACGTCAGCAGACACTGGAATAAAAAACTGCTGTGTTGGCTGCTCGGTTTTTACACTGGCGGTGAAGAACGTAGGCCAGGATGACTGCGATACCTCGAAGCTGGCCTTGTTTAACATTCCGGTCTGATTATTTGTGTCAATACTATTCTGGATGGTCTGATTATCCAAAGAAAGTTCATCTTCAGTCATTGTATTGTCCTTGTGGACGTCTTCGTCCTTCAACTCGCGCATGATGCTATTAACAATCATTTTGACCTTGTTCGACTCGTCTTCTAAGTCTAATGATCGAGGAGGAGGGCAAGTCACAGACTTTTGGCTGAGTGACTTATTCTTGCTCCGATCGCTGAAGAATTTTTTCCTCGGCTGGCTTTCGATCGTCAACTTCTTGTTGCTGTCGTTGCTAAGATCAGATGAGGCAATTTGCTTCATCCCGACGACGGTGGCAGTAGCAGGGTTGCTCGTTGGCTGGTGTACTTGAGATTCGACAGGAGGGACGAGCGACTCCTGCGAAGTGGATTCAGCTTCCTCCATCATTACCGTCTCCTCGAATTTATTCTCCAATATAGCCTCGTCCGACTTTATAATGATAGGCACGATTATATTCTCTCTTGATGCTGACGACACCTCTGCCAATAGTAAGTTCTCGAGTAAAGGCCACCTACTTGGAGTATCCACCTCCGACCCTACCTCAACGTAATTAAATCGACCAAATATGTCTCGTGTTGTAGGCACAACAGATGAATAATGAGTATCATCTAGAGTGTAATCATCACCGACTTCTTGCATCTTGGCTGCAGCATCATCTTCAGCTACATTCTCCTGATCCTTTCCTTGGAGTCCGTCCTTGATTTGACCAAGTATGTCTTGAGTTGCACCCAATAAAAACGAAAAGGCATTATCACCATTATTGCCATCTGCGACCTGCTGATTGGCTTTTATCAACTTCAAATTCTTTAACAAATCGTCCTCCCGACCTTTGTAATGAGTAAGCATCTCATCCACACTCTTCGGAAGACTCAGTTCCTTGAAAAGACTTGTTATTTCGGCGATAGTAGCCACATTTGGAACTGCCTTAGATATATCATCTTCTGCCTGCTTAGCTTTCATCTTCTTGAGATTTGTCAACAGTTCCTCCTCCCGACCTTTGTACTTTTCCAGCATCTTGTCAGCGCTCTTCGGTAGACTCAGATCTGTGATCAGACTTGTTATCTCAGCGGTAGCAGTCAAGTGAAGATTCTTCAGCAAATTGTCCTCCCGACCTTCATATTCAGACAATATCTTGTCACCACTCTTCGGAAGACTTAGTTCCTCAATAAGGCTTAATATTTCGGCAATAGTAGCATCATTCTCACCCGCATTAGGTTTATCATCTTCCGCCTGATTAGCTTTCATTTTCTTGAGATTTGCCAACAGGTCCTCCTCCCGACCTTTGTACTTTTCCAGCATCTTGTCGGCACTTTTGGGTAGACTGAGAACTTTGACTAGACTTGTAATCTCAGCAATGGTAGCTGTTTTATCTTCTTTGACGGTCTCTTCAGAGACTCTGACTTCTGCAACTTTCGATTTGCTCACAAGAGCAGTGCCTGTCACCTTACTTTTAGACGGATTTTTGATGAGGCCTACACTCATAAACAGCTTCTTCATGGAATTGCTCTTGATCCTTCGAGCTTTCGGCGCTGCAGGCTTGGGCTTTTCAATCTTACTTTCCTGAAGATTCGTAGGTGACACAACACCTTCCACGACGACGTCCTTGACAGGCGTGACTTGTGACTGCACATTATGTTGACCACTATCTGCGACTTGCTGTTTGTCTTTTATCAACTTCAAATTCTTCAACAAATTGTCCTCCCGACCCTTGTACTCAGTCAACATCTCGTCAACACTCTTCGGAAGACTCAGTTCCATGATAAGACTTGTTATTTCGGCGATGGTAGCCGCATTTTCGTCTGCCTTAGATGTGTCAGCATCTATCTGCTTGGCTAACATCGTCTTGAGATTTGATAACAATTCCTCCTCCTGGCCTTTGTACATTGCCAGCATCTTGTCAGCGCTTTTTGGTAGATCAAGTACTGTTACTAGACTTGTAATCGCTGCAATAGTAGTTGTAATGTTAGCAGCAGTGTCCGCCGAAACATCACTTACTACCTCCATGTTAGCCTTGATTATTCGACCAAATACGTCACGTGGCAATAACTCAACTGGTACAACGTCCCTCTTCCCTACTACTTGAGTTGTAGTAGTTGATACATGACCCATTATTTCTGTGTCAGTCTTGATTATTCGACCAAATACATCACGTGGTAGTAGCTTAACGTTTACATTCTCATTTTCACCTACCTCTTGAATTGGAGTTAAATCAGTAGTAATAGCATTTGTCGAGGATCTTACTAATGCCTTGGTAGTATCTCCCAAATCATCATCAGCAGGTGGTATTGCGACGGTAATAAGCTTGTTGATA
>Ga0247832_1004071_pt1 | contig 18918 bp, 12 predicted proteins | sample LaCruzMarch2015__10_FD_192407 | JGI IMG/M metagenome (GOLD analysis project Ga0247832, IMG submission 192407) | Freshwater microbial communities from meromictic Lake La Cruz, Castile-La Mancha, Spain - LaCruzMarch2015_4m | ecosystem: Environmental > Aquatic > Freshwater > Lake | place: Spain... | reverse complement strand
CTATTTAAAATTTCATCTATGGTAGCTTCTGTTAGTTCTAAATTTTGATATCCACTCCCTTGACCTTCTAATCTTTTAATTTGAGGCCCATCACCATATCCACTTTGTAATGTTGTACCTCCATCTTGCGGGGAAGTAATATGAGGAATACCTGATACAGGAGCAACGCTCTGACCTTTTGCGTTTTTAGCACCAGAAATATATGGCTTTTTTTGACCATCAAACGAAGAAGGATCGGTTTGATTATATGTTTTAAAATTATTTGCTCCATACGCTATGGCTAAATAATAATATGTTTTATGGTTTACCAACTTTTTATCAGTTCCAGTTGCAAACTTATCTTCGGTCATTTTAAAGGAGTGTTTAATTCCGTTATTATAACCTCCTATTGTTGGGTTTTTTAATACTGGCTCATTTGCATTTAAACCAGGGTTAAAAGTGAAATTAACTAATTGTCCAAAATTGTTTTTAATGTCGCACTGAGCAGCAAGCCTAGCTTTGGAAGGGTCATTTAAATCACTTTCAGAAGCAGTAACTGTGTTGTCTTTAACTTGATAAATTAAGTACCCTTCGAAATTGTATGTTAAGTCGTTTCCGGCTATTGCAGGAATCAAAGGATCAAGTTCTTCATAGCGCTCATTTCTGTTATTGAACGTTACAATATTAGGATTAGAGATATACAAAAGCAATTGATTATTTAATTCTTGAATCGTTAAATCTGGGGCACGGGGACCTTCCAATACAGCAAAACAATTATCAAACAATGCCTGTGCTTTTTTATCTGCAATTCTTACCAATTCAACTGAGGCTTTTGCTCCTCCCGACTGAGCTTGAGCCCAAACACAACCTGTTGTAACAAAGTTAACTGCTCCTGGCTTTAATGTGAATGGACCAGCAGAGTGAATAAAACGCCAATCGGCAGGTTCAGAACATTGCCAATCAACATTGTTATTTAAGCTATCGGATGTCCAAGGGAAACCAAATCTACAATTAACGCTTCCTCCGTAACCAGACCCACCATATGTTAACGAAGTTCCATCTTTCCATTTAGATTGCAGATAATTATAAAAATGTGTTGCTTGTGAAGGGTTACCTTGCGCAGTTTGATCATTTTTAAAAATCATGAAATTCTCCATTCCAAGAGTTTCGTTTCCTACAATTCCATCTCCATAACCACTACCACTAATTGTTGAGTCAGCAGGCACATCTACTGCAACACCATTTACTAAAAAAGGGTCAGCTTTTGGACCTCTAAAAAAGTCAACTGCAGAACAAGGAGGTTTGCTACCATAACTATTACCTGAGCCTGAACCATCTTGATCATCGCTGTTATAACAGAAACCCAAACCGCTTTCAACATCACAACCTACAAAATCATCATCAAACTGACCTAAATCTGGGTCATTCCAACTTCCAAAATAAGTGTTAGAAATAGTTACATTACTCCTGTTAATGATTTGATATTGATAAAAAGTCATATCATTAATTTCATCGTTAGTAGCAAAAGCAAAAGCTTGCGCTCTAATTTCAAGCCCCATAGGTTGGCCTCCCGATTCACTGTGAATATTTCCTTTATCATTAAATACCCAAAATAAAGTTTGATCACCAAACAAGAAGTTTGAACAACCCCCTCCTGCAGAAGCGGTATTAAAAATGTCATATTTTGGGTAATCTCCATCCTCTGGACGGTAAAGACCATCGGCATTGATGTCCCAAAATGGAGCAATGGTTAAATCTTCATTCAAGCTAACATTGCCATTACCCGGATAATTAGTAATACTGGCAGGAGTTTCATAACCAGGAAAATCTGATGGAGATGCTAACCAAGCAGCAAAATCGGATACTTCTTGACGTGTAATTTGAAACATATTATCCCATCTTGCACAGCCTGTAGCATCAATTGAAGCATTGGTAACATCTAATGGACCTGGCCAAAAATCGTTTCCTGTTTGACGATAGGTTTGCGCTGCAGTTCTTAATTGACCACCTTGATCTAGTCCTCCAATCCATAGTGCCGCAGCAAAATAAGAATGCTTTCCAGAACCCTTAGGTACTTCATAACGTGCTACCTCCAAGCCTTGATCCCACCACATATCACCACCGCTCATGATTAAAGCACGCACGTTGTTAATATTTAAGTCTGCCTTTGCCGTTGCAGGTGTACAAGCTGCAGAGGTGGCACCATTTGCACCAACTCTTCCACCTTGTAGGCCAACATTTTCTTTTGCTGAAATTACCGACACGCTAATCGAAAGCGACAGGGCCAGCAATGTTTTCGTTCTTTTCATTTTGTTGTTATTTATTTGTTTAACAATATGATGTGCCAACATATTTATTGTTATTAAAAGTCTAAAGTTACACCCAATCTCATTCTACGAGGAAGAGAATAGTTGTTTGGATTATTTATTTTAATACTATACTGATCTATAAATGCAGTAGGACTTGGGAAACTGTTAATGATATCCTGTGAGGCGGCATCTGTAAGGTAACCATCATCACCTGGATTACCCGTTGCGCGATAAACGCTAATTATATTTTTAGCATTTAATAAATTTAACACCTGTAAATAAATATTTAAATTTCCTCTTTTTCCTGCTTTGCTACCTTCAACCTCAGCGTCTCCCTTTTTCCCAAAAGTAACTGGGAAAGATTTTTGCACTCTCATATCGAAGCGATATTGGAAAGGCAAACGAGAACCATTTAAACTGCCTGAAAGTATTGATATTGTTGACAAACCGATAGCTCCTTCCTGAGAAATATTTCCTTGACGGCTATATGGTGTTCCAGAGGTAGCTCTAAATGTTAGGTTAGCACCAGCATTTGAGAAGATACTATACTTTTTGCCATTAATTTGTAACACTGGTCCATTGTAGTCTTTTCCATCGCCATAGCTATAATCAACATTGGCAACTATATTATGACGTTGATCAAATGACAAAGGCACAGTATTTCTTAAGTTGGGTTGGGTTGAGTTAGAGATAATATTTTGTGCATCACCATCTGATGAACCAGTACCATTGGCAAAAGAAAGTGTATAGTTAGCATTCATAGTAACGTTATTCGTTCTCCTTAAATCGTAAGCTACAGAAAAGCCTGTTACGGTTCCAAAATCTATATTTCCAAATGATGTATAAGAAACTGGATAAGCATAAGAAAAACGTGTTATTTGAATCATGTTTCTTAATTCGCGATAGAAAGCAGAAAGTGTTAGAGCTGAATTTTGTTGTTCGTTTAATACTTGTGTAAAACCTAATTCATAGTCTATTGTTTTCTCAGGTTTCAGATTAGGATTATTTAATACACCACCTGTATTAATATCCATAAAGTAGTAGTCAAAAATATTCATTCTTAACCTTGAAGGAGGACGTTGCGTTAACACATCATAATGTGCAAAGAAGTTTGCCATATCTGATATTGGGAAAGAGAATGCCACACGAGGCATAAAGTTAATTTGAGGGTCATAATCCTTGAATGAATTTTTTGGATCAAAAGAGGCAGATCTTATCCCTGTGTTTTCGTTGTCTGTTGCACCATCTTTTGGATTAATTAAATAAGGAGTTAATTGTCCGTTAGAAGTTTGTTGTGCTAGTATTCTTGGATCTACAACCTCAACACCTTCTGTATTGTACCATCTGTTGTTATTTCTGTAGCCAACAATTTGAGTAGGATCATTAATGCTATTAACATAAACTACGTAATCGCTTCCTATATTGCTTGGATGGGTAACACTTGCGCCATTAATTTCAGTAACATCACCAGCTGTGCGCGTTCCATATAAAGAGAATGGATCTTTTAAAACTTTTTGGTTAGCATCAAAACGGTCAATACGTAAACCTACATTGAATTTTAAATCTTTGAAGTCAAATCTATCTTGAATATAACCAGCCATGTAAATTGGGTTGAAAGAACCAACTGGACGGATTAAATTTCCATTGGCATCCTTTTGGGTGAAGAAATCTTCAAATGCAACATTGGTTGTTTTATTTCCTAAATAATCATAACCATAATAGTTTACATAAGAATTACCGTTATTCAATAAATCATCAGCGCTAAACATATCCAGCGTAAAATCTTCTGGTTTTAAATTGTGAATATCAACCCATTCGTTATTTGCATAGTTGAATTTTTTACGTAAACTCTTAGAAAATTGAGCTTCTTCATTTTCGTTATAACCTCTTTCGTAGTTTATGGTATCATAAGTTCCTCCTGTAATGTTGGTGGGTTTAGTTAAATCGATATCTGTAACAGCCTTGTTGGCCAATTGAAACATAAGACCCCACAAGCCAATCGGACTGATTGAATATCTGCTATCTGAACGTTGTTCGTATTCAAAACCAACTTGAAGAGCATGATTTTTAACATCCGCTGAAAAGCTAGTGTTTACTCGGAACTGGCTATTGTTATCAATAGCATAGCCACCATATTGACGACCTGTATTAAACCACAATCCATTTACATTTATTGGTCTATCGCCATTGATTAAACCACCATTCGCTTGAATTCTGTTTATATTATCGTAAGCAAATGAAGGGTCATCACCTTGCAAATCATAATAATTAGAAGTAAAAGCAGCCCCAGTTGGGTTTTTAATGGTATCAGGAGTAAATGTTACTAAAGTATCTTGCCAACCATTTTGCACAAAAGCTTGTCTTGCTTGTTCGAAAGCATAAATTCTTTGTTTGTGAGTTTTAAACTGGCCTAAATAACCATAATCAAAAAACTTATCTTTGTGATTATCATCTTGTTCAACATTCTTTACTTTTGTATATGATGCTTGCAAAGTATAAAAAGCATTTTTTAAGTTTGCAGCTCCTTTATCTTCTTTTCCCTCTGGAGCAGAGTTGAACTTTTGAGTTAAACGACCATAAACCCTCCAAGTTTTATCGATTGATTGTGCGTTGTTTACTGGATTGAATAAAGCATATTCGTAAATAAAATCATGTCTATTATTGTAATCAACAGATCCGCCAAATGTAACATTTAAATTTTCGGTTGGTTTAAAATCTAATTTACCGTTTAAACGCACAAAATTAGAGCGTACATTTTGTTTGGCTTTAATTTGCTCCATATCTGCTTTTGTAACAAATTGAGAACTTTGAACCAAAGTAAAACTACCATTAGGATTTGGGCGTAATGGATTTTTTTCTAAATCGGCCATTACATCATCTTTAACTTTCCACATCCCAATAGCAGATGGATCAGGATCTCTTTCAGTGGAGATTTCGCCAGAAACTATAAAACCTAAAATTGCTTTTTTGTTACCCAATGAATCTTTTTTAGTTAAAATTGGTCCGCCAACAGAAAAACCCAAGAAGTTGTACCCGAATTTATCTGTTAGTTCTGAGCTTATGGCCTCAACCCCACCAAAGTATGTGCTTTGAGGGCCTCTTGTAGTAATGTTTACAATCCCTGAAGTTGCATCTCCAAATGAAGCAGGAACACCACCAGTAATAACTGATACCTGTTCAATACTAGATTGAGGCAATCCTGCGGATCCAATCACACGCATTCCATCGATAAATGTTTCAGAAGATTCTGAACGGCCACCGCGAATGTTTACGGCATCTCCCTCATCAACCTGCGCTACACCGGCTGACTGGGCAACAACTGAGTTTATATTTTTAGTAGCCATTTTGTCGTATTGATCCTTTGTTACCGTTTTGGAAGTACTGGCATTAGGGTCAATCAAAGGCACTTTATATTCAGTAACAACAAAAGTACCTATTTCAGTAATACTAGGTAAAAGTGTTGCTGTTACATAAGTCATTTTTGCATCAAAAATATTTACGTTAGTAACTTCAATGCCGGCATAACCAGCATAACTTACTTTAATGCTATACACACCTGGTTGAATTGGTTTAATTAGAGCCTCTCCATCCAAATTAGCTGCTGCTGCATTAATTTGTTGTTTACCAGCCATCACAACCACAGTAGCAAATGGTATGGTTTCTTTAGTTGTTCCATCAACTACGGTAACTTTTACGGACCCGCCTTGCGCCAAAACAGCAGCAAGCGTTCCCATTACCATCACAAAGGTTAAGTAGATTTTCCTTATCATAATGTTATTATTGTGTTAGATTAACATCGCTTTTCGAAGCGGGTAAAGATATGTAATAATTATTTTTTTTTCCAAATTTAACAAATGCGTTTTTTAAATTATTTTCTCTAAACCCTGTTATTCAGTATGTTTAATACAATAAGATTAATGAAATTGCCGATTAATTTTTAATATAATTTTTCATAAAAAGGTAAAAATGCACTATTTTTTAAATAAACGAAACAAGAAAAATTCTTTTTTTGGCTCATTTACTCTTCTAGATTTTTTCTTTGATTGTTTCATACGTTTTCTAGTTTTCTTTGTTTGAATTTTTTGATGTCTTTTTATACCTGCTTCGATACTTTTTTTTTCTTTAGCATCAACAGGTTTTTGTACTTTTTTAGAATTGTTATCTTCAGTTTGGTTGCTCTGTGCTTTACTTTGGATAATAAAAACCGGACAAATGAAGAGCAATAGTAGAAAGCATAATTTTTTCATAATCGAAAGCATTTAATTTTTCCAAATAAACAAAAAATAGTTGGCACATCCTTTTAAGTTTTTAATGAAGTTTGCTCATTATTCATCTAATAAAGTAAGAAGCGCATTTGTTAATTAATGTTGCCTGCATTATAAAATTAATTTTGTGTTACATTTGCAACAAGCATGATAACTAAATCTCACCAGAGAAAAATAGGCTTTTTTTTAGCTCTTTTGGCTCCCTTGTTTTACTGGGGTTGTAAAAAGCGCAAGAACACAGTTATACCCTATATTCCAGTGAATATTTATATCTATCCATCTGACCCTAGTTTTAACAGAATAAATACTCCTGGCGGTTGGACTTATTTAGTAGGAGGGTCAAGGGGAATTATTGTTTACAGGCGCTCAAACGAAGAGTTTGTGGCCTATGACAGACATTGCACCTACGATACAGAAAATGTATGTGGGCAAGTTGAAGTTAACTCCTCCCAAATAATTGCTATTGATAGTTGTTGTATGTCTGAATTTGTTTTAACCGATGGTTCTGTTGTAAAAAGTCCGGCTAGTGCTCCTTTGCAAGCTTATCAGGTAAGTTTTAATGGTAATGAACTGCACATTTTCAATTAAGTTGAACTAATTAAATATGTTTTTGTTTTAAGATTTTTATAAATTATAATAATGGAATTAAAAGATAAGTATTGCAACAGTCTTAGCAACTATTCTCGTTTTTTGACACGAGAAGTAAATATTGGCGATGTGCCGATGGGCGGTAACAATCCCATTAGGATTCAGAGTATGACGACTACTGATACTATGGATACCGCTGGCACTGTGGCCCAATCTATTAGAATGATAGAAAGCGGTTGTGACTATGTGCGCATTACTGCACCAAGTTTAAATGAAGCTAAAAACCTAGAGATAATAAAGAAAGAATTACGCTTGCAGGGTTATCATACACCCTTAATAGCCGATATACATTTTACACCCAATGCTGCAGAATTAGCAGCAAGAATTATCGAAAAAGTAAGGGTAAATCCGGGTAATTACGCTGATAAAAAGAAATTTGAAGTATTAGAATACGATGACATAACCTATCAGGCAGAGCTAGACAGGATTAGAGGGCGTTTTACACCTTTAGTAAAAATATGTAAGGAGTATGGAACAGCCATGCGCATTGGCACCAATCATGGTTCGTTAAGCGACCGTATTTTAAGCCGCTATGGCGACACACCGCTTGGCATGGTAGAAAGCGCTATGGAATTTTTACGTATATGTGAGTCTGAAAACTATTTTAACATTGTATTGTCAATGAAAGCCAGCAATCCAAAAGTAATGGTGCAAGCCTACCGTTTGTTGGTAAACAAAATGATAGCAAACAACATGAACTATCCTTTACATTTAGGTGTTACTGAAGCGGGTGAAGGAGAAGATGGGAGAATTAAATCGGCTGTTGGTATCGGTACTTTATTGGAAGATGGGCTGGGCGACACCGTGCGTGTTTCATTAACTGAAGATCCAGAATTTGAAGCACCTGTGGCTATTGCTTTGGTGAATAGATATGTGAACAGAAATGTAAGTGCTAATGACAATCATTATGCAAGTTTTGATCGTATTGAAAATAAGGAAAAGTCATACTACTCTCCGTTTGACTATAACAAAAGGTTAAGCAAAGAAGTTTTGAATGTGGGGGGATCAAATGTTCCAAGAATTATTTCGGATTTAAGCAATCGCAGTGAAATCAGTCCTTCTACCCTGTTTGGGATTGGTTATAATTATGCTGTTGCACTAGATAAATGGAATTTGACCGATATGGCTAGTGATTTTATTTACACTGGCGATAAAACAATTGGCTTTGAAATTCCAGGTACCTTGGGTGTAATTGTAAATAATGAGGTTTGGCAAAAAAACAATTCATTAACTAGACATTATCCTTTATTCTGCGCAAGCGAAATATTTACCGCAAAAAACATTAGTGAAGTTTTAAATTTTGTAGCTGTTGAGAGTACTACCCTAACTGAAGATTTTATCAATACTATCAAGAAAATGAATTCGGTAGTGCTGATACTTGATACCTTTGCGTTGCATGGCATGGCAGAACAAAGAGCCTTGATGGTAAAGTTGATGTCGTTGCAATGCGACTTACCAATTATTATTAAAAGAAACTATAAGGACCTAGAACCTGAAACATTGCAATTATATGCAAGTACAGACTTTGGTGCGCTATTATTGGATGGCCTTGGAGATGGAACGTGGTTAAAAGCCCAAGACTGTGGAGGTTTGGCAGCATTAAACAGTACAACTTTTGGAATACTGCAGGCTACGCGTACCAGGATATCAAGAACCGAATATATATCGTGCCCAAGTTGCGGCAGAACACTTTTTGACTTGCAAGAGACGACCGCTAAGATTAGAAAGCGAACGCAACATTTAAAAGGGATAAAAATTGGCATCATGGGTTGTATTGTTAACGGACCAGGAGAAATGGCAGATGCTGACTATGGCTATGTTGGCGTAGGTGTTGGAAAAATTACGCTTTATAAAGGAAAGGAAGTGGTAAAAAAGAATATTGCAAGCGAAGAGGCAGTAGATGCTTTAATTGGGCTGATAAAGGATAATGGGGATTGGGTTGAGGAGAAGGTTTGAGATTGTGGGGTTTGAGTATTAAGATTGTTGGGTTTGAGTATTGAGACTATGAGATTTGAGTATTGAGATTGTGGGGTTTGAGTATTGAGACTATGGGATTATAATACTTTACTTTTTAAAATGAGGCGATGCACTTTTTTTTGCGTTCTTTATTGATGCGCTTTACCATACTGTTGTCGGCTACATCCATAAGGTCTCGTTTTTTAGGACTATATCTATAATTAATGATGGGCTGTTGGTCTAAGAAAGCAAATTGTTCGCATCTTTCTGGTTCAAACAAATTAATTTCGATTTGATAATAGTACCTAAATTCCTTTCTGTTTTTAAATTTCCAAGCGTGCAAATCTATGTTTCTTGTGTCTAGTTTTACCCATTTTTGGATGTACATTCCACCCCCTGGATTTATTTTAATATCATACTCTCTGTTTAACTCAAAGTTTTGATATGCTTTGCCATCTCTGTCTGTGGTAAGTTTTTTAATGAGATTTCCATTTTCGTATACCTCAATTTTTATTTTTGGTAGCGTTTGTTGTAGGTCTTGCTCCCATACTTTAAAACTACAATCGAATATTACAACTTCAGTTTGTGCTTGGGTTACACTTGCAAATCCAATAAAGGAAGATATGAGCAGAAGTATTATTTTTTTCATATTGTTTTTTAATTGAAGGTTGTAAAGTAGAAAGTGGGGTGTTTTATATTTGACAAAATATTACTTTATGAATACTGTCATTAAAATACGAATTTAAGTAAATCGTTTTTAAAAGCAAAACCCATACATCATAATTTAAATATCCATTATATATTTGTAAAAAACTCACATGAAAAAACACTTTACTTTTATTATTTGCCTTTGTTTAGCCTTAGGGATAAATGTTCAAGGACAAAACGCCTTAGACTTTGATGGGATTGATGACTTTGTTATTGTTCCCAATGCATCATCTTTAATTACTACTGGTACAGGAATCAGTTTTGGTTTTTGGGTTTACCCAAGAAACACAACGCCATCCTTTCCTAATTTTGATAGTTTTGGAGGTTTTAGAAACAATAGCGATGCAGATTTTTACATCATTCAAATTGGTGCAAATACCATAGAAGCCAGATTTCGAAATTCTTCTGGAATTAATTTTGACATCTCCTTTAACGGACTTTTACTTAATACTTGGCAACATTTTGCATTTACTTATGATGGTTCGATGCTTAAGTTATATCAAAACGGAGTAGAGGTGGGTAGTCAAACAGCCAACGGCAACATCAGTAATGCCTTTGAAAGCCTATATATTGGAGATGGTTTTTATTTTGGTGGAGATTATTTTTTAGATGGCAAAGTAGATGAAGTTGTTTTATTTAATAAAGCTTTGAAAATCGATTGCTGTTAATTTTAGGCAGATAGCTTCGCTTTGCTCGCTATGACGGTTTAATTCGCTTGCTAACGCTGACGGTTGGCTTCAATTCACTATGTCGCAATATCATTGCTTCATTGGCACATCGGCACATTGGCAAATTGCCCAATTGTCACACTAGCACATCGTTTAACAGGCCCATTAAAAATAAAGTTTTATACTCTGCAAAAGTTTTAGAAATTTGCACTCCTTAAAAGAAATAATACAGCACATGATAGAGCATACATCCATAAAAAGCTTATTGAAAGGCGAGGTGGCACCTCCTACAAACATTATTGTTAAAGGTTGGGTACGCACCATCAGAACAAGTAAAAATGTAAATTTTATTGCCTTAAATGATGGCAGCACCATTTTAAATATTCAGTTGGTGATTGATAGCAATACACCTGCATTTGAAATATGTCAAAACATTAGCACAGGCGCTTGTATCAGAGCTGAAGGCACTTTAGTGGCTTCGCAAGGCAAAGGCCAATCGGTGGAAATACAGTGTAGCTCAGTGGTAATATACGGCACTGCAGATCCTGAAAAATATCCTTTACAAAAGAAAGGACATACTTTAGAGTTTTTACGCGAGATTGCTCATTTACGCCCTCGTACTAATACTTTTGGTGCAGTGCTCAGAATGCGTCATCAAATGGCATTTGCTATTCATCAGTTTTTTAATGATAAAGGTTTCTTTTATATGCATGCACCCATTGTTACAGGTAGTGATGCAGAAGGTGCGGGAGAAATGTTTAAAGTTACCACACTCCCTTTAGAAAATCCTCCTCGCAATACCGATGGCTCTATCAACTACATGGAAGATTTTTTTGGGAAAGCAACCAATCTTACAGTGAGCGGGCAATTAGAGGCCGAATTAGGTGCATTGGCCCTAGGTAACGTGTATACTTTTGGCCCTACCTTTAGAGCCGAAAACAGCAACACGCCAAGGCATTTGGCTGAATTTTGGATGATAGAACCAGAGATGGCTTTTTATGACATCCATGACAATATGGATTTAGCTGAAGAAATGTTGAAATATTTAATCAATTATGCACTTCAAAACAGTAAAGACGATTTAGAATTTTTAAATCAGATGTATGATAAGGAATTGATAACGCGCCTACAAAGTGTTGTTGATAAGCCTTTCATACGTTTAACATATACACAGTCGATTGAAATATTAATAGGTTTCAACGATAAGTTTGAGTTTAAGGTTGAATGGGGAACTGATTTGCAAAAAGAACATGAAAACTTTTTAGTAAGCCATCATGGTGGACCTGTGATCTTAACTGATTATCCAAAACACATTAAGGCTTTTTACATGAAGCAAAATGAAGATGGAAAAACAGTGCGTGCCATGGATATTTTATTTCCATGGATTGGCGAAATTATTGGTGGTTCACAACGCGAAGAAAACTATGATAAATTGTTGAGCCGTGTAACAGAAATGGGCATTGATGAAGATGAAATTTGGTGGTATTTAGATACCCGCAGATTTGGCACTTGTCCGCATGCAGGCTTTGGCTTGGGCTTTGAACGTTTGATGTTATTTGTTACTGGTATGACCAATATTCGCGATGTAATCCCTTTTCCAAGAACGCCTAAAAACGCTGAATTTTAATCACTAGCTTTGGCCCATGTTAAAACAATCGCTGCAACAAAAGCTTTTACAAAAGCTATCGCCCCAACAAATTCAGTTGATGAAGCTGTTGCAGATACCTACTGTGGGCTTAGAGCAGCGCATTAAAGAAGAGCTTGAAATAAATCCTGCTTTAGAAGAATTAGAAGGCGATCAAGACGATTATAAAAATGAAGAGGATGATGAGTTTAGCAATACCGAAGATGAAGAGGTAGAAGGATTTGAAGATAGTGAGCACAGCCGCGATGATTTTAGTTTAGATGAGTTTATTGATGATGATGAAATTCCATCTTATAAATTAAATATTAAAAACAGTGGCGAAGATGATGAACGCAAAGATATTCCTATTAGCGGTACACTTAGTTTTCAGGATTATTTGAGTACGCAATTAGGTTTATTGGTTTTAGATGATGAGCATTATCAGATTGCTGAATTTTTAATAGGTAATATTGATGATGATGGCTATATGCGCAGAGAATTAGCTGCATTGGTTGATGATTTAGCCTTTACACAAAATATCAATACAACAGAAAAAGAATTAGAAGAATTGCTTAAATTGATTCAGGAGTTTGATCCTCCGGGCATTGGAGCGCGCAATTTACAAGAGTGTTTAGACTTACAATTAAAACGCAAATACAAAGAAACGCATGATCCTGTGGTGAAGATTGCGATGATGATTGTGGAGCAAAATATGGAAGAGTTTAGCAAAAAACATTTCGAAAAAATTGCGAAAAAACTCGATTTAGAAGATGTTGAAGAAGGCGATGATCAATTGTTGAAAGATGCCATTCATGAAATTTTAAAGTTAAACCCGCGTCCCGGAAACTCCATGAATGAGGGACAACGAAGTATTCAACATATTATTCCAGATTTTATTTTACACAACAGTGATGGCGAATTAGAATTGAGTATCAACTCTAAAAACATGCCCGAATTACGTGTGAGCAAAAGCTATATGGAAATGCTTGCCGAGTATAGTAAATCGAAGCTCGCCTCAAAAGATAAGAAGGAGGCGGTTCAATTTGTAAAACAAAAAATAGAGGGTGCAAAATGGTTTATTGATGCTATTAATCAGCGTCAGCATACTTTAGTAACCACTATGCAAGCCATTATAGATTACCAATACGAGTATTTTCAGGAAGGCGATGAAACTAAAATGAAACCCATGATTTTGAAAGACATTGCCGATAAGGTAGGCTTGGATATTTCAACAGTTTCGCGGGTTGCAAACAGTAAATACATTCAAACAAATTTTGGGACTTTACTCTTAAAATCATTCTTTAGCGAATCATTATCTAACGATCAAGGCGAAGAGGTATCTACCCGAGAGGTAAAAAAGATATTAGAAGATTGCATTGCTGCTGAAAAAAAAGGCAAGCCCTTAACTGATGAAAAACTCGCCAAAATCTTAAAAGAAAAGGGCTACAATATTGCAAGGAGAACCGTTGCTAAATATAGGGAGCAACTGAATATTCCGGTGGCCAGGATGAGGAAGGAAATATAATTAACATTAGATTTTTAAATAAAAACTATTCTTAGGTTTAGTTTTGCAATATACTTAAATCCAAATACTTGATTAATATCAGCACTCACTTAGCCAAGTTTCTCTCTTTCCTACTCCACCCCGTATTTATGCCTAGCTATGCGGTGTATTTGTTGTTAAACAGCTATTCATTTAAAATGAATGAAAAAATTGGGTGGCTAATTTATGCTTTGGTGTTTTTAAATACTTGTTTATTGCCAGTTTTTGCCACATTGGTTTTGAAAAAATTTGGATTGATAGGTAGCATGCAAATTGAAATTCAACATGAGCGCAGCACACCTTATTTTATATCCTTTATTTTTTTTACAAGTACCTGGTGGTTGTTAAGTAAAGCGCCATTGCCACCTATTGTGGCGCAGTTAATGCTTGGAGCTTCAATAGCAATTTTGTTTACAGGTTTCATAAATTTAGCCGTGAAAATAAGCGCTCATTTAGTGGGCATAGGTGGCGCTACTGGTGCGTTTTTAGTGTTAGGTTTAGATGGTTTTCAAGATTTTAGCACTTATATTATTGCAGGGTTTTTTATTGCAGGCTGCTTGGGTTGGGCACGTTTACAGCTCAATGCACACAGGCCTGTAGAAGTTTATAGTGGTTTTTTATTAGGCATTTTTTGCCAAGTTATGGCCGATAAACTGAGTTGATTTTTACAAAGCGCTTGTTTGCTAAACAAATTGATTATATTTGTAATGTTTATGTAAAAAACTGCTATTGTTTTGATAGCCAAGTTAAACCCTAAAAGATTTATTTTGATTACACATAATTCGTTGGAATACAACACCGATTTAACGCCTTTGATAATTTCTGAATATGGCAGAAACATTCAAAAGATGGTTGATTTTGCAATTACAGTTGAAGATCGTGAAGAGCGCAATAGGGTAGCACGAGCAATTATTGATATAATGGGTCAATTAAATCCACACTTGCGCGATGTAAATGATTTTAAACATAAACTTTGGGATCATTTATTTGTAATTTCAAAGTTTCAATTGGATGTAGATTCGCCCTATCCAAAACCAAGTCCAGAGACTTTTACAACAAAACCTCAACGTGTAGCTTATCCAAGAAATAACATTCGTTACAAGCATTATGGCAAGGTGGTTGAGGATATGATTCAAAAGGCAATAGAAATGCAAGAGGGCGAAACGAAAGATGCCTTTATAGAAACAATAGCCAATGTGATGAAAAGCTTTTACATTACTTGGAACAAAGATAATGTAAGCGATGATGTAATGCTAGATCAACTAAAATTGCTTTCGAAAGGGCAATTAAAGTTAAAAGAAGGTGTTCGTTTGGCAAATAAAAACGATTTGCAAACACGCAATGTACAACAAGGACACAACAACAACCAAAGTATGGGTTCGGGCATACCAAAAAAGAAAAAGAAATTTCATAAAAAGAAATTTCAAGCCTAGTTTAATTGCACTTTTAATATTTTAGTATTTCCAAAAAAGAGTCTTCATGGAAAACCATAGTTATCAATTAAATTATATCAGTTACGCTTCGTCAGCAGAACTGAACGAAGAGGATGCCAAATTGCTTGTTGAGGCCAGAGAAGCAGCAAAAAGAGCCTATGCGCCTTATTCAAAATTTAGTGTTGGCAGTGCTATTTTGCTCGAAAACGGGGTAGTAATTACAGGCAATAACCAAGAAAACGCAGCTTATCCATCGGGTATTTGTGCCGAACGTGTGGCCATGTTTTATGCATCCTCGCAATATCCCGGGGTTAAAGCTATTAAAGTAGCTGTAACTGCTTTTTCGAAGGCGTTTCCTGTAATCGCGCCAGTTGCTCCTTGTGGGTCTTGTCGTCAGGTACTTTCAGAATACGAAAAACTTTATAATTCCGATATTGAATTAATTTTACAAGGTCAGCAAGGAAGTATTTACCGACTAAAAAATGTGAGCAGTTTGCTACCGTTGGCTTTTACAAGCGACGATTTAAGCTAGTTCTTTAGCTTTTACTTGTAATTTTATCTCTATAGTTTAATATCGGCTTTTCAAATGTTTGATATACAAACCACGATATTAAATAGGTTAACACTAGTGCCGTTACCCATTGCAAAATGGACGAAGATTGGTTGGAATGCTCTAAAATTATAGGAAAAATAAATGTATGTATTAAATAAATTGCATAGGTAAGAACGCTAGTGTAAGTTATCAATTCAAAAAAAGCTTTTGTAAGTATATTTCTGTGTTTGTTAAATTTAATTGTAGAAATATAAGGCACAGTTAACGCTACCGTAAATGGCAAAATAAAGAAACCGATTGTTCGAGGTAAAAGCATACTATTAATTAATTGATTTGGATAGGATAAAGTCCAGTAATAGTATATATATCCAACAAACATAAAAAATCCAGCAATGGCAATTAAAGGCGACTTTAGCTTTTCGTATAAGATCCATTTTTTATGCTTCACAAAAGCAAGCAAAACCCCTAAAAACAAGGAATCGAACCTAAAAGGGAAATTACTATTTACACCTTCATAAGGCACATTTCCATTTAATACATATCCTAAACGCGCAAGGTTTACAAATGCAATAAAAGCAACAATAGCTAAGAAAATTTTTTTCTCTGTTTTTAAAAAATTGGTTGCTAATATTAGGTAAAATGGGGCAAAAAGGTAAAACCACTCTTCTATAACCAAGCTCCAAGAAACACCAAAAAACTGTATTCCATAAAAGTTATTTTGCAAGAATAATAAGTAGTAAATTATATTGTATCCTATGCTGTGGTCAATTACTGTAAATTTAAAGAGTATAGTTAAATAGTAAAGCGGTAAAATTCTAAACCACCTGCGAGTCCAAAAGGTTTTTAGTGTTTGTGAAAGGGGCATTTTTTTATCAATTTCTTTAAAAAGAATTCCACCAATTAAAAAGCCACTCAATACAAAAAATATTTCAACACCTATGCCCCCAATTCTAAGTGGTCTTAGTCCTGGAATATTTATTCCTCCGTGCTGCGCTAAAACCATCCAAATAGAAATGGCTCTCATTAAATCCAACCCAAAATTACGATTCATATAACACTACTTCTGCGAATTAAAACAGGGCAACAAGGTGTAAAAAAATTAGCTATTATCAATCACCCATTAATTAGTTTTTTTTGAAATCCTTTTATATTAGCCTTTGGCACCTATTTATTTAATTTTTTAAATACTAATAAAAACACGCATAAAGTTTAATTATTATTTTAGGCTTATCATTTATGTTACCAGTAACAATTTTATTCTATCAAATTACCTTGCACTTTTACATTGAAACGTATCAGTAAAAAAAAGCAATGGCAGGCATTGCAGCGTATGCAATGTAAAACTAATACACATAGTAGCATATTTATCCTATGCGAACAATCTTCGGAAGCATCCTAGCATGCCAGTGCTTTAATCCAGTTGCCTTTTTTTATCGATTACACGAATTTTTACTCCCATTTTTAATTTCAAAAAAGCTCGCTATTCTTTCAATCCAAAACAGTACGTGAGCACTTGATATTATTGTAGAAGTATTTTTACCAACGTTTCCAACTGCATAATTTGGGTTTAAAATACTTTTACACTTGCTTAAATAAAAAAAGCACCGCAATGTTGCGGTGCTTTTCTCTACTTATTTATGCTCTTACTTTGTTTTAATAATCTTTACAGAATTATTATTGCTTTCAGAAGTACTCATAAAGTACAAACCTGGCGCTAAATCTGCAGTGTTATAGCTTTCGTATTGATTTGTGTTTACTTGCTTACGCCACATTACTTTGCCTACAGCATCAAACAAATATACCTTAGCGTTTGTGTTTTCGGCAGATTTAACCATAAATCCACCTTGCATTTCAAGAGGATTTGGATATGCAAGCAATTCTTCGGCAAAAGTATTTGCGGTTAAAATTGCATTTGCCTCATCAGTTTCAATTGCTTCTGGGGCCGACTCTCTTGATCCAGCGCCAACAGGAGAAGTGCCGATTGTGATATTACAAGCCGATCCAAAGTTGCTCCATGTATTATAAACAAAACCTCTTGCTTTAACTGAATAAGTATGTCCGCCAATTAATGCAGGCGATACGGTAGATAGGTTTAAATAAACTAAACCGCTTTGTGCATTTACAACATTATTGTTTGATAAATCCGTAAATTCAAACTCGTATAAAATTCCCATTGATACGGGCTCACATGCAATTGTTGTATTTAATGGCATGATAACATCGCAAAACTGAGGTCTTAATTGCGTTGGCAAAACACCTGTTATGGCAGGATTTTCGCTCAATCCAATAGTGCAAAGTGTAGCGTAATTTCCCCATTCGCCTGCAACTCTTGCTCTAACTCTTGTAACATATTGGGTATTGAATTGCAATACAGGATTGATGGCATCGCCAAAAGCTACAACATAATTGGAAGTAAATGAAGCGTATAATGCAAGTGTTGCAGGATTTCTAAATTCCCATTGGTAATTTGTAGCACCGGCCACAGTGTTGCATGCAAATTGTGCGTTTGGTGTAAAATTAATTTCTCCACAATCTACATCACGCACTTGTGTTGTTGCAACATTGCTCACACATGGCGCTATATCAACAGATGCAGAGGCGGTGCAACCAAATGAGTTTGCTACAGTAACAGTATAAATTGCAGGTAAAAGAATAATTGCTGTTTGGGTTTGCATTCCGTTGCTCCATGAGTAACTATCATAACCGGTACCAGCATCTAAAGTTGCTACATTGTTTGGACAAAAATCAAAATCTCCGGTAATTGAAGGTGCGGCTGGCACTGGGTTAACAGTTACTGACGTTGAAGAGCTGCTGCTGCCACTACCAAAACTGCCTGTAACAGTTACACTATAATCGCCACTAACTGGGTTAGCAACAACAGGGTTTTGTTGGTTACTTGTAAAACCATTGGGTCCGGTCCATGCAAATGTTAAAGGTGCCACGCCTCCTTGAAAAGAAGCTATTAAATTTAAAGCCGATCCTTGACAAACTGGCGCTGCTATGCTTGCAACAACATTTGATAGAGGTGCTTGTATAGCTATAGTACATACCGTATTTACATTGCTCCAAGTATTAAAAACAAATCCTCTTATTCTTACTTCATAGGCTTGACCTATCTGAAGTGCCAAAGCTGGATCGTTTAACGCAAGATAAATAGATCCTTGAACTTTTGTTGTTACTTGTTGCGTTGCTATATTTGTAAACTCAAACTCATACAAAGTGCCCATTGGCA
>Ga0247832_1004070_pt1 | contig 18918 bp, 10 predicted proteins | sample LaCruzMarch2015__10_FD_192407 | JGI IMG/M metagenome (GOLD analysis project Ga0247832, IMG submission 192407) | Freshwater microbial communities from meromictic Lake La Cruz, Castile-La Mancha, Spain - LaCruzMarch2015_4m | ecosystem: Environmental > Aquatic > Freshwater > Lake | place: Spain... | reverse complement strand
ATACATATCATATACATAGTAAAGACTTTAGGCAAATGTTCCAGACCAGCAATCCAAGCCGTCCACGTCAATTAACGAACGATGATCGTCTACGGAATGAACAACAGCAGCGACGGTCGGTATATTTCCATCCATATAACAATGAGCGACGTACCAACTCTGACTTTGGAGGTCCATCGTCATCACAGATGATCACGTCCTCGCATCATCACGGAGGTAGTCGTTGGGAAACAAGAGCCGAGTGTGACGAAGACGAGGATGAGCCCATGGATGTAGACATCCTGTACGAACGAGACGTGTCGACACATAACTATCATCATACCAATGATCAACTATCTCGTCGTCGTCATAACTCTGAACCGATCACTACTTCTCATGCATCCTCCACTATGCAAGCAGTGAAAGTTGGTGATACACCTGCTGATAATCTTGATTTACGTCTATCAACAGCTGCCGATAATCTTCTTGCATCACTACAGCGTGAGGCCAAGGACTACTCTATGCCATTACCGGCACGATATTACCCCACCGAGTTTGCCGAGGACGATGACTTCACTGGCACTACTGGCGGTGGCGGCGGTACGGGTAGTGAACCACCACGCGGTAGTAGTACACCCTCAACTGGAACAATCGGTCCCTGGCGTAAACGTATATCATCATGGATGTATGACGTGGTAGATCATTTCCGATATGATCGTAATGCCGTGGCCATTGCCTTACATTACATTGATCGTTATGTTGGACATGTCTTAGTGGAGAATGATCGTTTACGTCGACGTCGATGTGGTGGTATTAGTGATGATGTTGATATTGATCAACCTCCGATTAAAAGACGACACTTTCAGCTTATTGCTGTTACGTGCTTATATCTTGCCATCAAGGTTCATGGTGAGCTTACGGAGGCTGATCCAAGCTCGGGCGAGGCATACGATGTCGTGGCCTCTCTTGTAAATGAGGTTGATGGACGTGCCTTTCTTGGTATGCCAATAGCAGTAAAGGAGGACAAGATTGAAGAGGACGAAGACAAGATGGTCACAACAAATGGTGGTGGTGACGAACATGACGATGACATAAAAGCAATGTCACGAAAGATTGCCGACCTAGCACGTCGACATCGCATGGCACGATGGGGGTCAAAGCTAAGCCAATTTGGTTTACCAACGGCCATCCATCCAAGTCCAACACCTACATCCTTTAAGTCATTACAACCGAGCTTTCATAAGCCAAGTGTACAGCCGAAGCAACCGCATTCAAGTCTGCCATTCAAGCCACGCAAGCGTGGGATGCTTTCGGGTCCACTACGTCTACATTCCTTCGTGGAGCTTAGTCGAGGTCTGTTCACGGCCATGGATATTGTTGAGACGGAAAAGTTGATCTTACTTTCGATGGATTATGCCATGAACCCACCCACGAGTCGTCGAGTTGTTGGCGAGCTATTACGGATGCTTGCTCTTTGCTTCGCTGGAGTGGATGGACTGAGCACTGGTGATAGCACTCTGGACCTTGACCGGAAAGAGATATTGGGCAATATCCTCAATAAAGCTTGTCGACAGATTGAGGCTGCTGCGTCCGTACCAGCATTGAGCATTGGGTGTCTCCCCAGTGTTGTTGCGTACGGTGCCATGCTGAACGCCATCGATGAGGAGTTTGAGGATATTGTATCAAGTTCAATGATCAAGGATCAAGGCAAGGATAATTCAACCCCACAGCTAGAAGACTACCAGCGTCATTATCAACGATACTCTCGCAATACTAGTCCATCTCCTTCCACGGCAAAAGATCAGTTCCTCGAGGCATGGAAGACAGAGTTCCTTGTGGCAGTATATCACGCTACCGAATCTGTGTTATCGCCTGACTCACAAGATATATTCCACGTGAGGGATCTATTACTTGATAGTATTGGATCGACATCGACATCGTCGTCTGACTTGTCATCAAGTCCCACCGAGGGTGGAATCAAGATTGATGCAAATAACAAATTCAAGCGTTCACCAAGGTCACCACGTTCCACAGTCGTATTGCCGAATAATCCGCGTATGTTTCAAAGCAGTGGCGGATCATTCTTCCGATTATCATCATCGAATCTGGGTGGTAGCAATGTAATGAGGTTACTATTGTCTCCTCCGTACGATGAAGGACGCTCAGGCTTGACCCGTAGTCAAACAGTCGGTAGTGCGTCGGCTATACCATTCCACCATTCGAATTCAAGGGTGTATTACAAGCAACAATCTGAACCTATCCTTGAGCTACCCCCTACCATGCCTACTATTGGCCATCATGGTCGAATCGACTTCAGTGTCGGTCGAAGATTTATCAACGAGGGCACTCAAAAGAATGACAACAACAATTGTGATGCTATCGATTCATGGAGGATTTCTTCAGCACGTGGTAGTGGCGAAGAAGTATCCCAGCTACCTGCCTCTGTAACGATGACGAATCCCAACCCGCCTCATTTCTTCAGTGCTTGAATTGTGTGATAAGAGGCAGGACCAACAACACTTATATTGAAACCCCTAAACAAAATAGAGAGTATATTAAAACATTTGAACATGTACCAATGAAATAAACCTAAAACGGCACTAAAGTAAGCATTTTACATTTATCATAATTCTAGATTATGCACATGAAATATTATTATACATTTATCAACACTGTGTGGAGAGAAGTATTACCTATTGTCTCTTTTTCATCTTACCAAGGAGCTGTATATTCATCACTTTCATAAGAGCTACCCTTATATTGTATCGACCCCTCCTCTGACTCGCATTCAATATGATACTTATCTTTGGGAGTACCATTCATTGCTATGTCAGGAAATACCATCTTCTTCATCTTTGGTCGTTGACGACTACTACTTGTACTAATTCGACGTGGCGATGAAAGTCGCGTCTTCAGTAAGGTAGTGTTGGAGGAGTTGGTTGTAATATGAGTGGGCGAATTATGTTGACATACTGTAGGTAGACACCGTGAACGTGCTTCGTCAATAGTATCTATAGCACCCATGATACATAGTTGTATACCTGATTTCATTTTCTGTACTCCTGGTGGTAACTCAGTTGCTGTTGTTGCATCATTATCATGATGATGATGATGTATGTTATGATTGCTATTATTTCCGATGGTCGTAAATTCTACTATTTCTGCATCTGGTCCACGATACTTATCAGATTCATCAAATATAGGTGTTGATACTCGTTGTTTCGTAGTAGTTGCTGTTGTCTTACTACTACTGCTACCCCAGGAAGATATATATGGTAACATTGATGACCACATGCTATTGTTTGTTCGTATATTATTTTGCCGCTCTCGTCGTAACTCCTCCTCCTCCTCCAGTTTCATTTGTTGTTCAGCAAGATACACGGCCGTTTCTTCCGTAAGGTGTGCCGGTGAGAATGCCGTCTCGCGTAGCTCTCCGTACGGTGTATCGCTATCATCATCATCATCATCATCATCGCACATTGTTGTTACCACCGTTAAATCATTATTGCTACTACTACTACCATTATTGCCGCTTGAGCTTTGACCACGGCAGCATTCCATTGGTAGTATCGATGTGCATATTCGTCGTCCATAGCGTCGTATTGCATCCCCTCGTAATCTAGCCGGTATTATTCTCTCCCCACCCCCAATACTGACGACGGTGTAATATAATTCACGATCTACCAAGAATAGCAAACCGAAAAGACAAACGATACCGGCTATAGTACCGAGTGTTATATCAAGAGCCGTATTCGATCCTTTAGTGCTATTGGTATAGTACATGCTTTTTGTTGTTGATGTGGCAGTATACTTTTGACAACCCGATAGCGTCGATGCATTCTTTGATTTTTTACATGCCGATGGGTCCCATTGTGTACGTCGTTGCTGTTGATGACGAACAGATGATGTTGAGGAGGATGTGGATGAAAACGCACCGATGATATTATTTTCTGTCGACCATGACAGCGACAATGAAAATGAAAGGAACAGTAGTAGCAGTCTACTCCTAAACATCATATTTGGCATTCTTTTCCTATGAGTGAGGTGGAGATGGATGGGTCGGCATCAAATCCTTTTGGACTCTGGCGATATGACACAACATTTTTCTCGTTGCGACAGAAATCGTCAAGAACGTTACTATTAGTCTCGATTTTCACCGTTCGATCGATCGCATCGCCGTATCTAGAGGTTCTAGAGGACGAGCCTAGTCGGATTGGACGAGCCAATGCCAGCGCTGGACGAAGTCCTCGCGAACTACGATAGACACACCGAGTTCGAGTGATGCCCCGACCACGGTGTTTCAACGGTAGCCCCGGCCTGAGCATTGGCGAGGAAGGAGACAATGATAACAATGCAGTATTATTCCATTCCCCACCCGTTGATGAGGTTCAGCGATGGAAGGAATTCCGACGTCGTCAACGAACACAACCCGCAGCGACGACGGACGAGGAGGAAGTGACCGATGATAATGATGTCGGATATTACCCAGGTGCCGGCGTCGTTCCCTCGTCGCTCGTGCATAATGAAACGTATGCACCACGATCCGAAATTTCGGCATCTAACGATAGCAAGGCACGAACCGAAATCATGGCCAATACGGCTCGACATGCCGTGGACTTGTCGCGGAAGGAGGCGTACAAACTGCTGGAGGGCCGTGCTGGCAACGACAACAATAACCAAACTGCATCGTCGTCATTGTCTGCCGAAAAGGCCAAGAGAGTTATGCAATATGCGGCCACGCCCTCTCCTCGTGTTACCCATACGAAGAAGAATATTATACCGACAACGACGACACTCGCATCGGAAAATGTAAAAAAGGGGAAGAAGATTGAGGAGGACGCAGATGAGGAAAAAAATTACGATGATACTATAATATCACCCAAGTTAAGCGAGGTTGAAAATTTCATGGTCCAGCTACGACGGGTGCGGAATGAAAGTAAAACGACAACACCTCCAAAATCGGTGGGAGATGTCCAAAATACGAAAGTAGCAATCATTGCTACTATTACTAATACTACTACTACTTCTACTACTACTACTACTACTGCTGCTGGCAACCCCCCCGAGGATGAGGATGATGAATGTACTATACTATCAAAACGAAGAAAGGAACAATCACGTCAACGTAAATCAGAGGACTTTCAACGTCGTAAAAATGAATTTGATATGCGTATACGTGATATGAAAAAAGATGCCGCCGTCGTCGACGTTGCTGATGATGAATTAATAGTAGCAGATGGGGGAATTAAGAAGACGAAGAAGAAGTGGGTACCTAATTTGAATGTTACAATTGATTTAGATGATTCCACTCTTGACAATGATGATGAAGAAGAGGAGGAGGAAGAGGAGAAGGATGAGATCAGAACAAAAGCAGTAGTTGATGTAGGAGTAGGAGCACGGTGGAGTGGTGGATCGGCACACCATTTTCTCCCTACCCCATCGTCTCTTAAGAAGACGGAGACAAAGGAAAGGAAGTTGAATATTGCATTAAATGAGGATGATTTTTCATTCAAGCCATCGTCCATTGTGAATGTCAATACCACCACCACAACCAGCACGTCTAATAAGCATGGAGGTGGTGGATTGTCAATGAAATCTATTGCCATATCTCCCATTGTAACTGGTGCGGCAACCGGAGTCGTAGGAGGAGGTGTGGGTCATCATACTACTATGACATCATCTGGACGGTTCAATTTTGCTCGCTGTTCCTCATTGTCAAATGAGAAAGCTAGTAGCAGGGGTATGACAATCCTTATGACTATGGTCAATGCAGCCAACTGCACTACTCAGATGGGAGTGTTGTCACCGTCGTCTGATCTTGAAGATAATGATATTATCTTTGCACCCTTTACAGCAACAACTACTTTACCGATTCATTTCGAAAGTACTCCTAAAAACAACATCTCCGAGTCAACGAATGGAGGACCGGTAACAACCTCCGAATCGTCTTTTCCATCAAGTACTAGTCCTGACATTAGTGAGGGTGATAAAGGAGGCGGTGGCTTCGGAAGTAGTACTACCAGTAATAATGCCTTTCGTGGTTTACGAGTACGTAGTGATAAATCAATCATTACTACAACATCGTCGAAATATGTTGAGCTAGGGCAGAAGAATGATAGTCAGGATCCACCATTGGACGACGAGGAGGATGAATCTACCAACAATGATGACGGATCAAATAGTTTATTGGGAGTAACGGTTGTGGGATCCAAGAAGAAGAGGAAGAAACGAAAGACAAAGTCTCCTCTGTTTGAAACGGTGGAAGAACATGATAGTTTGAGTAGCACGCTTGATAATAATGCTAACAGCGAGAATTTGGCATCGACCGATGAGTGTGATGGTAAACCAACCAACGGCTGTATTGTTAGGAAACAATTGGATCCTGATGGATTTGATTGGAAGGAACTTGCAAAGTGGACCGATGTTGAATTAACTTCTAAAGTATCTACCGTGGCTGCTCAAGAACGGAAGGATCAAACTTTACTTGGTTTGAGTGTTGACACCATCCCGGAGGAGAGTGACAATGAGGAGTTTGCTACAGTAATGGATAGAGTCAAAACTTGTCTTACGCCCAGAATGCCAAATGACACGTCCATTTTCACACCAAAAAGTGTACAGTCAGATATTCCGCGTTATGGGGGAGGTAAAAAATTAAGCAGTATCCATGAGTTGAAGTCGAGGTTTGATTCGTTGGGTGTCGTGCAGAACCAATCCACCAAGAGAGTGCGTTCGGAGGAGAAGTCAAGGTTCGAATTTTCATCTTCGACAGGAAGTAGTGAGTCAATCAAAGATTCCTGGACACGCTCAACAGCATCCCTTGCTTCGGCTACGGATGCGGAGGTAGTCAGACCGATACCAGATGAGCAAGACTTTTATTACACTCTATCCAATTCGTCTGAAACATTATCTGTAAAAGAATTACGATCCAAATGGGAGACCAGGAACAAGGCGACCCGTCCCATGGTCGTTGGAGATGCATGTCTAAATAATAGAGAAATTCAGGCCACAAGTACTTCAGAGTCTTCCGTGAATGATGACACAGTTGGAGACGAAACAGTAGATACTAAAAAGGTTCTCAGGTTCGTAAAAAGTCTAGAACAAAAAGGCTCCTTTGATTCTATCAAGTCGTTAGATAATGAGAATGGTGGTATTGAACATAAAGACACGAGTAATTCTTCGAAGGAAAATCATTACGATAAAGAAACAGTTGACGCCATCACTGAATGTATTACCACCTATCGCGGAATGCCGCCGAAGATGCGTAAAGAGGTAGTGCTTGTCAGAACAAATGCTCAGGCACATGAGCAATTGTTGAAGAATAAAACAGAAATGAAGGAGGACAATAATTGCGCCGCGTCAAATAGCAACGCTCTTTCGTCGAATGGAAATCATGCTATATCCTCTGCTGCTGTACCGTCCAATGCAGAAATTGTCACAGCTTCGGTAAAGGATAGGGTTGCAATTTTTAGTACTGCAAAGGCTGCGCTCATGAGACGTCGAAGTAGCCCAAGCAATGTCCTGCCTCCACAAGAAGCAAACTCAGATATACCAAGTATACCTCTGCAGCAACAGTCAAAGATTTCAGCTATACGCGGTCCGAGTAGAGTTCCATTGCCTGCATATCAACAAGTCGCTACCCCTCCTCGAACAATAGCTATGAATCAAACGAGTAATTCGCCATCTCCATTGCAGGTTACAAACACAAACTACTCTCCCAACTTGCAAGGTCCCACCAATCAGAGAGCCTCCTCCAATTTCAGACAAGAATTTAGCCGGCTCCCGTGCAGTAGACAATCTCCTGGCAGATACTCCTCTCATGCTGATCGTCCCTTGCGGCATGTTTCTACAAGAAATGAGGAGATTAATCGCCCTGTGCCTGTGGACACGCGGTATGACTCTTCACCTGCTCAGGAATTTGATTACGATGACGAAGATGGCATTACTCTATCTCCTACTTTCTCCGAGGTATCAGGGTTAACCGCTCCAACATGCATCGGCACTATCAATTCACATACCTCCACTCACCCCGATCTCTTTGATAAGAGCCACGGTAACAAAAACTCATACCATGAGACTATGTCTCCTATCGCAAGACATCGACAGCAGCAAGAAAAGTTGGCATTGATAACCGGTCATACCAAACTATCGACTCATCCTTACATTAAAAGATTGGGGGCTAAGCTTCACACTATGCCGGTAGAGAATCAGATCAGTAATAATAATATCATCTTGGAAGAAGTAGCAACCCCAAAAGCACGTGGAAGACCTAGTGATGGTCAACTTCAAATATCGCCATCGAGGAGGGAGCAGCTTATTTCGCGTGTTCGAGCGTCTCCTCGTAACTTGATACCAAAGTCCAACCCACCGATCACTGAGGAAAGAAGCTTGACAACTTTTAAAACATCCATCAAAAAGGAAAGAAATGTGATTGTTGAAGATAATGCGAAGACTTTCATTCGTCAAAAGAATGGCAAAGGTAGGGTTTCCGAGAGCATCAAACTAGTGAATAGGAGAATATAATGGGTGGAAAAGAAACGCAACAAACAGCAGCAACCCAGAATGGCAGTGCAAGGTCAGCAAATCATGACGGTATACAGAATGAGGGTCAAGGGAAGAAGTCATCAACAACTTTGGATTGTATCCGTGTGGATTGATTATGTAACTCTTGTAAAGTAAAGCTTGACTTATATTTTCCGTTTTATTACATACCAGGATTGGAGTAATTGTTCTCAATACCATACTTTGTCCGAATAAGATAAGGTGGCAGTTCTAAGGTGTGATAAGTAGGATACTGATAGCAAGCTAACGTGTAAAGAGTTTGAGGGACAACTACTTTTGCTCGTGCGATTAAAGAAAGGAGGAAAAGAAACGCATATTCATCATCAGATATTTCACAATGATTCTATTATTTATGAATATGTTTTACTCCTCGTCATCATTAGGACCATAACACTCTAAACAAAAGCGTTGCCGCTGTACTTCATTTCCTGTATGCCTTCTGTGAGTTCATCTCTTGAAAATTGCTTCGGATATAACAATTCCGAGTTTCAATCAATCATATCTTCTATCTAGTAGATGAACATCAGCAATACAGTCGGATTAATGTTAAAGTGGCCAAGTAATGCAAGCATCATAGTCTCGTGGACCCTTAACGCCAATCATGAAATATTCAAGACAAGTTACTCGTGGTTTATGTCGGCACTTCATTGCTTACTCGAGTTGTTTTCCTTCTGTTTTTGGTAGGCCTGGGGCTGATTTGATGTATACTGAGACGAAGACCGAGCTTATTTACCGATCGATATATTTGTCGTCGATAACATTAACATCATCTTCAAATTCTTCACAATGCTCCCCAGGTTTAATTTTCGAGCTCACCCTCGTTCTACTAGGAATGAATAAAGTAGAATATTACCCGGGCTTGCACTTCGACCCATCGATCAAGCCCCTTTCCAGTCACCTCTACCCTTGGCTCATCATCTTTCCTAGTAGGTATTTTATTTGTTGTAACTACTTCTTGCAGAAGCTACATTGATTCTTAGACAACAATAACATTTTGTTTCTTCGTTTAATGAGTTTGGCTAATAGACGCTAATAGACATCAGGTCTCTGCGAATCGAGCCAGTTCGATACTGATTGGACCGTTAAATTATTGTGGAGATTGGTCTTGGTGTGGAATGCTAACAACATAGTGTAGAAGTATGGTAGAGGAGAGCAGACAAGAGGATGAAAATATATACGAAACGGCAAAACAGATGTGTGCAATGAATGAGAAGGAAGAGTAAGAGTGAAAGCAAACTTTGGCAGCACTGATAAGTCGATTGGAAGACTATAATGCAGCGCAACTGAACAAGAAGAGGTATCAAGAATGTTACATGAATGTCAGGGGAAAAAGGATGCATCACTGCAGCAGAGTCCCAATAAGAGGCTCTTCGTTGTTGTTCACTTTCTCCCTACTACTGTCATCATCATTGTGGATAGTTCCGGCAAAATCTTGCATAGGTTTGTCAGATTTACGTTACGATACTTGGCCACTGCAACTAATCCTATACTGTGCTATCCGATGATCCGTAGACCGACCCAAGAATGTCAAGGTGTGTGGCACTTTCTGTTTAAAACTTTCAACCATTGTCTTCTTCAACGATTGACACACATCGGGTGTCAATACAGTGTTCATCATATGAACGAAGATAGCATCAAAGATTGCACAAGACCTTGTTTGTAATCACGACTGCTCCGTAGGATTCGTCGTTGGTGACTAGCATCGCCGACGTCGTTATGCGAAATTCTATGTTTGTCAGATTTACGTACGATGTGGAACCGTCAAAAGTTTAGAAAAGTAATGTGTATCTTCCTTGATAATAAAAGACCATATGGTTCATCAAAGAGTATTTAACAGATTCAACCTGGAAGTAGTTCCATTCCCCCCAAAAAACTAATACTTCAATACTTGAAGCAAGGAACGGTGATTCTCAGCTGTCTCTTATCTGTCCCGGCTTCTCCACATAATATGCTTCTTCAAGAATGGTACACTGAAAACGACAAAATATCGATTATTACTCATAAGCAATGGCGTCAAAACGAGGAGATTCAGCGGATGATCAGACTAGTAAAGAGGACGGCATCAAAATGATAGAGGAGGAGGAGGAGGAAGGGGAGGAGGAAGGGGAGGAGGAGGGGGGCACCTCCGTCACTTCGTCTTCATCTGGACAGATGAAGGCACCCGCAGGAAAGCCATCCCCATCAGCTGTTGCAAAACATACATCACACTCATCAGGGAAGAAAAGTACTGGTAACAAACACTCTTTGTCTCCGTCATACCGCGAGGTTCGGATGCTTAACCCAGCACCATATTTCTATTACGTTGATCATTCTCGAGATATAGACGACGATCCGCTATCGCCACTTTCTCCTGCAATAAGTGTCCCAAATTTCGTCATTAAACTTCATGCGATACTGATTCGTGAAGACCTGAGTGATGTCATTGCATGGATGCCTCACGGTAGAAGTTGGAAGATATTGAATGAGGTAAGATTTTAACGTAGCAACGAGAACCTTTCATTCTCTCATACACGATGTCAATTTCTCATCTCATTTACAACTTAACACGCCAAAACCTCTGAAATGATCTCACAGACTGAGTTTGAGAGACAGGTGCGTCCAATGTATTTCAACCAAGGAAACATAGCAAGTTTCTACCGACAGGCGAATGGCTGGGGCTTTCGAAGTAAGTACACCAGCGCTTCGAGTCTAACTTCACTGCATGCAATGACATTCTCATTTCATATCTCACGACGTCGACGATTCTTCAACTGCGCTCTTATCCCTTCAGGATTACTCAAAGGTCCAGATAAAGGATCGTTCTACAACGATTGGTTCCTACGTGGTCTGACCTTTCTAGCCAAGAAGATGAAGAGAATTGGCGGCGCTAAGATTGTGAAAGATATTAACATCACTAATGAACCAGTCTTGTGGAAGATAAGCGCCGAGCGTCCAGTTCCCGCAGAGCTGTCAAAGAATAGCGTGGACTACATCATCCTAAATACCATCAACCAGAGTGTACAAGAAGGAGGGCCCAAAGCCAAGATGCCTTTCGTGCACAACATAGTTTCGCACACGCACGGTGTAGTACCGGCGCATAGAGATATGTCAATGTCTCAAGTTGGCCTGATGAGTGATACATCGTCATCTGCCTTGGCCAGGAGTAGAGGAGCCCAATCGATGAGACATCAAGATGTGAATAATTCTAATCTGGAAGCTCTGTTGCAGCAGCAAAGACTGTTGCAGATGGACCATCAACGATATGATCCTAGCATCCAGCAGTTGCAAGGTCAAAGTCAGAATCCGCTGATTAGCAGCTTGCTTTTGAATCACATGATGAATGGTATGGCTCAATCCACGACCAATCATGTTACACAACAAATCCAAGCGCCGTGGCAACAGCATCCTCAGCAGGCAAACCCTACAGTTGACAACATCAACTCAAGATTTCTTGATAACACAGACGGATTTTCTGCACCAGCTTTCACTGCCACCACGGCTATTGCTCCCAACGCCACTGAGCCGCCTTCATTTCTGCAAGGTGTAGCAAGCATTGCGAGACTATTAGGGACACAGCAGACTGGCAACGCTGCCAGTATTCCTCAACCTCGATTATCCACTAACAATTATGTAGACAGTAATCAACGATTGTTGTATCTTATGCAACAAGCCAATCAAGGTCAGGGTCAAGCGCAGTCATCATTAATGAATAGTGTACTACAAAACCTGCTGCGAGAACAACTTCAGCAACAGCGTCCGAATATGCTTCCAACGTATTTTAATAGTCAACCGACGATGAGCCAGCCTACATATAATCCATCAAATCAACAACTGCCATACGCAGCTCCTAGTGGGATGGCAAACTTATCTCAGCCTTTACAGTATGCCCAGCAGTCCCAGCCTTATCAGCTGTCGCAGCAGGGTCTATTGGGACCACAACTCCCTCAATACCAGGTGACAAACCAAACACTGCAGCAGCCGCACCAACAGCTGCAGCAATCATCTCTTCCATCACTCGGAGTGTGGGGATCAAGTAATCAGTTACAACAGCAACAATTGCAGCAACATAATACACAAGGTCAGCAACAACTGCTTGACCAGCCTCAAGACGAAGCAAGTGAATCAGACGAAGGAGAAGGAAAGAGGGAGGAGCCGGTATGAAAAACGTTTCACGGAAAGTAAAAGTTGATATTTTACGCTGAGTTAATTATTTATATCTAATAGTCTAATTCAAAAATAGTACACCAATTGATCCTTCTCCCCCACTTCTTCTGCTCATGGTTCGGTTGTCACAACACTCACTACAACATACCTCGAGCCAAGCCGCGGTGTCTGCAGCACCTTGGTATCAACCGATAGTAGCTCCGTCCACTGAACATCAATGACACATCATCGTCATGGGCGATGTATCGTCTTGGGATTGCCCCAAGCATATATGAATAAGTATTTCGGTACTCGCCCAACGCTGGACATGGTGAGACCATGTTGTTGTTGTCTGGATCATATGTTGTGTCCGAGACATGTTGTTAACAATAGTATCTACACCCAGGCATGACCCGTACTAGTCCTCGTCGTATGTGATAAGTCTCGACACCAACTAGAGGACATGTCGATTCTCCACTATGATGAGCTAAGAGAGACGTGAGACGTCGGCGGTGATATCCCCTGGTTCCTGCCTACGTTAGAGTTCTTACACACAAATCATGAAGCTGGTGATTTGAGATATGTCCCAAATATTGAAACTGGTGATCCCATCCATTAGTAATAGGAAATACTATATTATTTCTCATCCAATTAACTCAATTCGATACATAAATGGCCAAAGCTTACCAGTTACCCAAACCTGTACAGATCCACCTCGTCCACCTTCCAAACTTCTATTAGCTTTAGTAGCAGCAGTAGTAGTGCCGTCCGGCGTAGTAATAGCAGCAATCCCATTTAAACAATCAGCACCATCAACATTTCTTTGTTCTGCAGGATATAAATCACTTAAATCATATATACGATCAATATTACCTGTTACTGGGTGTATACGTACTATAACATCTTCATACCATATATTAGCTAATATATACATGGTTGGTGTCAATACATCATCATCATCATCATCATCAATATTGTTATTATTACCTGTGCATGACGGTGTTCCACCTTCTACCTCTTCTTCTTTACATTGCTGCTGTTGTTTCTTGTTACCCTTTTCTTCGTTGTCATCGTTGTGATCTTCTGAGTTGCGGATTGTCAATGTCATACTGCTCTGAATATCATCATCATTATGAAAATTGACAAGCTCCAGCTCATTGATATATTTGATTCTAGTGCCCGTTTTTGTTGTTTCTTCCTTACTTCTTTCACTACTCTCTCTTTCACTACCAGTGGATAACAATGTAGTAGTCACCAATATTTTACGCGTTTCAAGTAATGTATTTGCATTCCAAAATGTAATATATTCGCTACCATCACTAATCGCTAATTCATTTGTATTGGGTATGTAAGTTATACCCCATCCTTCATTTGTTGTTGTATTATAATGAAATTCCTGTATTAGCTGTAATTTTGGTATTGTATATATACGTCCTATTTGGGATGTCCATGTTAACTGTATTACTCTATCTTCCTTCGTTCGCTTTCCTGTTTGTACATCTGTTGTGTACGTATGATAGGCGGCAATGCCTTCACCGAATAAATGGCTTGGTAGTAATGGTACGCTATGTAATGTTTGCATATTATTGGTCGGATCAAGTTGCATTATACGTGATTGGCCTTCGAGACCGGTGCCCTCGTAAATGTATCCATTGTGATATGTCAAACCTTGTGTAAATGCTGTGATATCATGGGGTGCAATTTCTAATAGATTGTAATCGCGACTGCTCCGTAGGATTCGTCGTTGGTGACTGCTACCACCACTACCAATGACGCCATAGTTATTGACAACTGCTGCCAATGATGAACATCCGTTCCATCTCAGGACGTTGATTACAATAATTAGTACTGCCGTCAGGGTCATCTCGCTTGTCTCGTGAAGGAGAGAGGCGTGGATTGGATTCGGGGAGCCGTCTGTCCGCCCACCGCACGCACATCATGGCGCGTCGTGAACTCTCGTCACCCTCGTCAATGTTGGGCCCCATACGCATCCTCTTCCGTACGAAAGAGGCAGTTGAACTATATACCCTCCCCGACACTTCCACTCTTGCCATTGCTGCTTCAACTACCAACAACGATAGCAACAATAAGAACAAGAAGGGCGGGAGGGTATTATACACCGGTGCAACGAATTTTCATTTACTGAATCCTGGTGGAACAAGAGCTTATATCCACGATGCCAATATTGGCATTGTGGAATGCAATCTTGATGATATTAGATACGTGAAAGTGGACGCGGCAGGAAAGATTATACCCTTCCTTGAGGGAAGTAAGGCAGTACAACTTGCCAAATGCTCTCCTCGTGGCTCATTCCTGCTGACTTGGGAGCGACCCATCACGACAGGAAACGACTCAGCAGACCATGGTGGCAACCTCAAAGTATGGGACGCGGCCAATGGCAAATTAATACGTGGATTTAATTGCAAGAAGGCTACACTAAATACGGTACAATGGACACATGACGAATCATTGCTATTCCACTTAGTGACGAGTGAAATACACGTTTACGACACTGCTACTACTAGCAATAGCAGCAGTGGTAGTAGAGTAGGACGGATAGTATGTAAATCTATCACCTCCTTCTCCCTCCCAACGGTACTCGGCATTTCATCCTCCAATGCTACTGTAGTCACCAACACATCACTTACTAGTGGTAGGAAATACTTACTAACGACATTCATTACCGGCGCGAAAGGCAAACCGGCACGTATCGACTTACTCCGATATCCTGATAGATTAGGTCGCGAATCATCTACTACCACCAGCAACAACCCCGTTGCTATTGCCTCTGGATCATCACTGGCATCTAAATCATTATTCGACGCCGAGGAATGTACCGTATTATGGAGTCCACGTGCCGACGCGGCATTAGTTCAAACATCCACAACCATCGATGCGACTGGCGAATCATACTACGGATCGTCACATTTATTTCTATTAGCCGAAGACGATGCCAAACGCAGTGGTAACGGATGCGCCAATGCCGTATCATTGCCCAAAGAATCGAGTAAAACTTCAAGCGGGATAATACCCATAGTACACGCAGCGTGGACACCCAATCCAACAATTGCGGGACCCATACCCTTTGGCATTATATCGGGCACGATGCCATCATTATCATCGTTACATCATGGCGTGACTGGCGAACCCATCTTTTTACTCGGACGAGCGCATCGTAATACCATGGACATTTCACCACACGGACGATTCGTGGTATGTGGTGGGTATGGTAATTTGGCCGGGGGGATGGACTTTTGGGATAGGAATAAAGGCAAACGTATATCACGTCGTGTTATACTTCCCACCAGTATAGAAGAAGAGGAGAAGAATACTACTGCTACTACTGCTACTACTCCCACTGCTACCAACTATGTAACAATGAAGGATGGTACAAAGTTTGATCTAGGTATAACCTCGTCCCGTCCAGTGGTAGGACATGCTTGGTCACCCGACAGTCGGACCTATGTTGTGAGTACGACGAGTCCGCGTATGAATGTTGATAACGGTGTGACGGTATATCGATATGATGGTAGTGTATTGCCCGAAAGCATGGTCCCGTGGGATAATGCGAAATATAGACCTGATAAGTTACTTTGTGTGGAATATGTCCCGGGTCCATTCCCCACGGCAGAAGGTGGTGGTGGTGGTGGAGGAGGAGGAGGAGGAGGGAAGGAGTTTTACTACTATCCAGATAGACCCCAAAGTCCACCACCGAAGGGCATGATTGAATTGAAGGGGGATGTTGCCGAGAATGCACTGACCAATCTATTGCGACGAAATGTTAATGGAAGTAATGGATCTGCTATTAATGGAACTGCTGTACCTGTTGCCCCCGCCGCGTATGTCCCACCGGCAGCACGTGGAATGTCAACATCAGGAGGAGGAGGAGGGGCATATAAACCACCTGGTGCAAGTGGCGGTGGAAGAGGAGGAGGAGGAACCAGCCTTGCCGAACGTATGCGAAAAGAACGTGAGGGTAGTGCCGCGAATGTTTCAGGCGTTAAGGTTGTACAACGTACTGGACAACTCGTGGGTGCGTCAAGTGTCATGTCTGCTACTACTAATAATGCTTCCACGGAGGCGGAGAAGAGTACATCGGCCATCCGACGTGAGAAGCAACGTCTTGCTAAAGAGAAGGCAGAACGCGAGGCTGCGGAATTAGAACAACGAAAGATTGATGAAGAGAAGGCACGTATATTAGCAAATAAGACAGACCCAGAAAAACGGGGTAAAAAGATTGTTAAATTGTTGAAACAGATTGATGATATCAAGGTGAAATTGTCCAATGGGGACGAATTGAATGATGATCAGAAGAAGAAGATGGAGAGTGAGGAGGAATTACGTAAAGAATTGGCTTCGTTGGGTATATAGTATGATATAATGACACTCTCTGATGATTGTAGTGTTTAACTACATACATAAGAAAGATGAATATGCATTTTCATTCCCCATTGTCTCGATCTCCACCCCCTCCTGATCCAGCAATTCATCATAAAGAATACGATACTAATACTAAACACTCGGCTGATAGTACAATAGTTATGTTATCAGGCAATGCAACGCCAAAAACTAGAGATGGGAAAAACAGAACGTAGATAGGAGGGGTACAACATACCTCTAGACGAGAACGAGATGATCGAATGATCACTCCTCGAGTTGTTGTATCTGTTTGTCCAAACTGCCATCCATAATTATCGTACGTAATGTCTTATACTGGTCTAATGATAAACTTATCCCCTTCTTTCCTGGTAGAGTCTTACCATCCTTTTCATAAAACTTGTAGGGTAAAGTATCAGAGTAGTTAGATAAACAAATGATCATGATAAATTTAGGAATATACAGACATATAATACAAGGGGAATCACACCACATGTCACTGCATACCTCTCGGATGTCCACGAGTATAGCCTTTTTCCATTTGCGTACCGTGCAACGCTTTTTCCCCGCTAATTCATAATACACTTCTCCATCGTCATTGCGTTTTACTTCATTCGCATCCTCCTCGTCGTCGTTAGTGTCATCGTCGTCGTCCTTGGCAGTATGCTTGACCTTTTTGGACTTGGGCTCATAATCGTCTTCCTCTTCATCATCATCACGGTCCTTGGTCGATGCTGGAGGCATTGTAATAAAGTTGGACAATGATAAAGTTGTGGGACAATTATGACGAGGTACTTTTTGATGACGACTCCTTATTCTCGTTTGGAACACAGGCGGCGCTAGGAGGAGGAATGACGACGATACAACGACGCTAGTAGTAGTGGATGAAATAACAACAATTATAATATGCAATAGGTGATGTAATTGATGACGGCGGCTGAATACCATGCAATAGATAGAATTGATTGAGCGGGAAAACAGATTCTTCCTCCTCCCTCCACACCCCCCTTACAAACTGCAGCTGTGGATCATGATGATGCCAAAGAATTCTACCTCCGCGACCATATAAGTAGACCTGGTTCATGCTTTCAGTATGAATGAATCGTGGGAGGTATCCTCATGGCTCATCAGTGAAAGCCTAACCCTTCGCGCGAGTCGGCGAGGCGGAGGAGCGATTGCGAGTGCGAGGGGTGGTGTTTCTGACGTGAATTTCCAATTCTCCAGAGGATGGTGCCGTTGATGACATTTTCCCACTCAACCTGGCCATGCCCCCCATCGTAGAATGGAGTTTGCGTATGATAAGTGTTTTACTTGACGGTATTGACTCGAATGATGGTCCTGGTAATAGACATTCTAGCGCCAAACATACTGGACGGGGTCAATGCATGACTTTACTGGCAGCAACGCCAATTTAATCTCATGGGACAACGAGCGAGTGGATTTTAAGGTGTGGATTCACCCTTGGGGTGAGATTTAATAAAGAGGACAATCCACGAACCGGAAGGGAGAAATGAGTCGCGCTTCTCAAATATTATTTCAAGATTTTTATTTTTCACCCGAGGGTGAATCGGGCTGACCTTCCGGTGAAATGAAATTCCGCGTTCTAAAATTATTTTGCGCGTCGAAACGTTTTCGAGCTTCCGTAATGAACTATTCTAAAATGTTGTCACCATCTGACGTTTAGATTATACTAAAGGAATGTCATCACCATCTGAGGTTTATCCCCATAGAGGTCCCAATAGAGTTTCAGGTTCACTTGGTGGGCAAGAGCATCAATTTTGCTTGGTGGGGGAGGAGGATACGCAAGAGACTTCCAATCTTAGGGAGTTATTGCTAGAAGAGTTTGTAAATGGTGAAGTACGAGAAGCTCAAGTAGAGTAC
>Ga0247832_1004066_pt1 | contig 18931 bp, 24 predicted proteins | sample LaCruzMarch2015__10_FD_192407 | JGI IMG/M metagenome (GOLD analysis project Ga0247832, IMG submission 192407) | Freshwater microbial communities from meromictic Lake La Cruz, Castile-La Mancha, Spain - LaCruzMarch2015_4m | ecosystem: Environmental > Aquatic > Freshwater > Lake | place: Spain... | reverse complement strand
ACAGTCAAAATGCGGCGAAATCGGGCTGTCTGAGCGCTCGAACTGAACCCATCTGACGAAATCACCGAGAAATCAGCTCGGAGATGGGAAAACACGACTGCTTAGACGGTTTTTCCGCAAACTCTTAGAGCTGGGGATGGCGATGCGGGGCGCCGAGCTGCCCTTCTGGTGCGGCTTTGCCGAGGCCAAAAAGCTGGGGATCTTCCCCAAGAAAGGCACCCGTTCAGTCCGGATCCTGCGGCCCCAGCTGCACTCCCGCGAGGAGGAGGGCCAGGGCGGCGAGAAGGTGCTCCACAGCTGGGCCAGCTATCGGCCGGTGCCGGTCTTCAATGCCTGCGATCTGGAGGGGGAGGGCCTGGCCGAGCTGATCGCGGCACGGGTGCCAGCCACAGAAGCCCGGCCACCGATCGAGCCGATCGCCCAGGCCGAGCAAGTTCTCTCTGGTTGGCCGGTACCTGCCAGCTGGGGCGGCGAGCGGGCCTTCTATTCACCCGGCGTCGATCGCATCCAGCTGCCAGAGCGCGAGAGCTTCCACGGGGCTGCAGCGCTCTATGCCACCTGGGGCCATGAGGCGATCCACTCCACCGGCCACGAGTCGCGGCTCAAGCGGGATCTGTCCGGGGCTTTCGGCTCCAGCTGTTATGCCCGCGAGGAGCTGGTGGCCGAGCTGGGCAGCGTGCTGCTGGGGCAGCGGTTGCAGATCGGCTGTGAGCTGAGCCATCACGCCGCCTATCTGCAGAGCTGGATCTCGGTGCTGCGCGAGTCCCCGAAGGTGCTGCTGCAGGTGATCAGCGAGGCACGGCAGGCGGTGGATCTGATCTGCCCCGAGGCGCCGGCACCCGATGGTGAGCCTGCGGCTGCCGCTGAGCCGGTGGTCTCCTGAGGTCCAGGGCCCCAAAAGGGCGGGCCCCAGTGGGGCGGGCCCGCCGGGAGCCCTCAATCCCGGCCACCCCACCGCTCAGCCCTTGAGGTGCGCGCCCATGGCGGCGGCGGCAGCGCCATGGCCGTTGTTGACCAGCCAGTCGCAGCAGGCGGCGAGCACCTGAGCCCCGGCGTGTCGGGCGTATTGGTGACGCATGAACTCAGAAGGGTTGCTCGTCTTGATGGCGCTCAGCGACCAGAGGCGCACCGTGGGGCGCTCGGGCAGGACGAGCGCATCGAGCAGCTGATGGTTGTTGTGGGTGCAGAGCAGGTCCATGGCGACTGCTGTGACTGCGGAATGCTAGTTGCTGCGGCTAGGGCTGTGCAGTCGCCGGTGTGACTGTCTGGACTTACGAGATGGCGGCGGCCCTCCCCATGCTGCGGCGCTCGCGCAAGGGTTTCACGGAGCTGGCCGTTGGCCAGCCCTTGCGCGGCGCCGCCAGCGGGGACGGTCCTTCCGCCGTTGCGGCCATGGCCAAGGCTCAGATCCTCCACGATGTTCTCCAGAGCGGCATCCGCTGGCGCGTCACCCTGCTGCCCAGCACCAGCCCTGAGGGCAGCCCCTTGGTGCTGTTCGAGAAGCGCGGTAAGGGAGGCCGGCTGCTGCACTGGGAGCAAGCCCGCTGGAGCCGGTTGCATAGCGGCGGCTTCCTCACCCCTCGCGAGCAGGTTGGAGGGGGGTTGCTGCCGCGTTGCCTGGTGGAGCGGATCGAGGCCCAGCTGCGGGGCGCGCCGCTCCCCCGGCAGCGCAGTGAATGGGGTCAGGTGCGCGGGCGGCTGGTGCGCTGCACCGTCCCAGGCTCCGGCCGTTGCGGCTGAGGGCTTGGCCCTGGCCCAGCCCTGGCCGGGCGCTGCTGCTCGGCCCGGCCGGCCAGCACCCACCCTGAGGTAGAACATCCGTACCACTACCGATGGGATGATGCTGGCCGCGCTGCCCCTGGAGCAACCGATCCCTTGCAGCGTCAGCTCCGGCGCCGAGGGCTTGGATCTGCATGGGGCCCTGGTCCCCGACCCGATCTGCAGCTTTTACATGCGGGTCAGCGGCCATGGACTGCGCAGCCATGGCATCCATGACGGCGACCTGCTCGTGATCGATCGCAGCATCGAGCCCCGCAGCGGTGATGTGGTGATCGTCGCCCACCAGGGGGTGTTTCTGCTGCGGCCGCTGCGGCGGGAAGGAGAGCAGTGGCTGCTGGAGCCGCAACGACCCGGGGAGGGGGTGATCGTGCTGGACCTGGAGTCGTTCGATCGCTCAGGACTGTTTGGTGTGGTAGCCCATGCGGTGCATCACCTGGCCCGGTCGCCATCGCGGCGGCGCTGAGCCGGCTGGGTGCGGCTTGGCGGTGGGTGATCTCGGAGTGGTGATCTCTGAGGGGGTATTCAGTGTCGCGGCCAGCGCCACTGCCACCAGGGCCTGAGCTGTCGCCCGTTGGCAGGGGAGCTGTCCGGTTGCTGCAACAGCCGCGGTCCGCCCCACCAATGCAGGAGTTCGCGCAGTGCAGGGTGGCTGGCTTCTCCGCGGCGCAGCAGCAGCCAGAGCGTTTCGCTCAGCGGTTGCAGCGGGCGCAGGGGGATCAGACCGGCCTGGCTCCAGGGGGGGAGGGTGAGCAAGGTGAGGTGAGCGGGCAGCAGCAGGGACCGCTGGGCGAGCTGCCGCAGCCACGGCAGCGGGTCGGTGGCGGCGCAGTGGTGCAGGGGAAGGCGGTTCTCTGCCGTCAGCACCCGGTGCAGCAGGGGGTTGTGGTCTTGGGGCGGCAGCAGATACCCCCGGGGCGGCCAGGCGGCAGGGGCGCTGTCGCGGTGCCTGAGGCTGCTGCTGCCTGGTTCGCTCTGATGGCAGCCGCAACCACAGCCGTCGCGATGTCCGTCATGGCTGGTGCCGCTCGGCTGATGGAGCAGCAGCAGGGGCCGCTCGCCCAGGGCGATGGCCTGCACCTGCTGGCCCAGGGCCCTGGCCAGGCGGGGCGGTTGGCGGGTGGCCTGCTGCTGGCTGGCGCCGGCGACAGCGAGCAACACCGCATCCAGTTCGCCGTGGGTCAGCCGCTGGGCCCAGGCCGTGGCGGAGTGAAAGGCCAGCTGGGGGGCGGCGGCCGGCTGCACGGCAGTCAGCAGGGGAAGGTGGAGGGGATCACCGCCGAGGCGCAGGCTGTGGCCGCCCGGCGCGGCGTGGTGATGGAGGGGCGGGTCGATGGCGTGAGCAGCTTGCAGGGCTGGAGCGTTGGGCCATCCAGGCTGCGATCGATGGCCAGCGGAATGAGGCGCTAAACAGTCAGTGACAAGCAGTCATTTCCTAAAGGGGGATGAAACACTGCGGCCAGAAGGAATGGGCGCTGTGATGTGATGACGACAAGCCGGATATCGCCGCTGCGGTTTCACCTGATGATCGGTGCGGCGAGCAGCGGCAAGAGCACCGCGGCGCGGATCCTGGCCCGGCAGCTGCAGGAGCGTGAATCGCGACGGGTGCGTTACGTCAGCAGCGCCGAGATCCGCCGCCGGCTGTATGGCGATCGGGGGGTGCTGGGGCAGTGGGCGGAGGTGGAAGCGGAGATCGGCCAGCAGCTGCTCGAGGCGATCGCGGCGCAGGAGTCGGTGATCGTGGAGGCAAGTTATGTGCGCCGCGCCTTCCGGCTGGCGATCACCCAGGCGCTGGTACTGCCGGTAGCGGTGCAGTGGATCGGCTGGTGGCTGGATACACCACTGGAGCAGTGCCTGGAGTGGAACCGTCAGCGGCCGGTGGGTGTGCCCGAGGAGGTGATTCGGCGCCATTGCGCCCAGCTGCTGCAGGCGGCACCGGTGCCGCAGCGGCAGGAGGGATTTGCGCTGGTGGTGCGGCTGCGCAGTGACCAGGGCCTGCCGCTGGAGCGACTGGTTGGCGCGGAGCTGGAGCGACTCGAGGCGTGCCAGCGGCGTGGTGCCAACCGGGATGGTGCCTACCGGTTGCATGGCTACGCGCGGCTGCTGGATCTGGAGCGGCTGTTGTACCTGATCCGGCTGCTGAGCGAGCACCCGAAACTGACAGCGACGGGGGAGACGGCTGATGGGGAACTGGAGCGACTACTCGCCCCCCTGCCGTCAGGCGGTATCGCGCAACGGGCGGCGGCCCTGCTGGGGCGGCTGCATGGCGCCTGCTACGACGATCCGGAGGCGGTGCGCGACGACCTGACGTGGCTGGATGGGCAAGGGTTCACCGGCCGCTGGCTGGCGGTGGAAGAGGCGCAACTGCCGTTGATCGAGCCGCCGCCCTGGCCGCCGCAGCAGGGGCGGCCGCTGGGCGGGCTGCCGCGGCTGGCGGACCTGCAGGCGTTCCAGCGGGTGTTCACGCTGCTGCGGTACATGCTGCGCCATCCCCATGACCTGACGGCTGGGGAGCGGGTGACGGAACACCTGGCCCGCAGCCTCAACGCCAGCAGCCCCAACACGAGCAGTGGTGCAGGCGGCGTAGGGGAGGCAGGAAAGGAATGGACGGCGCGGCAGGTACAGGTGGCGATCAACGACACCCTGACGCCGTACGGGTTCCGGCTGCCGGGACGCAGCGGACGGCGGGGCTACAGCCTGGGGACGGCCCTGCTGTCGCTGGCGGAACTGCGGCAGGCCTGCGAGCTGCTGCAGCTGCAGGCGGATGGGCTGGGCGATGGCCAGGCGGCGGCGATCAGCGGGGTGCTGCGTGAACGGCTGGCGGCAATGCAGGGCCGCCAGGGTGGGGTGAGCGATGACGAGCGGGGGGCGCTGCCGCGGCGCCGCTGGATCCTGCCATCAGCGCCGCGAGCGGTGGCGCGGGAGCCTTTGGCCTTGATCGAAGCCGCCATGGGCCAGCGGCAGCGGCTGCTGCTCTCCCGCCATGGCCCAGCTGGAGGGGCCAGGCAGCCCAGAAGCAGCGGGCATCAGGCGGTGGCGGTCTGGCCGCTGCAGTTGCTCTTTCATGGCGGCCGCTGGTGGCTGCTGGTGGAGCACGATGCGATCGGTCAGCCGATGGGTCTGCTGAGCTGCCTGGAGCTGGAGCAGCTGCACGTGTATCAGCACGAGCGCCGGCCGGGGCGTGAGCGGAAGCGGCATGAACAGGCCCTTGAGCGCGCGGGGGTGCTGGAGCGGCGTTGCGGCGGGCTGTGCTTTGGCGAGTCTTTGGCGGCTCAGCAGGCGCTGGGGGAGCTGGCGCTGTGGCAGGAGGATCGGGTTCCGCCGGGCAGGTCTGACGTTGCCAGTGCTGCTGATCCGTGGCTGGTGCGGTTACGGCTGCGCTGCAGCGCGGCGGCGATGCGGCGGTTGCGGCGTGATCTGGACCGCTTCTCGCCAAAGGCGGTGCGTCTGGCGGCGGCGTTGCCGGGGGACAGCTGGGGCCGGGTGGAGCGGGGCAGCCGCCAGCTGCGGGCGAATGACGATCCACACCACCCCTATCCGGTGGAAGTGGAGCTGCCGCAGTGGGTGGTGGCGGGCGATGGGGAGCTGCGGCGCTGGCTGTTCAGCTACGGCGGGGAGCTGCGGATCGAGGCACCGGCAGCCCTGGCGGCCGAGCACCGGCAGTGGCTGAGCCAGGCGCTGGCGGCTTATGGAGCGGCGGCGGCTGCCGGTGAGGTGCCTGCGGGCGCAGAGTGCCGCACTGGTGTTGCGGCCATTGGAGTGGTGCAGGAAAAGCGGGAGCTGGCTGGGCCGGTGCGGATGGTGCGCAAGCGGCTGGCCGCCATGAGCAGTGGGGCACGGGTGAGGGCCCAGAGGCGGCAGCGCTGCTGAGCGGCGTGAGGGTTGCTGCGGGCCTGGGCTGGCTGGGTGCTGTCACTGACGCCTCGGCCAGAGCACGCCGGTGGCAGGCCTGCCCGATCCCCCGCCGCCGGTTCCCCCGCCCAAGCCACCGGCGGCAGCCAGCTGCTGGGCATAGAGCGGGTGCTGTTGCATCCCGGCCAGGCCGGCGGCGTTGGGACTCCAGTCGGCGATCAGATCCGGCACGCTGCCGGGCCCGATCATGCTGGGGGCCAGTGGCGGCAGGGCCACCACCGAGAGGCGATCGCTCACTGTGCGCCAGCCCAGCGCGCCGATGGCGCCCCAGCCGCTCAGTACAGCCGGCGGAGGACTGGAGGGAACACGGAGCCAGTAGTCATTGATGAAGCCACCAGCGGCACCGAGTTGGTAGAAGGTGCCACCACCTCCAGGGTCCGTGAACCGCCCGAGGCGGCGGGGGTCGCTGTGTTGGTTGTCGCCACACCAGAGCACAGCCGGCAGCGCCAGGCGCGGCTGGATGCTGTTGAAGGGCACAGGGCCGTTGGCGCTCGGTAGCGGTAGCCAATGGATGGGAGCGTTGAGCTGCTGGGTGGCGTTGCCCCCCACCAGCCGATGGCCAAAGGTCGGGTTATGGCCGGTCCAGGAGCGGAGCTCACTGGAGCCGAACAGGCCGCCAAGGGCGTTGGAACGGTGCAGCAAGAGACACCAGCCACTGGCCCCCGGGCTGCGAAAGAGGAGGATCGAGAGGTTGAGGCTGCGGCTGTCCTCGCCGGGGCGCAGTACGGTCGCCAGGAAGAACTCCACCCCTGGGGAGGGATCGAAAGCGACGATCAAGGTCCCCTCCAGTCCTGCCACCAGCGGCGTCCCGGTCGGGCCGTAGTGGGAGAAACCGGCCGACGCATAGAGCAAGAGCAGGTGGCCGGGGAGGCTGCCGTAGCCGCCGTTGCTGGTGTCATCGATCCAGTCGCTGGCATGGCCCAGGCGCAGCAGGGCGCTGGAGTCGCTGGCGCTGGAGCCCTGGACCAGGGAGACGGTGTGGAAGCTCAACACCTGGGGCGTGGTCGGGTGCCCGAGGCGCCAGACGAAGCCGAAGTTGGTGGCGCCGGTGGCACTGGCGTGGTTGCGCAGGACGCTCAGCTGCAGCTCGGCGTTGGCCGGGTTGGCATTGGCTGCGGCGGCGAAGGCACTGAAGGCCTCATGCAGCCGCATCCCCACGTCGGTGGGGGCAGTGCTGGCCCAGTTGTAGGTGTCAGGGCCCCAGGTGCGGGCGCAGGCGGTGAGGGTCATGGGGCGTCGATGAGGCGAACGGCCAGCCGGCTGGGGCCAAACACCAACCACTCGCTGCCGTCTACGGGCTTGAGGTAGCCGCCGGTGGCGAAGGTGCGGGGGTAGGTGCCGAAGTCCGCCGGCAACACCACCGGAGCCCAGCGGCGCACCGGCGGCAGGGGGAGGCTGTTTGAAATGGAGGGTGTCGCCAGCATCCAGGCCGAGGGTCGTCGCAGGACGAACGGTGGGCCGTGGGAAACCTCGCTCCACAGGGCCGTCGCGAAGATCTCCTTATTGGCGGTGAGATTCCAGGCGACCATGCATTGCAGCCCGGCCATGGTGGTGTTGTGCAGGTGCCAGAGGCCGGAGGTGACGTCCTTGGCGATGAGCAGCACCACCGCCTGGCGGGTGGAGAACATCTGCAGCGAGAGGCAGAAGCCGAAGTACTCCTGGCCTGGGACCAGGCTGCGCACGACCCAGGCCAGCGCCGGGAAGGGTTCCGCGGGATTGAGGCTCGCTGCAGGGGCGTGGAACTGGCCGCCAGATAGCAGTCCATGGGCGCCGAGCCCGCCTGTGGGGTTGTGGCCGGCGGCCAGGCCCACCGCCGAGGTCACGGTGGTGGCAGCCAGGGTGGCGACCCACTGGCTGATCAGCTGCACCGGTTGGCCGCCACTGGTGGCGGCGAGGGTGGCGCGGATGGTCCAACCCAGGTGCTCAGCGTCGGCAGCCGGGCCGGTGAGCACCTCGAGCAGCTGGCTGGGGTTCTGGGCGTTGGCAACCGCCAGCCAGCTGGCGAGCAGGGCCTGCACGTCGCTGAAGAGATCTGGTATCGGGAAGCCCTGATCACCGCGGCGGGAAAGATCGGAGAGGATCGCCGCCATCAGAGGGCCAGCAGCAGGCTGCTGATCGACAGCATCGCCTCGATGGGTTGGCTCTGGTCGGTGCGCAGCAGGCCATGCAGCACGGGGACGAGTGGATCGTCCTGGTTGGCCCAGCTCACCCCCGGCGGCAGGCGCAGCACCGCGCTCTGCTCGGTGAAGACCACATCGAGCACCACCCCTGCCGCGGGATCTGGATCGACGCTCTGGGGCCGACTGGCGTCAGCGAGGGCGGCGGCGTCCGAGACGTAGAGGCTGAGCCAGGCCGGGATGTCACAGCTGACGATCAGCAGCAACCCGGCGCTGCCCAGCCGATCGAAGCTGAGGGTGGCCACCTGGGGACCGGCGGAGATCGGCAGCAGCAGGCCCTGGCTGAGCCGGCGTGGTCCTTCTTGTCTGGCGACCCAGCCCATGGCTCAGGGCACCACGGCGATCTTTCGAATCGCCCGCACGGTCTGAGCTGTGCTCTTGCTGGCCGGATCCCAGTTGCCGTAATACCAGTCCTGCACCAGGTGGGTGGTGGCCGAGTCCTGAGTGGAAGTGCCGATCGAGCCGGCAAAGAACTCCTGGGCGCCGCCGATCGCAAACAGCGCCACGGCGCTCTGGGCTGGAATCACGCCGGAGTAATCGGCGCTGGTGGGCGGAACGGCATAGCTGTTGGCCCCAAAACCCGGGGTGTTGCCCTCGCTGTTGTCCGGCTTGAAGCGCCGGTAGAGGATCTCCAGCTCGAGCAGGGCCGGGATGTACCAGTCGTCGTAGCCGCCGATGGAGAGGGCCCGGGCCCACTGGTTAGCCGGGTGGGCGGCGTCCTTGGCCGCCTCGCTGTTGGCGAACCCGTCGAAGCTGCTCCCCGTCCCGGCGGTGGCGGTGTTGGAGGTTTTGCAAGCCCTGGAGCTTTCGCCGCTGGCCTTGGGAGCAATGATCAGCGCATGGGTCGCAGTGCCGTTGGCGGCCTGCGAGATCAGCCCGCCGTAGAAGCCGCCCTGGAAGGCGGTGCCGATCGCCGGCAGATCGCCGATGGAGAAGCCAGCTGGAGGCGGCTGCAGCTGGTGCACCTCACCGCTGATCAGATCGAGATAGAGATCGCCGGCCAGGGCGCCGGGGATGGAGCCGGGCGCTCCGTTGCCGACGAACCAGCCGCTGCCGCGTGCGCCCGCAGGGCCGGCCACTCCGGCAGGGCCAGCTGTTCCCTGAATCCCCTGCGGGCCTGCAGGTCCACTCCCGCCGGCGGGTCCAACACCACCTGTCGGCCCAGTCGGGCCGGCAGAGCCTTGGGGGCCAGCAGGACCGGCAGGACCGGAGATCGAGCCCGCATCGATCCATTCCGTGGTCGCGGTGCGCCAGAAGTACAGCACATCACTGCGGCTGCCTGAGGCGTTCTCCACCACATAGGCGTCGCCATCCACCTGGCCGCTGTTCGGCAGGTTGGCTTCTGTCGCCACTGAACCCTTGAGGTTGATGCCGGTCCCCGCCGCACCCTGGGGGCCGGCAGGGCCTTGAGCGCCTTGAGGGCCAGCCGGGCCTGCCGGGCCAGCACCACCGGCAGGCCCCTGGGGGCCTGCAGCACCAGCAGGCCCCTGCGGTCCAGCAAGGCCCTGGGGGCCAGGACCACCGGCCGGCCCGGTCGGTCCAGCAGTCCCGGGGGACCCAGCCGGGCCGCGGAGTGAGCCGGTGTTCTGCCAGGTCATCAGGCGGGCGGAGAGGATTCCTGCCTTCTATTGCCACCGAGCCAGTCAGCGGCCCCAGCCTTGGTTCAGGTGAGCAGCCAGGCGGCACCGCTCCAGCGTTTCGCTGGTTTCACCACCCAGCTGGTGCCACTCCACACCAGGACAGGCCGCAGCACCCAGGCGCTGCCGCTCCACACCGAGAGCAAGCCCCCCTCTGGCGGTGGCACCTCCTCGAGGCCGAAGAACTCCTCGGTGATGATCTGCCCGGCCAGGCCACGGTCCCAGCGATCGGAGCTGCCTGCAAAGGGCAGGCGGCGATCAAGACCTGAGCGGTTCAGGGTCACCGATCAGCCGACCGCGAAACGAACGACACCTTTGGAGACGCCCGTGGTTGTGGTGCTGCAGAGCTGGATCAGGGCCAGACAGGAATCGTTGGCGATCAGCGGCAGGGCCAGGCTGGCCCAGTCGTAGACCTCCGCCTTGTTCGCCACCACCGTGAAGAAGCCGGCGCGGTAACGGGTGCAGGTGACACCGAAGTTGCCGGCGGTGCCGCTGGTGGCGCTGAGCTGGACGCTGTCGACCGCCTTGATGCCGCTCTTGCCGGCCGCCGGCAGGAGCTGATAGAGGCCGGCAGCCCGGCTGGTGGCCGCCAGGGGCACCGTCACCGTGCCGCTCGTGTCGTCGCTGTAGGTCACAGCCACGGTTGCGGTGACCGCCGTGGAGCCGGTGTCGGCGTACCACTCCAGCCACCACTGGAGCTGGCTGTGATCCGCCAGGCCGATCCGTTCCGGCTCGATGCCGGCAAGAGTCAGCGGCAGGTTGCTGGTCTGCGGCGTTGCCACGTTGCCCACCAGGCCCGCCTGATGGCAGAGGCGGTCATGGATCTCCAAGGTGCTGGTCGCCAGGCTGCTGGCCACATCCACCCAGGCCAGGTAGTTGGTGAGTGGGGCCGTCTGGTTCTCGAAGGTCAACGAGCCGAGCAGGCCTTTGGTGCAGGCTGCTGCGGCCGTAGGGATAGCGCCCTGGCCCGGCTGGCCGGTGGCGCGCCACAGGGAATAGAAGCGTCCGGCCACGGCGTTGCTGATCGAAGCCTTGTCGAACAACCCATGGCGGGAGTTCGCCAGGGCAGCGATCAACTGGTCGCGAGAGGTGATGGCCATGGTCAGGTCAGGTCGTGTCGATCCAGAGGTCACCGGGGGCGGGATCAGGCGGCGGCGAGGGCCCCACGGTGAGCCGCGAGGCGTTGAGCTTTGCGGCCAGGGCCTGTTGCAGGTCGCTCTGTTCGCCGAGGTTGCCGCCGATGGCGCCCCAGCTCGGCGCAGGGCCGGGCGATCCCGGCACCCCTTGGGGCCCCTGCGGCCCTGGAGCACCCTGGGGTCCCTGCGGGCCGAGCAGCGATTCACCAGAAGGGGTCCAGCCCATCAGACCTCCAGCTCGTAGATGCTGCCGCTGAGGCGATCGAGATACAGATCCCCCGGTGCCGGCGGCGGCTGCGCCCCCTCCTGCCACGGCAGGGTGGGAGGCCCATCGGCTGAGTACCAGCGCACGCCGCGGCTGGCGGCGCCGGAGCCGTGCATCGCCACCAGGGCGGGCTGGCCGTCGATCGGGCTGGGCAGGAGCCCGAGGCCACCCTGCGGATGGAGGCGCAGCTGCCACTGCTCGTTGCGGCTGCCGTCGTAGGCGTTGCCGCTGAGGCCCGCACCAGGCACCAGCACCAGGCCCACACCAACACGGGGCGGATCATCACCGGGTCGCGGTGACGTGATGGGCAGCGGGCAGCTGAGCAGAGCTACCTCAAGGGTCGCCACCAGGAGCCCCACCTGCACGGTGATGGTGAGATCCTCGATGTCGGCGTAGAGGTGGCGCGGTTCCGGTATCCGCGAATCGAATGCCGTCCAGGGCACGGTCTCGCTGCTGCCATCACCCCAGGCGATCTGGATCGGTTGCGGCGGCAGCGCCCTGGGGTTCACCAGCAGCACCACACCGCGGGAGAGGGCCGGCTCATCCCAGCGGCGGGGGGATGGCATCCAGCTGAGCTCCAGATCGAGGGACGGAACCGGTGCGGTGCGGAAGCCGATGGCCAGCCAGCGCGGCACCTCGTGGGGCACCACCCACTCCCCCCGGCCGGGACAACCGAGGGGCGGCAGCAGGCGAAGGCGATCACCGTTCTGCGGTGGCGTGGGGGGCAGCGGGTAGGGCATCGCTCACGCACCGTTACTGGCCATTACCAGGGGGTGGATCAGATCAGAAGGCTGGGCACCAGGTCCTCAACCTCGTCCTGGCCCTCGCCCAGGTCATCGGCCAGGGGCTTGCTCTGGGCCTCGGGCTCCCCGTCGCCAACGGCTTGATCAGCAGCCATCAGCTGCTCCACGGTGGCGAGCAGCTCGGCGCGGGTCTGGCTGAGATCGAGGTCAACCCCGAAGCGTTCACGCACGGCGGCGACGATCTGCGGCTTGGTCATCCGCTCCACATCCAGCGGCGCATCTTGGCTCTCCTTGCTGTTGACGGTGTTCTCGATGGCGCCAGCGCCCACGCCATCGCGGTCCGCCAAAAGTCCATCCGGCAGGATCTCGCCGCCATCCGCCGCCAGCAGCGGTGGCTCCTCGTCCTCATCAGCCAGCGGGGCGGGAGTGTGAATGGTCCAGCCGAGGCGGCGCCAGCCGTCGGCGTGGACCGGATAGATGATCCGCTCCTGCTCGCCGTCCTTGGAGATCAGCAGCATGCCGGCGGGGGCCGCCAGTCCGTCCTCGATCGGTGCCATGGGTGGAGCCTCAGAAGGTGAGGCCGGCGTAGGCGCCGGCCGGAGTGACGGTCACATCGCTGGGGTTGGTCATCAGAACGCGGGCGTAGTAGAGGCTGTAGGCCCCCACATCGCTGGCATCGGCCGGTGCCACGGCGAGGTTGGCGCCGTTGAGTGGCGCCTCGACCCGCCCGCCACCGGCGGGGATCGCCACCTCGGCGGCCTGCACCCAGGTGCCCATGGTGCCGTTGAGCAGCTCGGGGGCCACCTGCAGGGTGAAGGTGACAGCCGTGAGGGTGCCCGGATGGGAGGCCAAAAAGGTGAACACGTCCGTTGCATCGAGCGGCGTGCTCAGTTTCACGGTGGTGCCACCAGCGATGGTGCGCTCGTTCGGATCGGTGGCGGAGTGGTTGATCCAGCCCACCAGGGTGGCGGCGGCATCAATGGGTCGGCTCATGGTCGTGTCCTCGGCAGAAGGTGGATCAGCAATGGCGTGGAAAGTGGCTGGGACGAGAGCTCAGTTGACGGCGGGGCCGATGTTGAACAGGCGGCCCACGGAGCGGTCATTGCAGACCGCGAAGCCGACGTACCAATCCACCCGGGTGCGGAAGACCGGGGCATCGGGAACCTCGCCGAAGTCGCGCACCGAGATGCCGTAGCGGTTCTCAAAGGGGCCCTGCAGACCGGTGACCATCTCGTCCCCGAAGGCGCAGCAGTAGAAGCTGGTGGTGCCTCCGGCTTCCCCGAAACCGAGCACGGGATGGCCGTTGGCGTCCTCATCCACCACGAGGATCTCGCTGTCCTCGAAATAGTGGCGGCCGTCGATCACCTGGTAGAGGTCACCGCCTGCCACCCGGCTGGCGTGGCTGATCTGGCGCCGCCCGGCCTTGCTGGTGAGCAGCACCTTCTCACCGCCATTGGCGTTGACGGAATCAACCAGTGATTCGAGCCTGGTGAGCTTGACGGTGCCGCCGTCGTTGTCGATGGTGCGGGGCCCATCGGGGACGAGCCGCTTGCTGAGGCCGTTGAAGGCGCGTGGATCGAAGCTGGCGTCACCGTTGATGATCGCGGCCTCCAGCGTCATGCGCATGGAGCGCACTTTCTGCTCGGTCTGGCTGGCTCTGGCCTCGGCGCCATTCATGTCAACGATGGAGCGGTCCACATCGAGGTCCCCCCCGAAGAGATGGACGAACTCGGTCTCGTTGGTGATGGCGCCGTAGCTGCGGCGGTAGCCCTCGTTGACACCGCGGAAGCCGACACGGGGCAGCTTGATCTCTTTGGGGTACTTGAGGGCACCACCGGAGAGATTGCGGAAGGGCAGTCGGCGTAGAAGCTCACCTTCCGCGAAGGTCTTGGTGACAGCGAGGCGATCGACCCGCGTCTCATGCTTCATCGCCTCGATGAGGGTGAGGCCCATGGTCACTCCGGGAGCAGAGGCTCCAGCAACGTCACCAGCTATTGCCAGGCAGGCTTAGCAGCGCCGCTGGCAAGAGGAAGGCAGGGGGGCAGGCGGCGGCCTTCCTCACGATCTGCGGCGGCGCAAGGGCTGCGCAAGTCGTGGAGCGAGCTCCACGACCCTTGCCCTCGCCGCAGGACCGCTCGGGTCCGCCTGCCATTCCCCTCATGGCGCTCCAGATCCTGCTCATCCAGCGCAAGCTGATCGCCCACAGCGAGCTCGCCTATAGCGCCATCAAGGCGCATGTCCCGCCAGAGCCGGTGCTCGGCCAGGAGCTGCTCTGCTGGCTGTGCTTCTGCCCGGCAGAAGCGCTCACGATCTCCAGGATTGGGCCGATCGTGGTGGCCCACGGCGGCGCCTGGGCGAAGGCCCGTGAGCTGGAGAGCCTGCACTGGCCGCTGCTGGGCGGCACGGCGATCCACGGCAAAGCCGTGGGCCTGTCACGGCAGCAGCGCGATGGCGAGCACGAGGCGCTGAGCGAAAGCGAGGCACTCCATGCCCAGCGCGTCCTGGCGCGGCACTGCTCGGCGCTGGTGCAGCACTACTGCCCGATCCATCAGGCGTTTGAGCGGGGGCTGCCCTGGGATGAGCTGCAGCATTTTCGCGCCAGCGATCTGGCCGGCCAGGCCGAGATCGTGCAGCAGAGCCGGCAGCGGCGGCGCGCCCTGCAGGTTGCCGCTGTCCGGGCCTGAGGGTCGGGGCGGGGTCGCCGCTGGTGGCCCCGCCTGAGCGCTTTGCGGCAGCAGGGATGCAGTGTCCCGGGACATCCAGGCGATGACCCATCTGGGGGTCTGGCGCACGCAGGCCGCTTCATGGTGCGGGATGGCCTCAAGGGCTGACGCGAGCGGCTACGCCGCCCTTGACCCCATCCCGCGATCCGCTGGCGTCCTTCGCTGCGCCGGCCATGGCCACCGCTGCCCGCATCCGCTCCCTCTCCCGCCACAGCTCCGCTTCTTTGGAGCGGTTGAGCTTCATCTGCTGCACCACCTCTCCTCCCCTGCCGCGCCTGAGGGCGCTGGCTGATGCGCTGCTGCTGGAGCGGCAGCTGGGAAATCCTGCCTCCTGCCCGGCCTGGGTCCGGCCTGAGGAAGTGCCCTATTGAGGCCCGCAGGCCTCAAAGGCTCGGCCTGGCGGTAGGGAGCCGCCAGGCCGTTGCGCTTTCGGCGGCAGTGGCAAGAGAAGGGAGTTGCACTGCGTCCGTGGCCACGATGTCGCCCCAGCGGTTTCTCGACCGCTTCCTCCACTTCAAAGCTCAGAAGCAGCAGCAGCGGGTCGTGCTGCTGTTGCACCAGGCGATCAGCCAGCTGGAGGGGGGTGAGGCGATCCTGCGCGAGGAGGCGCCCTGGGCGGTCGCCTTCAGTGAGAAGCCCGAGCAGCCTGTGGGTGCTGCACTCCCGCCGTTGGATCCCCGCGGCACCGAGGAGGCCGGCCTGGCCGGGCCATCGATGAAGGCCCCGGTCAAGCCAGGGGACTCCTACCTGCTGGTCAACGACCGGGACCAGGACATGGAGGCCTACGACCACAGCGGCCGGTTCCTCTGGCGGGAACCGTGCCTGGCCCGGGGCCAGGGCGCTGACACCGAGTGGCGCCACACCGGCACCGACACCCCGCCGGGGCTCTACAAGCTGGGGACGGTGCACAGGGACTGGGAGAAGAACCCCAACCCGCCTCGGGATGCAACGTTGCAGGCCTATGGCTGGTACAGCTACGACATGGTCGAGCTGGAGGGCCAGGAGCGCAAAGTCGGCCGGGCCGGGATCATGCTCCACGGCGGCGGCACCGGTTGCGGTTGGCCCGGGGCCTGGGCGCCCCGGCAGACGCTGCTGCCCACCCTGGGTTGCCTGCGGGTGCACAACGCGGTGCTGCGCGAGCGGATCCTGCCGCTGTACGAGCAGGGCACCGTCTATGTGGGGGTGTTCCAGGAAAAAAAGTAGCGGCGGGGCCAGGGGCTGAGCCCGGCTCCAACAACCTGCAGCACTGGCTCGAGTTCCTCACCAGCTCTGCTGTCACCAAGGCCAGCGACAGCAAGATCGCGCCACTCAGCGGCCCGCCCAGAAGTTGAACAGACGCCGCCCGATCGATGGGCGCAGCATCCTGCCGCGCACCAGCCGGCTCAGTTCCCGGTAGATCGCCTCCAGCAGCTCGCCGTGGGGGAGTGCCTCCGGCACATCCGTTGCCGCCAGTGGCGTGTCGAAATGGATGTTGAGGATGCCGATCGGCAGGCCTTCCAACAGGATCAGACGCCCGTAGAGGAAGGTGATGCCATTGCGCTGCAGGTAGTCCTGGCAGGGCACGGGCAGCAGGCTGCTGAGCCGCACGAGGTGCCAGCTGTCGGCGCCATGGGCGATGAGGATCTCCAGGTCCTGGCGGATCCGCTCGATCGGCAGGTCTTTTGATTCCAGCGCCAGCGGCAGCCGGCCCAACGAGACGTAGGAGCTGACGATCGTCACCCGCGAGAAGGCGTAGCCGTAGCTGGTCAGCCCAGGGCTGTAGAAGCTGCCGAGTGCCACCCGGCTGGAGCCGGTGAGCACCCCCACCTGGGCCAGCAGATCGGCCATGTAGCGGCTGTCCTGCTGGGTGCCGAGCAGGGTGCCGATCCTGGCCATGACGGTGTCGCGCAGGAAGGCGCGCCACAGCAGCCAGGCGGCCATACCAAGCAGCAGCAGGCCATCGGCTGAAAGGCTCAGGTGCAGGGGCCCGAGGCTCGGCAGCTCGGGCAGCGGACCCACCACCCCCGCTGGGGGCTCCTGCGGGGCCTCTGGCGGACCTGGTTGCTTCCCGGGTCCTGCAGCAGCGCCGGGAGGATCTGTGCTCGGGTCGCTCATTGGTTCCGTGCGGACGGCTGGCGCGAGCAGCGGCCGGGCAGTGGGAAGTCGCTGGGGCAGGGCTCAACAGCACTTACCAGGCAGCGACAGCAGGCGGATCAGATCGATCAGCGCGGCGGAGCGGTTGGCTCTAGGCGTTGGTCGGCCGGGCGGATGGTGGCAAGGGTCTGTGGGAGGGAACGGGAGCACGCCTGGGCTTGTCCTTCGCTCAGCTTGGCCTCCTCCTGCGTCGAGGCCTGGGGTCGCGCGTCCGTCGCCTCAGATCCGTGCCCCGTCCCCCATCCCCGGCCGATGCCCTGTTCCACCAGTTCCGCCCGCTGGCCGATTCCATCGCCCGTGGGTTCCACCACCGCGGCTGCCGGCTGATCGAGCTGGAGGATTGCCGCCAGGTGGCCCGCATGGCGCTGTGGCTCGCCTGCAGCCGCATCGAGGATCCCCTTTCCGCTCCGGCTTTCCTCTCGCGCTGCATCCGCGGCGCCCTGCTCCATCACGCCCGCGATCTGGGCCGCACCATCCGGGTGCCCCGGCGCGAGCAGGAGAAGCCCGGCGCCAAGCACCCCTGGGTGCTCACCTCCCTCGATGCCCCGCTGCCCAGCGGCGAGGGCACGCTGCTCGATCTCGTTGCCGATGAGGCCCCGCAGGCTGAGCGGCTCAGCACTGAGGTCCAGGAGTTGGAGCAGCTGCTCGATCAGCTGCCGGCCAGGCAGGCGCTGGTGATCCGGCTGCGGCACCTGCAGGGCCTCGGCTGCCGCGAGGTCGCCGAGCAGCTCGGGATCAGCCGCACCAGCGTCAGCCGCGTTGAGCATCAGGCCCTGGGCCGGCTGCGGCAGGAGCTGCGGGCCTGAGGGCCCTGGGGGGCCTGCGGGGCCCCCTCTTAAAGGCTGCGCATCAATCAGGGCTCTCTTCATCGCCCGGGCGACGGGTGTACTGCCCCAGCGCATTGCGACGCGGGGCTGGAGCCGAGTTCGGCGCAGTGCCGCCACGGCCGCTGTCCATGAAGTAGGTGGCCGCCGACTGGCCCACCAGGGCGACGCTGGGCAGCACCAGGCTCCAGCGGTGCTCGCAGATGGCGGGGCCGGACGCCCGCAGCTCGCACACCCCCACGAAGGCCAGCAGGACGGCGATCTCAGCGGCCACCAGGGCCATGATCGGTCCGGTGTTGGTGGATTGGTGGCGGGCCATCTCCAGCGGCGCAAACCTCACCAGCTGTTGCCAGGGCGCTCAGCGCCAGGACATTCAGCGCCGGGGGGCAGCGGCAGGGCCGTGGCCCCGCAGGTACACCTCCACCTCCTGCTTGCGCACCACCCGGCTCTCGCGGCTGTTGCTGATCTGCACCCGGCCGCCATGCACCTCGGCGGTGACGCGCCAGGGCCCGGGGGAGGGATCACACGAAGCAGATGCCGGGCGGGGTGACGCGTTGATGCTCTTCTCGGTCGTCAGGGGTCGCTCGCCAAGGACATCAGCCAACAGATCACGGGTGGAGGGGGGCATGGCGGCACGGGGCGTAGGGAGAGCGGAGTTGTGCAGCCGGAGAAAAGGCATCCCCGCTACCTGAAGCTCTTGCCACGCCTGGGCCTCGTCTCGTTCAGCGACGGGCGATCGACGCCGCACGTCAGCACAGGGCAGGGCTGCGGGCAGATGGGCGGCCACAGCAAGAGCGCGTCACAGGTTGCCCTCGGTTTGCGGTTCGGCAAGGGCTGCGCAAGGCCGCTGCGCGGCCCCTTGCCTTCTCCGGCCACGCCGGGGCGGTCCTGTCGCGTCCCTCGCCAGTCCTCCCATGGCTGCACCACAAGGCCCCAGCTGCGAAATCCGCTGCGTCATCGAGCATCACTATCCCGAAGGTCCCAAGGGCGGGTCGCAGCCCGTTGAAGTCCGCTTCTTCGGCAAGCGAGGCAAGCTTGTCAAGAAGCTGCGCTTCGTTCCGGCCGCCAAGGCGCACGAGATCGCCCGCAAGTTGCAGGGCGCCAAGGGCTCCACCATCTCGGTGCTATGAGTCCCAGGGGGCTTCGGCCCCCTTTTCGCACAGACCAGGCTGGCGCCGAGGCGGGTTATTAATACGGACCAAGCTCAGTTACGACGATCTGGTGATGAGCCCTGGGAGGTTCTCAATAAAATTAGCCAGCTGGGGCCGCTTGGGTCCTGCCGCTCAGCGGTCATGTCGCATCACATCGCGCAGGTGGTTCTCGGACGCGAGAACCACCTGCGCGATGTCTTGTGAACTGGAGCTAGCATCCTTTGATCAACTGTCTTGTCATCTCGTGTCCGCTTCGCTTCAGTCGTGGTTCTCGGGAAGCAGGGGGACTTCTCCTGTCCTTGGTTCACCGAAGCCGCCGAATATCAAGTTGAACTAAGCCGCTACGCGGCAGATTCCAACAGCCGATTATAGCCCAGTCCCTATCAAGGCCAGCCACTGCGTCGCCGATGCGACCAGGCCACTGTGACTGAGTGCGGCGGTTGGCTGGGCCTCA
>Ga0247832_1004065_pt1 | contig 18937 bp, 15 predicted proteins | sample LaCruzMarch2015__10_FD_192407 | JGI IMG/M metagenome (GOLD analysis project Ga0247832, IMG submission 192407) | Freshwater microbial communities from meromictic Lake La Cruz, Castile-La Mancha, Spain - LaCruzMarch2015_4m | ecosystem: Environmental > Aquatic > Freshwater > Lake | place: Spain... | reverse complement strand
CCGCCCAGGAATGCCCGGTCATTCCAACCAGCCCAAGGCCGGTGAGTGCAACGCAAAGACGAGTGGAGAAAAAGAGATTCATGGTGTGAAGCAAAGGATTGCCGACCACTCTTTGCGAACTGCTGCGGTTTTCTGACATAGAACGGGAAAATATTTTGCTGTGAGCAGTGGTTGCAGGCACGAATCGCGGAACGGAGGTTATCCAGCCAAGGATTCATCGTTACGATGACTTGCATCAATCAGCGGTAAGCAAGGCATTCAAACTCGGGCCTGTCCGAGCGGATAAAGACCAAATCCATCTGCCAGAGAGCCCCGTCACGCTCGCGATGCATGACATCGGCCATGTCAACGCAGCGGAAGCCGAGGCTTTTCATGTGCGCGCACATGTCGGGAAACAGCAGGCAGTCTTGGCTGATGGCGAAATTGTAGCACTCCATGATGATCACGCTTGTCTGCGGAAGGATGTCCGCTGCCCCCTGAAGGATTGGTATCTCAAAGCCGTGTGTGTCGAACTTGACCAGGTAGGGACCGGTAAGTGAACGCGATGCTGCCTCATGATTCAAGGTAGTGACTGGCACAACAATGTTGTTGGCCGGATAGGGGGTGTCCGAGGCTTGGCCACCGAAGGGATCGCCAGCATCAAAATAAATCTCACCTTGTCTCGCGCCAGCAGCGGCCATGACAACCTGGACATTCGTGTGCTCGCTGGCGAAGGCTTTTAGCGCGGATTCGTGCACAGGCTGGGCTTCCACCATCAAATACTGGTTCTGGGGGAAGGACTCCATCGCCAGCTTAGTCCACTGCGCATCCGAGGCGCCGATGTCGATGATGGTTTCAAAGCGTGGCCCTTGCTGATGCAGGCGCTTCAAGATGCCTGCCATGGTGCCAGAGCGTGCCGGCGTCTCGGGTGCCAACAAGCCAAAGCGTTGCTCCAGCAGTTTGCGCAGTTTCTCGATCTCCTTGCGATTGCGCTTCTGCTCATCGGTGGCATCGCGAAGGGCGATTTTCAGTGCTTCGGCTGCTTGTGGAGTGAGCGCACCCTTGCCGGAGCGAAGGCCAAATTTTTCCAGATACTGTTTGAGCGAGGGCATGAGGTTCGGCGTTAGAGTGACTGCCAGCGTTCATCGGCGGGTGCACTGAAGTCGAGCGATTTCCACAGCCAGTCGTGCATGTCATCGCAGGCAAAAGTGGGGGCGAGTGCCGCTGCTTGGCGTCGGAAGTGTAACTGCTGCTCCGGCTGGCAAATGGACTGGATGGCGCGGCGCAGTTGCTTGCCATCATAGGGAACGACAACGCCCAGCCCATGCCGCGTGACGAAGCGTGCGACGCCGCTGTCTGCGTGGCCCGTGACGATAATGGGCAGATTGCCCACGGCACTCAAATACAGCGTGCGCGAGGGCAAGCTGTAGCGTGCGATTTCTGGTAAATCATCATCCTCATCCAAGGTGCCAGTGGGCACGATGGCGAATGGGTGGCGGCGAAGTTCGGCGACCAATTCATCTTCTGGCAAGAATCCACGCATGTTGACCTGGGATGCGAGGTCATCATTCTTCACCCAATGTGGCGACTTATGGCCAAAGGCAACGAGCGGCACCTTCGCCTCCGCCACGGTGTTAGCTAGCTTTTTTAGCCAGCGCTGGCTCCAGACATTGCCCAGCAGCACGCCAGTTGCAGGTTGAAAAGATTCAGGCGCGAGATGCAGCAATGTGTTCTGCCCCAGGTGGGCATCGACCACTGGCGGGGCGAAGTGAACCGCATAGCCGAACTGACCTGCATAAAGTGCGCAAAACTCGGGCGAGATGCCGAGCCGTAGATGAGCGCTGTTAAGCAGTCGCTGCATCAGGGGGAAGGGGATTTGATGCTCGCCTTCGCCCAGATTGTGATCCATCAGCCACACGCACAAGGGCGCGCCCGTGGCAGCTTGAAGCGCAAGGGTGTTCTCCACATCACTTCGGCTGTAGGGCACGGAAAGGATACGGCTCACTGTGCTCCCTTTAAGTAGGTCAGCGAGGTTGGCACTGGCGATGCAGTCCGGAGGCAGGCAGATGCGCAAGGCACCAGAGGTCTCGCCTCCATACAAGTTCATGCTGCGCACATGAATGAATTCAGGCGTGCCTTTGAACAAGCGAGCCAGCAAAACCCCGGTGCCATGGCGGTCATTGATCTCGGCTGCCGTGACGATGAGCGTGGCGTCATGCACTGGCTTGCCTTCGCTGATCAGCGTGGCCGGCGGTTGCGTTGGTTTGGGTGTAGATTTGGCTTTGAGCTTCTTTTGCGTGCGCTCGGCTTTTTGTGTGGCTAACAACAACCGCAACTCATCCCTCTGCGCCCGCAGTCGCCACACGACTGGTCTTACAAACCAAAGTGGATACCGACGGATCTCGGTCAGCCGATCCTCGATTTGCTTGAGAGCTGCCTTAGTGTGATCGGGGGCAGAGTTTGAACTGTGATCAGCATCCATCAGGGGAGGCGTTATAAATGGGAGCTTCATCTAATGGGCTTGCCACTGGGCGGAGGATGCTTTCGGCATCAATCCCTCGCACATAAGCTGCGCTACGGTCAAGGAGGTAGACTTTCTGAGACGGAACTGCACTGGAATCCAAAAGATGCTCTGCCCATGCTCTATCGCTGGAGTCGATAAGCACATTCACGTAGTCGGATAGGAAATCAGGATTGTGGCCGAGTTTTTCAGCCAGGGATTCCATGGCGAAGACAAGTTGCGCAGTAGAGCTTTTCTTCAGCCAGCCAGGGCAGCCAAGAACGACACAAGCATGGCCTTTAGCGGCTAGCACAGCGGCAATGCCCAGCACTCTGACTGAGCAATGCACGAACAGGCAAGGTCCAGAAGGAAGGGATGGCGAGGCATCTGTCCCGGGCTCGGTTTCGGACACTTGCGCTAGGATCTGTTCAGGTGTCGGTTGCCATGGAAGTGAGGGGGCGCCTGTATTTGGAGGGGTGGGGGGGCGTCTGGAGAAGCCTTTGAACAGCCCTGTGGCACTGCACTGGAGAGCCTTCTCTAGCTCGGCGTTTCGCTTCAGGCTTGCCTTACTCAGGCTCTCTGCGTGGCGCAAAGTCTCGCGCAGCCAGATGCCACCCGCATCAAGGGCGCGGATGTGGGCTTCACAAGCGATCAACATCCGGTTGTGTCGATCTTCGGCGGCGAGCAAGACTTCTCCTAGTTCAGCAGCATGCGCGCTTGGTGACTCCGAAGAGTTGATGAGGACAATGGCGGACAGCGAGCGCCTGCCGGTGCGGCGATTTTTGTTGGCGACGGTCATGGGGTGATTGGCAGTGACCTCCGCGAGTGTCTTGAAGTAAGGAACGAAAATGCAATCTCGGCTGATCAGTCCTGGCGCGCTGCCATACTCGCCCAGACCAGAGTCAAAAACGTGTCGGGAGTAGCGTTGAATGCCTGAAAAATGGTAGAAAACCAACGGCTTGCCTTCAACGAGCACACGAGATTCATGATCCAGGGAAAGCCGGTCTTCTTGCAGGTTCCAAGGCGCGAGGTTGACGCCCGAATGGTCTAACGCGAGCACGCCAGCGAAGGAGTCCGCCAGAGCATCCAGGTATTTCTGGTCGGCGAACCGATTGCCATCCGGCACATCATGGCACCATTCCAGGCAGCGCTCATGCCACCAGGCCAGTGCAGCCAGACCCGCCTCACTTCGGCGGAAGCCGACACAGCCCGCGTTGAAGCGGCCATAGATTTCACGCCAAGCGCTTTGCGGGGGAAAACGGTGCGGCACGACTACAGCATCATTCCCACGCATTTCAGCCACCCACGAATCGCAGGCGTTGAAAAAGAAAACATCGGAATCGAGATACGTGAGGAAATCGACCTCGGATGTGGTGTCCATCACATGGCGGCAGAGACATGGCTTGAGTGTGAAGTAATACTCCGCTTTCCGTCTTCCTGATTTTGCGGTCGCTAAACGTGGGTCCGATGCCTCCAGCTGGCGCAGGGGCACCAGTTGAGTGCGCGGCAGGTTCAGACTGCGCAGTTGTTCTTCTACCTCGGTATCCAAGCAAAGGATGATCAGCGTGAAGTCGCCGCCGTGACGCACGAGAGAAAGGTGCAGCGCTTGTCCTTGGGGCAGATAGCCGATGTCGAAATGCGTGCAGAACCAGTTCATGTGAAATGTATTGCCGAGGAAACTGCTAGTGCCTACAAGCAGAGGTGCCTGATTTCCGCTGCTAGATCCCGCTGGACGCGCCACCCCGTTTCCGCCATCAGTCGACTGCTGTCTAAGACATTCCTCGGAATATCGAACCAGCGAGCTGGAAGGTTCTGCCGTTTGATCGTGCGGTTGGTTTCAGACTCGATGAGTTCAAGCACTGTTTTGAGGGAAGTTCCCATGCCCGAACTCACATTGAAGACACGCTCGTCGCCCGTGTAACGACCCAACATGCAAAGTGCAGCAGCGACGTCTTCCACATGGACAAAATCGCGCACAACATCCCCGCCACCATACATAGCCACTGGTTCATCATTTTTGGCACACCAAATGAGACGACCGATAATTCCCTGAAGCCCATCCGTGCGTTGCGAGCCTCCATACGCATTTCCAGGGCGAGCAATGGCGTAGCCAAGGCCGTGCTTGAGACGAAACATCTCCAGGTAGCGCTCCACCGTTAGCTTTGCCAGTCCGTATGGCGTGATAGGCCCAAGGGGGTGATCTTCGATGATCAGCGCAGCTGCGCTTGGACCATAAACGGCACCACCGGTCGAGCAAAACACGACACGAGGGATGCCGTTCTCGACACACGCCTCAAAAAGCTGAAGCGACTGTTGCACGTTCTCCTGAAGTTCGGAGAAAAGGCTGTCACCGGACGAAGCAGGCACGCCCTTCCATGCTAGATGATAAACCACGTCAGCTCCCTGTAAAGTCTCTCTAACTGCGCCTCGATCGTTCAGTGACCCGTGCACAAACCGATTGCTTGGCGTTGAAGCTACCTCAGGGCTGCGAGACAGCACCGTCACATCGCAACCGTTCTGGCTGAGTTGCGACACCAACCTAGAGCCGATGTAGCCAGTTCCTCCAAAGACAGCCGTGCGCATCATGGTTGGGTTATAGGATTGTAAAATTCTGCAAAATGGATGGCTTCGTGACAGACGCTGCAGTGCCAGCCTGACGCGCTCTGTGGTCTGCGTGAGGATTGTTGCCGACTAATTCATTCGCGGCTGACTGTGAACCGTCGCACGCGTTAATCTGTTTGAGGTCCGCTCCATTCAGAAAGTGAAACGATTCGACATTGAGTTTTAGCAAGGGAGGCTTCATGGCGCGCACTATCGTTGGTTATTTGATCTCATTGCGCGACGACGGATAGAATGTTCGATCTTGAACAACCAGCGGAGACAGCGCCACGACCAAGTGTCCTGAATCTGCTGCAGCTCATGGGACACTTTCTCTAAACGCTGACCCATTTTTTCCCTGCTAGCGTTCAGTTGATTATACTTTTGATCTGCAGCCGAAATGGCTGGCTTTACTTGTTCAAGCAATCGCGCTCGCTCGCCTGCACAGCAGTCGAGTGCGAGGACTGCAAGAATGGCTCGTTCATCCTTGCTTATCTTCTCTCTTGCATGGCGGTCGGACGGGGGGCGCGTCGCAGTGTCCGCGAATTCGCGCAAGGACTCAGATGTTATCTTCTGGACCAAGTCAGCGCAGCCAAAGTCGCCGGCTCGCGATGCGGGGGGCATCTCCACAACCCAGCCAGACACATGCTCTTGAATATCACGTATAGCTTGGCGGCTAATGGGATCGAACCTACCTAACGACACCATAGCCGTCTGAATGTATCGGGCCGAAACGCCTGTGCGAAAAGCGTCGGGCGTGCGTAGATATCGCTCAGCAATAGCTTGAGGTGCGCCGATGACTATAGGTGTCTCAGGCTTTAATAGCCGCCAAGTGATACAGGTGCTTGAATGAAACGCTAGCAAGCGGGAGACTGGAATGACTGTAGCAATGCACTCTGAGGGAAGTGTATCAATTCCTGGATCGCTGAAGGAATTGAATCCTAGACAGCGAAGACGCTGAGTGAGTAAAGCTGGCTGACCGTGACAGTGGCGAGGATGCCCTTTAACCCAAACACGGCTGCCTTTTTCTAGATAAGGCAATGCTGATTCCGTAAAGTAATTTAACTCATCTTCAATGGATGCAGCGTGGCCTGATTCGGTGAGATTCGCCATCAATAGTAGAGTGGTCGGCGACTCACAAATGGTCGGGTCAAAGCGGCACAAAGTTGTAGCAACTTCCAACTCTTCCGCAGCTCTGTGCACTGCGTTTACATAAAAGCTAGGTTTTAGGTGACCGATGGGCAGCCCGCAGAACGCCCCAGGCTCTGCCTCAACCGGGAGAAGTGTTTGAATTTCATCTATGGGCAAGTAACCGACTGGCAGTATCGGCCAAGCGAAGCGGATGCTGTTATTGTCAATGATCCCAATGCCATCGCCTATCGTGACTTTGTGGGCTTGAGGAAAAGCGTGCAGCACCACTTCATTGAGCGACTGCATGTTCCGACAGGTAATGACCTCGTCAAACGAGCGGCAGCCGAGCAGTCGCAATACGCCGGCCATATAATCGGCCAGTTGAATCGTGCCTTCGTAGAACTGGCCGTCCAAGTCGTGCGTAGAGCATATGTAAGAGAAGGGGTGCTGCTTCGAGATGACGCGGCAGGTGGCGTCGATTCCTGCGGCTGCACCTGTCGCCATGAAGTCGCCTAGGATCAGGGTATCGTCGACTTCATAGTTCTCCCCAGCCTGTTCTGCGCGTTGACGTAGACAAGCCATTCCAAGCAGGAGCTGCTGGGGGCCTTGTGCAACGAGGAGTCGGCGTTTCAACATGGCTCAGAGGGGGAGATCATTTATCTGGATGCGAGCTTGGCCTCCAACTTTACGATTTTTTCATCGCATCTTTGAATCATACCTCGGAAGTTTTCGAGCTTGGCTTCCAGTTCCATGACTTTCGCCGAGCTGCCTGCCTCGCGGCGCAAAGCGCCTGCGCGGAAGGCGGCCTCGCTCTCTGGGAATTCACGATGGATGGCACCAGCAATGCGATCGTAAAGGCTTTCGTCCATTGCGGCACTCATGAGCGAGAGCTTCGCAATCACTTCTGCCTGATTCGTCTGTGCGCTGCGTGCGGCGAAATGCTTCAAGAAGTCCACGTGCTGCCGCCAGCGCGAGGGCAGGTAGCGGTAGTCATCACCGCCTTTGTCAGAGATCAGCGAGGGCAGGCGCTCGCGCTTCTCTGCGAGCGGGCGACCAAGCCAGTAGGTGCTTCCTTGCAGCATGAGTTCCACTGCGAGAACACCCAGCGGATAGAGTCTGCCAGCTGTATTAACGGCTTCCATTGCTTCAAGGGCATCAATAAACTGGCATGTAGATGCGGTGTGATAGACGAGGCCGGAAACATAGAAGCTCGCAAGATGGAAATCCTGCGCAGCGATGGGACCTGTGGTCTCGACACCGCGATACATTTTGCCATCAATGATCGCCTGGGGAGAAACGAACAGTGGGCGCTCGGTGCTGAGCAAGTTCAGCAACTCACCCAGGTGCGTGGTGAGGAGTTCATCCTCATCAGACATCAGCAGCAAATACTCCGTCTGGCATTCACGAACCAGTCGTGTGAGATTGCGCACGATGCCGATGTTGCGGTCATTCTTCAACAAGGTGAGTCGAGGGGACTGGCATTGTGCCTGGATAGCATCGAAGGTGCCATCGGTCGAACCGTTGTCGATGACCAGGATAGGCAAGTCCTTGGCCAGTGGATCAGCCAACAGTGTTTTGAGGCGTGCAACAATGGCATCCCTCCGCATGTAGGTAGGAAACCCGATGGTGAGTTGGTCTGGCAGCATGCTCGTTGTGGATTATAAGCCAGTTTTGCCACCGAGCAGATCGAGCACCGAAATGAGCTTGCCTCCCGCCTGCGTGTAGGCCGCGAGTTGCTGGCGAATCTCTTCGATGTAGCCGTAGTTGAAAACGATCACCTCGTCTGGTGGTTCGCTGAACAAGCGGTCCGGTGGCGAGATGGGAATCTGTGAGCCAGGGGTGAACTTGCCATGCAGGAAAGGGTTACGGTCGCACACAAACACTAAGTCGTTCGAAGTGAGCTTGGCCATGGCCATGGTCGTCACACCACGTCCCCAGGCACCATACCCAGCGATCTTTTTCCCGGCAGCTACCTTCTCGCGCACGCTTTCACGCAGGCGGGTGAAGCTGTCATAGATCACCGTCTCGAACTGCTGATAGGTCTCCCATTCATCTAGCCACGCATAGTCTGCGGCGGGCACTTCCACGTTGGGCTCGTGCCTACAGCCTTTCAGGCCCGCAGCGATGAGCATGGAGTTGCCACGACGCATGTTCTCAGGCACAAAATTGGCGTCTAGAAGAATGAATCCGTGATTCTCCAGCAGGCGCTTCATCGTGCCCAAGTGAAGGAACGAAGCGTGTTCGTGACCAAACAAAGAGGTCTCACGGCGGCGGATGATTTCTTGCAGGTCGTGGACTTCGATGATGAGCACCCCGCGTTCGGGGTCAAGCACCAGACGCACAGCCTCCAGGAAGGGCACAGGGTCCAGCAAGTGATCGAAGGTGTGGAGAAGAATGAAAGCCTGCGCAGGTTTAAACTCGTCTGGGATCTGATGAAGGCTGTCGGCGGTGAACAGGTCCGTGGTCACGCTGACTCCGCGCATTCGGGATAGCTCGCATAGGTTTTCAGCTGCTTCAAAACCCAGCGCAACCGCACCGAGATCCTGGAAGCAGGCGAGCTGATAGCCATCGGCAGAGCCGACTTCCAGCACGCGGTCGCCGGGCTGCATCTCGAAGCGATTGAATGACTCTTTGGCCAGCCGCTGCATGAAGTCGCGTATGAAGGATGAGTCAGACGCCACGTATTGATAGTCTGTGTAGTAACTGCTGACGTTGACGTCATGCTGCGACTGCACGCTTTTGCATTCGCCGCACCAAAAGACATCCATCGGAGCGAGAAACTCCTGGCCTAGACGCTCCGCGGGAATGACTTCGTCAAAGAACGGAATTTTATCGAAATGCAGAAAGCGGCGCACATCTTTGGAGCCGCAGAATCGGCAGGCATCTCGAAAAGTAATGGATTGATCGGACATGAAAGCGTGTTGGGGAGGTGGCTGCGAGCGACGGGTTCAGTGTTGTCTAGCTCTCCTGTGCAATGAAATCAATCACATCATCCGCCGAGGCACCGCGCAGGCTTTGGATCACCGTGGTCACTCGCGCTTCGATGGCTGCTGCATCCGCGTAGCGGCCTGCATAGAAGCGTTCACGCAAGGCATAGCGGATGGGGGCTTCTGCGTCGGTGGTTGTTTTGGGCAGGGCTTCGGCAAGCCATTCATCCATGGCTTGGCGATAGTGAGGATCGGCTTGATCCGCGAGTTGATTGCCTTGCAAGGCCCTTGCGGGGGAAAGCCGAGGGTCGGAAGCCCCAGTCGCAGCCCCCCGTAAATACGCCTTGAGCATGGTTGCCAGGGGGCCCGCTTTGATCCCCCAGTCAGGATCAGGATTGATGATCGAACCATCGCTGGTGCTTACTTCTGGTATCGTGGTGAAATCCAGAGTGTAATGTCTGCGGTCTGTGCTGACTTCGATGCGCCGCTCTCGCTGGTCCGCATTTCTCGCCAATCGAACGGAGCAAGAGATCGCTCCTATACGAAGTGAAAGGTTTAGTTCCGCCCCGCCATGGGTTGCAGAGAGCGCAGTGCACGATTGTGGCATGGCGGGTAGTAGAGCTCCGAGGATGGATGAAATATGCGGCAGCACATCCAGATGGATTGGAAGGCTGGGATCAAAGCTTTTGCGTTCGCCATGGCGAATCTCGGCACGGGGATCTGCCCAGAAGAAAGTGATCTGATTCACGCGCTCTGCTGCGATCAATGCACAGAAATGCTCCAAATAACGAGCGAAGAGAAAGACATGGCTAGCGGCGAGGTGTGTGCCGAGTCCCGCCGCTTGAGTCATGAGCCGTTGCGTCTCTGCTGAAGTCAGAGTGAAGGGCTTCTCCACCAGCATGGGCGTCCGGGACGGCAGGGCTTTTTCCACCGTTCCAGCATGGTCGCGTGCGGCATTGACGACGATCAAGGCATGAGACTCATGACCCTCTAGCACGGGCTGTTGTGAAGAAATCCGGACGCGCGCCGCCAGCCCCTGACGGTCCGCCCAGGTGTGGAGCAATGCAGAATTGTGAGTGCTGTGAATTCCCACCGTGACCTCAGCAGGGACGACCTTACACAGTTCTTCAGCGATCACCCGTGCCCATAGTCCGCCGCCGATGATACTGACTTGACGAGGACACCAGAGCGGATGGCTGCTGATGGGGGGCGAGTGATCCATGAAGGCACTTTGGAATGAGGTGCTCGTTAGGGCAGCTCATGAAAGGTGGGCAGGGGCGTGAAGATGCGACCCGTGTAGCCGTTCTTGCGCATGTAGCCAGCGATCTCTGGTGCGATGTGCCAGCCCCAGATCAGCATGGCGTCTGGCTTGGACTCGCCGTTGATCCAGTGTTCATCACTTTGAATCTCAATACGTGTTCCCGGCAGGTAGTGCCCGATCTTCAGCGAGCCGGGCTTTTCATAAACTACGGGCATCGTGTCAGCATCCAACTTGAGCAGGGTGACCAGGATGGCGGCACGCCCTGGGAAGCTTTTGCCATGCAGTGTGACGCCTCGTGACTTCAGCTCTTGAATTTTTTTTGTGGTCTCATGCTGCCACTTTTCAATGAAGGCCTGCGACTGTGCCAACTGTGCCGGGAACAGGGACTCATCCACGGTCTCCAGCCGACCGAGTTGGCTGGCTTCGGTCCCACCAAAGCCACCGATGCAGACCCGGATGTTGCCACCGTAGCGCTTGGGGAATGAGGTGGAGAGCAGCTTGCCACCCAGTCGTGAGGCGATTTGCTCGAACGACTTGAAGCTGTAAGTGCGGGGATGTTCGTGATAAAACGTGTCGAATTGATTGGTGGCTAGCACGGTGCCGAGATAGTGATTTTCGATCACCACTACGGTCCCAGCTTTCGCCAGCAGTTTGAGTGCTTCGATCGTTTCATCCAGGTCTTGGATGTGGGCGAAGACATTGGTGAACGTGATCACGTCCGGCTGCCCCTTGGCCGCGATCAATTGCCGGGCCGAAGCACGATCGAAGTAGAGATTTTCGACATGATGGCCCGTCTCTCTCGCCTCCAGCGCTGCTCCCGTCGGTTCGATTCCACACGTAATCGCGCCCTGGTCACGGAAAAAATTTAGCAGTGATCCGTCGTTGCAGCCGATGTCGCACACCAGCTTGCCACGCACGGAGCCGAATTCTTCTTCGCACTGAGTAACGAGTTGTTTCATGCCATCAAGCACATCTTGGGTGAAGCGTGGACGGTAATGATACTTGGAAGGGAACAGCACTTCTTTGCGAATGTTGAACGCTTGGTGCGCCGTCAGGCAAACGGGGCAGAGAGAAATCTGGATTGGATAGGCTGTGCAGTGTCGCGCATCGCCTACCTCGATGAGGTCATCGCACATCGGTTGCAGGCCAAGATCGAGGACGGGTGTGGGCAAGGGCTTTCCGCAGACCTGGCAGTCGAGGCAGGGCACGGTGTCGGATGTCAGGGCAGGGGAGACCATAAGGGAGTTGTCAGTCAGAGGGAGCAATCGTTGTCAGTTGTTTGGTAGCAGGTTATCTGCCGCTCGCAAACGTCTCGCATCCTGGCCCCTGCTTGGTGGCTGCGGTGCCAGTCCACGATCTGGTCGAGAGCGGTGCTGAGAGACCACCGTGGGCTCCAGCCGAGGCGCTGTCGTGCCTTGGCGGAATCAACCGTCAAATGCCCTGCTTCCGTGGGGTGCTGGCCTTCGTCCTTCACCCAGTCGGCCCGGTCGGAGAATCGCTGGGTGAGCATCTCGACAATCCAGGAAACGGGTCGGGTGTCGGCGGGTTCTGGTCCGAAGTTCCAGCCTTCGGCAAAGGCTTGCTCACCAATGAAGAGTTTTTCTGCCAGCACCAGGTAACCGGACAGCGGCTCTAGCACGTGCTGCCAAGGCCGAACCGCCTGTGGATTGCGTATCTGCACCGGCTGGCCATTGCTGATCGCACGCACGATGTCAGGGATCAGTCGGTCATCCGCCCAATCGCCGCCACCGATGACATTGCCAGCGCGTGCCGTGGCGACCGCACACGGAAAAGCACCGCTGAAAAATGAATCTCGGTAAGCCGCTGTGACCAGTTCTGCGCAGCCCTTGCTGCTGCTGTAGGGATCGTGCCCGCCCATGGGATCGCATTCGCGGTAGGCCCAGACCCACTCGCGGTTCTCGTAGCATTTGTCGGAAGTCACATTGACCACGGCACGGACACTGGGTGCCTGCCGCACAGCTTCCAGCAGATGGACGGTGCCCATCACATTCGTTGCGTAGGTCTCCACCGGGTGACTGTAAGAATAGCGCACCAGCGGCTGGGCGGCCATGTGTATGACAATCTCTGGCTCGGCCGCTTTCAGCGCTGCTGTTAAGTCTTCAGCCTGGCGAATGTCGCCGACGAGCGAAGTCATTCCCGAAGCCACCTCCGCCACCTTAAAGAGGCTGGGTTGTGTGTTCGGTGCCAGCGCATAGCCGGTCACTTTTGCCCCCAGCATTTGCAGCCAGATGGAGAGCCAGGACCCTTTGAATCCCGTGTGTCCGGTGAGAAAGACGCGCCTGCCCTGCCAGAAGTGTGAGTTCAGTCCCATTTTTTCCATGGTGCCATGTTAGATTGCCAAAGGTTCTCCAAATGAGTGCGGTCGCGCAAGGTGTCCATCGGTTGCCAGAAGCCCTCATGCTGATAAGCACACAGTTCGGCACTCTTGGCCAAGTGCTCCAGAGGTTCAGCTTCCCAACTTGTGCTGTCATCTTTGATTAAATCGATCACCTGGGGTGACAGCACGAAGAAGCCTCCGTTGATCATGCCGCCGTCGCCCTTGGGCTTCTCCTTGAAGGACAGGACGCGATGATCATCTTGAATGTCCAAAGCACCGAAGCGCCCGGGCGGGTAGGTGGCCGTTAGTGTTGCCATTTTCCCATGCGCGTGATGGAAGGCGATGAGCTTGGATACATCCACGTCACTAACACCATCCCCATACGTGAAGCAGAAGGCGTCATCATCTTGCAGGTAAGAAGCCACTCGTTTCAGACGGCCGCCAGTCATGGTGTTTTCGCCTGTGTCCACCAAGGTTACACGCCAAGGCTCCGCATGTCGTTTGTGGACCTCCATCTTGTTCTGCGACATGTCGAAGGTCACGTCCGACATGTGCAGGAAATAGTTGGCGAAGTATTCCTTGATCACATAGCCCTTGTAGCCGCAGCATATGATGAAGTCATTGACCCCATGTGCGGAGTAAGACTTCATAATGTGCCAGATGATGGGCTTACCACCGATCTCGATCATGGGCTTTGGTTTCAGATGGGTCTCTTCTGAGATACGCGTGCCCATGCCGCCAGCCAAGATCACGGCCTTCATCGCAGTGGGGCAACGCCTCCTGGAAAGACTGTGCTATGAGCAGATAAGGCGGTTGGAATTGAGAACATCAGGTGATAGTAGAGGAGTTCTAATAGTGAGCCTAGGAGGCTGAAAAAAGAAGTCAACACAACCCTGTGCAGTCTGCTCACAGAGGTTGCCAAAAAGCCGCTGCCATGCCAGTTATCGTGCATGCGCTAACTGGGCTACATGTTTCGCAACACGCCGAGCCCCGTTGCCTGGGATAAGCCGTTTAGTTGCCTGATGCATGAGTAGCAAGTCGTTGCGCTGTCGTTCGAATTGGCAGACGCGATCAACCGCCATTTCCAGGCTGCTTTCAATCGGAGGAAAGGTCAGGCAGGCTCCGCGTTCAACCAGTTCTTCAAACAGGTAGGCCCACTCAGCGTGCTGCAAGATATTGATCGAAGGCAACCCGATGTAGGCAGCTTCATAAGTAGTCAAGCCACCCGCACACAGTAGTAGCGAGGCATTCTTCAGCACCCGCCACATGGATTCATTCGACTTGAGCAAAATGACCTCCTGGCGGTTGTGCTCCGCCGTGACCAGCAGTTCCTCATAGGAGTGCGTATAGGCGTCGCCCAAAGCGACGAAAAGCACCAGACGCACCGGGCACTTTCCAAAGAGCTTTAACAAGGCTAGCGTGCGATTTGGTGCATCCGTGCCGCCCATGCTAATGGCCACGGCCAGCTTGTCTTCCTGCAATTGCTCGCGGTAGTTCTGTGTGCTGACCCGCTTCAGCCAGGAGGGCAACACCGCATAACGCAGGCCCTTGTGCACCTTCGGAAAAGGACCGCTGCGGTTCCAGGCAGGGGATTCTTTCTCTGTGCGGTGAAACAGATGATCCACACGGTTCATTATTGAGAACACGGGGGACAGGGACACGGTCACCTTAGCATTTGCGATGCGGGTGAAGGCCGCGTCTTCAAATCGCAACGTATCAAAGACCACGACCCTTGCCTTCTGTCTAAGTGCCTCTGCCTCCGCCGCATCATCGGTCTCGCAGCGTGTGCAAGGAACGCCTGCCGCCTCCACCAAATGTGAGCCTGATCCATCCCCCAGCAGCACCAGATGGATGGGGGCTAACGGCAGCAATTCGCGTAGAACACAGAGGGATCTCACCAAGTGTCCCAACCCGTCGCGCATGGAAGCACGCACGATGAAGAGAATGGGGGGCGAGTCTGACATGCTAGTCGTCGGTGGGCGTATTCAGCAGGGAGAGAGTCAGCGGCTCAAAGGCTGTGGCAGGGCCGCTCAGTGTGCGCCCCACGACGAGATCAATTTCATCTGCAGAGATTGGACTTTCGGGGCGCACGATGATGATGTCCTCATTCGTGAGCTTATGCCCGCCGGGCAGATCTTTGGCAACGTAGAGCCCTCGCCTCGCACGCTGCCGAGTGTAGGCTTCCGCAGGGCCGATCTTGGTCACCTTAGGTTGCAGTGCTGCCTCCGTCGCGCGGATGGCTTTCACATAGTCCGCAAAGGCACTGGGCTCCATCGCGTGCTTGTGGTCCAGACCATCCAGCGAGTGATCAGTGGTGAAGTGCTTTTCAATCCAAGTCGCGCCGAGCGCCACGGCGATGCAGGCTGCCTCACGCCCCAGCGTGTGATCGGAAAAACCGACCGCCGTGCCGAAGGCGCTGCGCAGCGTTTGCAGGAAGGTTAGGTTGGTGTCTTCGAGCGCTGAGGGGTAAGCGGACACGCAGTGCAGCAGCACTAGCTTCTCACCCTCAATGCCTTCCTTCACAAGCGTGCTCACGGCTTTCTCGATGTCTCCCAGCGTGGACATGCCTGTCGACACTACCATCGTGATCCCACGCGCGGCGATCTCACGCAGGAAGCGTAGGTTATTTAGGTCGCACGATGCGGTTTTGATGTAGGGTGGGTCGAAGGAGCAGAGCAAATCCAGCCCCTTCGTGTCGAACACGCTTGATGAAAATGCGATACCACGTGCTAGGGCGTCAGCGCGGATGTCGGCCCACTGCGCATCGCTCATTTCATCCCGCCGACGGATGGCGCGGATGTCCTCAATCTTATAGTGACCGTAGGCGTAGTCGCCCTGTCGGTAGAGTTCGTCCGTGTTGATGATCTGATACTTAACGGAGTCTGCTGCCGCTACCGCTGCTACGGCATTGAGTTGCTTCGCCAGTTCGACACTGCCGTTGTAGTTGCTGCCAGCTTCGGCGATGATGTGAACGGACATGATGAGGGGTTAGTGGAAGATTCTAGTGATAGTTTTTGGGGGATCTTCTTCATGTTATGGAGAAAGCGAGCGCACGAAGGCTGCTAGTGACTGACTAAAAAGCTCCGCGCCAGGAAGGCAAACGTGTTCTACATTCAGAAAGTGATCTTCGTTCAAGCCTGCGTTTCCGATCTCGTTGTCCGCATTGAATTGAACTACACTTTTTCTTGCGGCTAGGTCATTAAAGAAGGATCGGAATTGAGTGAACTCCGCCATCTTAGTGTAAGCTAGGTATCGGTCACGATACATGGGGGGATGGATGACCATGACTCTCACTCCCGCTGCCTGGAAGAGATCAACAGTGTCTTCAAATGCCTGCATTTGATCCTGCAAGGCCGGAGTGATCGAAGGAAGTGGGCTGTCCTTCGATAGGTCTGCGCGAGTGTTGGCAATGTAGCCGTTATCAACCCAAGCCACATTGCGGGTTACGGGCCTTCCCGCAGAAGGCTGCCAGAAGTGATCCCATGCAGGTGACAAGAGGTCCAGCTTCGGGCCAGCACTTGAAAATGAGGCAGGTGAAAACTGTTCTGTGCTCCAAATGAGCTGTGCGTGTAACAGAGGGCTGTCCAGAAATAGTGGGGTATACTTGCCTGCTGACTTGGGGCGCATAAACATCACCGGATTGGTGCCTAGTAGGACGATCTTTGGAGCCTTCGCTGTGCGCTTCAATACATCTCGCGATAGGAACAGTAATTCATAGGGTGCTGCATGATAAATGCCGAAATTGAAAAGACTCATTCCCGTCTCATGCTGAAAAGTGCGGGGGTTCACAGAGTCCGCCGTGTGGGAGTCGCCAATAGCGATGACGTCGTAGCCTGGACGTTCTTGATAGGATAATTTTGACTCGATAAAGGCGCGATAATCTAGCGGGCGGCCCGTATTCAGGAACGACGAGAACGCGCTGTCCATTGCCCATACGAGTAGGATCATCAGCGAGAGTTTGGCGAGGAATCGCATCATAACCGGTTAAAACTGGAAATAGATAAATTCACGTTCCTTGTAGTCGCCAACGTATAGCAAGAGAGCTGTGAGGAATAAGTATAAAGCCCAGCGCACCGGAGTTCTGAGGGAGTCGGCCCATTCATCAAACAATGCCTGTTTTTGCCACCGCTGAAAAAGTTCCAGAGCGACAATCAAGCCAAACAATAAATACACGCGCTGACCGATGGGCCAGAGCACTCGCTCCATGTCACCCCATTTGAAAAAGATGTTTCTTATAATGGTTTGGGCATGCTGGACAGACCCACTGCGGAAGAAAATCCAGGCTATACAGACGACGAAGAAAGTTATGGTCACTCGCAGGCATCGAGGAGCCGATTCCCAGCCGATTCGATTGAGCGCTAAGCGTTCGATAATGAACATGACAGCGTGAATGCCGCCCCAGACGACGAAAGTCCAATTTGCCCCATGCCACAATCCGCTGACCAAGAAGACGATGAGTATATTCCTCATCCATAGCACGATGCTAACACGATTGCCACCTAGTGGCACATAAAGGTAATCACGAAACCATGTGGACAAACTGATGTGCCAGCGTTGCCAAAACTCCGTGACAGAAGGAGAGGAGTATGGGTTGCGGAAATTCACCATTAAATCCACGCCGAACATAAGGGATGCTCCGCGCGCAATGTCCGAATAGCCCGAGAAATCACAATAGATCTGATACGCGAAAAACAGCGTCGCAACCGCCAGCACACATCCATGACCCGGCTTTGGATTATCGAAGACTAGATTGACATAGTCCGCCATGTTATCTGCGATGACGACCTTCTTGAAGAAGCCCCAAAGCATCAACCGCAGGCCGCGCACGAAGCGTTTGGGATCTGGCACGTAGCGTTCGCGCAACTGACTCATGAGATGCTTTGACCGCTGAATCGGACCTGCAACCATGTGCGGGAAATAGCTCACGAAGAGCAAGAAAAAGGGGAAGCTACGTTCTGCGGGAATGACACGTCGATAAACGTCTATCACGTATCCCATGGACTGAAACAGGTAGAAAGAGATGCCAATGGGCAGAGCCAAATGCAGTGCGGGGAGCCAGGGCTCGTTACCGACAGCCAGATTTATCTGGGCCGAGAAAAAGTCATAATACTTGAAAAAGAACAGTGCGCCCGTGTTCGACAAGAGGCTGGCTAAGAGCCACTGGAAACGGCGCCGCTGACTTTGGCTGGCATCAATGGCTATCGCTAAGGCCCAGTCGATCAACGTGCCAGCCAACAGCAGTGCTAAATAGCTGAGTTTCCAGGAGCCATAAAAGTAAAGACTGCTAATCAGCAGAAACGGATTCCTATACCGAAAAGGCAAAAGGAAGTATCCAATCAAAACGATTGGGAAGAACGCAAAAAAGTGAAAGGAGTTAAACAGCATGACACTGGTGTCTCACGCAATGCTCCTTAGACCATGGGCTTCGGATAGAGAGATGGGACGCCTTCGCTGTGTGCGCGGACGGCGGTGGCGAATTGCTGCATAGCGGAGTCCTGCGTGTGTTTAAGTTTCTCCCACTGCGGCGCGGCGTTCTTTTTGATTTCGTCTATGCGGTCCAAATTCGCCACGCGCTCGGCGACATCGGCGACGACATCGGCTGACTTTACAATATCGATATTCCAGTCACCAAAGCCTACTGTTTTCATCAAGCTGATCGCACGTTCGTCATAGCTCAGTTTGATGAAAGGGGTGCCCAGGGCCATGCAGGGCAGCGCCGAGTGGACGCGATACGTTACGTTAAGTCGGCAGTGTTTCAGCAGCGCTAGATAGGCGTGTGGGTCGGAAATATAAACATACGGCATGTTGCCGAATGACGCCGCGAATGGGATGTCGCGATGGTCGTGGCAAAGCAGGCGGATATCTTGGTGTCCCTGGTCGCGCAGCAGCTTCAAGATGCCCGCGATTTCTTCGTGCACGCGCGTTTGGCGTTGCAGCGAAATGTTCATAAGTGAGGGGTGCCGCACGCTGACGAGGGTGCACCCCTTGTCTGCTTCCGCCACGTCGGGTAAGCGTTTCTCAATGCGGTTCAGGTAGATTGTCGGGCAACCACCGAGCACTGGCTTCTGCAAGCCCATGCCTTGCAGATAGTCGAGCGTGGCAGTGTCGCGTGCGAGGGAGAACATGGCTTTCTCGTTCAGCGCGCGCAGTGCATGGTCCGTCATCACGTCCGTGCGGTCCACCAGTTCATCAAGGCGGTTGTA
>Ga0247832_1004063_pt1 | contig 18942 bp, 21 predicted proteins | sample LaCruzMarch2015__10_FD_192407 | JGI IMG/M metagenome (GOLD analysis project Ga0247832, IMG submission 192407) | Freshwater microbial communities from meromictic Lake La Cruz, Castile-La Mancha, Spain - LaCruzMarch2015_4m | ecosystem: Environmental > Aquatic > Freshwater > Lake | place: Spain... | reverse complement strand
TATCAATTGAGAAACTGGCATATTCTTACTAAGAATTTTATATCCATTTTCAAAAAAATCATCTCCTTCTATCATGATTTTTTCAATCTCTTGATTGCCAATTTTAATTGTTCCTTCGGCATCAACATTAATACCAGGGATTTTTTTTAACAAATCTTCAATAACTTCCTCATTTCCCTGAGCAAATGATTTTGCATCCAATACAATCGTATCTTTCTTGATTTTTATAGGTGGGTTTGTGCGTACTATCACTTCATTTAGCTCAATTGGCTCATAAATTAACTTAATATTTTTAATTACTTTTCTATTATCATTTGTAACCTCAATTGGTATCGAAATTGGTTTATATGATAATGTTGTTGCCAAAAGCACAAACGAACCTTGTCTATTTAATTTAATGACAAAATCCCCTTTGTCATTAGAGTTAGTATAAAACAAAATAGAATTGCCATTTTCTGTTTTAATAACTATATTGACAAAGGGGATAGGAATATTATTTATATCTGTAACTTTTCCACTAATCTCAGTTTGTGCAAAAGTTTTAGTGCAAATCAGGAGTAAAAATACTATTTTAATATATTTCACAATTTCTTATTCAAAAGTTTTTTCAATGTTGTAATCATCACTTTTATAATTTACAACCGCACCTCTTGGTAATTTTGATTTGAGGTTTTTAATATATTCTTCAACCGCATTATTTTTAAAAGTGATGTATTCTTTCAGTGTAATGTTTTTTCCGTTGGATGGGGTTTTTATTTCAAAATTGGTTTGTGTTTTAATTTCTTTTAGGATAAAGCTAATTTTATTGTCATCGCTCGTAATTTCAGTAATAAGTCCAGGTAATCCATAAAATTTCCATGGACCAAAATTAGTTGGAATATCTAAAGTGTACCATACAATATAATTTCGCCCTCTAAACTTAAGCTTTGCTGAATTGCAAGTAAAATTATTTACTTTCTTCACTCCATCTGTCAATTGCCAATTAAATTCGGGAATATTTTCTTCTACGATAACAGGATTAAAGGTGTTTTCAACAAAAATAAAATCTCTGAAAATTATTTTTTTACTTATTGAGTTGACATAACACTCATTTTTGATAGAATCTTTCGCTTCTTTCTTAAAATTTATAACTTCTGTATCATCAACATATAAACTATCTTTGGAATTTAAAATATCAGTAAATTTAGAATATGACTCATTTCCATTAATTTTTAATTGAACTTTATATTTTTGTTCTAAATCAAAATTATTAAATAAATAGGTAGCTTGTAACTGGGAATGCTTTTGCGAATAAGCAGTTAAATTAATAATAAGCAATAGTAATATAAAGAGTGTTTTTTTCATTTTTGTAAATTATGAATCTAAAAGAGTGATCAGAATTTTATTTTTTTCGAATTCTAACCACACTTTGATGAAAAGTTATTTTGATGCGGCTGCAATACTAGCTTTCAAGAAGACACATCTTGCCCATGAAACATCAGATATTGTAACAACAACATCTACTTTATGTCCATCAAATGTACCTTTTATAGTTAGAGTACAGTCCCCCATTTTGTTCTTCTCTTTTGTTGATTTCTCATTTGAGGAAACATTTTTCAATTCAACTGAATTTGTTGAAGATCCGTTTTTAACATTTTCAGTTGAATTGTTTGAATTTGAATTGGTAATTTCAGAGGATGAATTGGTATTTGCAAAAACCATCGTTACTGAAAAAAACATTCCCAAAAAAAGTAGTTTTTTCATTGCACTAAATTGTTTAGTTTAAATTATTTCATCACACCTTTAAGAATTTCAATTGCAGCATCTACACAATCATCTGCCTCCACTGTTACTTTGATGTCTATTTTTTTTCCATCAATAGTTCCTTTTACAGTAATAGTACAAGTTTTCAAAGCTTCGTTTGCTGTTTCAATTTTAACGATTTTCGCTTCGGATACTTTGCCGATTGTTGTTGCATTGTTTGCAAAACTGCTCATTGAAAATAACATAATTGTTGTTACACTTACAAAAATTTTCTTCATAATTGAAATTTGTTTATTGTTTAAAATTAACTCGTAAATTATTCCAAAATGGACAATGTACTTGGGTACAAACTTCACATTATTTTTAATGTCAGTCAATACCACTTTGGTAGTAATTTAGTAGTAGAAAAGTGGTATTTTAGCGGTAGGTTATAAATATTTATCTATAACTCGCAGAAATTTACGAAATGCAACTTGCCCCACCACACTAAATTTTTTACAAATACTCCTTTTATGAACTTTTACTGTACTTTCTGAAATGCCTAATTGTGATGCAATTTCTTTGTTGGAATAATCAAGAATTGAAGATTTTAGAATTTTAATTTCTTGGCGTGTGAGCTTTTCGTTTAGTATTTCTTTCAATTCTGTTGGGCTCTGATCTGTTGAATTTATGGATGTTGGCATAAGTTGTTTGAATTTAAAGTAGTAAATTATATTTGTTACTCTGAAAAAGAGATAAGGGATTTTATAGCTATAATTCTAAATCGCCAATTGGTTGATTTTATTTGGTAATTGCTCTGTGAAAATATATTTTTAAAAAATTTCCAACTAGTAAAATTACGAACCTCTCTTAATTAACTACGTATCATTTAAAACACTGATAATCAATTATTTTTTCGAGAATTAAGCAAACCTTAGAATTTAATTTACTTATCAAACACAAGTTTTAATTAATATTTTTAAAAAAGCAAGAATTTATCAAAAAATAGAAATAAAAATGTCGCAATTGATAAAAAAATACCTAATTCGATCACATTTTAGCTGCTAATTATTCCTTCGTTGGGCGGAGCATTCCGTAAGTTAGGTTGATTTTAAAATCAGTCAAGGTTTTATTCACTATAGAACCCTTATTACAACTGTAATTACCATCAAAAAACAAACATCAACCAAAAATCCTAACAACTCGCTTTTGAAAATTTACTAACTTTGGCTTTCAATCTCAATAAACTAAACTACTATGAGAATATCTTTAAGTGTAAGCATTGTTTTATGTGTATTCTTTGCCTCTTTCGAGAACGCCTTTTCGCAAGAAGATGAGGCGGGCAAAACAGGCAAAATTGCTCCAGAGTATCAGAAAGAAATTGCTCAATTGGCTCAAAACAAGCAAATTCAAGCAGCATTTCAGTTAATTTTATCAGAAAATAAGCGAAACCGAGAAGAGCTAATTATGCTCAACGAAATTCCGGCTCCGCCATATAAAGAAGAAAAAAGAGCGGCTCGTTTTGCCGCCATGCTCAAAGAAGCAGGTGCAGATTCGGTCTGGATTGATAAAGTAGGCAATGTGATAGCCTTACGTAAAGGCAAAAACGCTAAGCGTTGTGTGGGTTTTGATGCACATCTTGATACCGTTTTTCCCATCGAAACTGATGTAAAAGTAAAATTCAAAGGCGATACACTTTACGCCCCTGGCATTGGCGATAATACACGTGGTTTGATTTTACTACCTTCAATTTTACGAGCAATGAAGGCCGCAAAAATCGAAACTAAAGCCGATGTTTTGTTTATCGGAACTGTCGGTGAAGAAGGATTAGGCGATTTGCGTGGCGTAAAGTATCTTTTTAATGGTGAAAGCCGAAAAATAGATGCTTGGATTGCGGTTGATGGCGGAGATATTAGCCGAGTAAATACCATGGGTCTTGGGTCGTATCGTTACCGAATCACGTTCAGAGGGCCAGGCGGACACTCATGGGGAGCATTCGGTTTGGCTAATCCACAGCATGCTTTGGGTTCTGCCATTCATTATTTTTCTACTTCGGCCGACAAATACACCAAATCTGGAGCCAGAACAAGCTATAATGTAGGCAGAATCGGTGGTGGTACGTCGGTCAATTCGATTGCTTTTGAATCTTGGATGGAAATTGATATGCGTTCAGAATTTCCTGATAACCTCAATCAAGTTGATGCAATTTTAAAGGCTTCAATAAAAAAAGCCCTCGACGAACACAACACCATGAAAAGAATGGGGCCAGCCTTAACGGTTGATATTGTAAAAATTGGCGACCGTCCATCGGGAGAATTACCAGAAACACTTCCATTGATTCAAAAAACAATGGCGGTTTCTACATTTTTTGGTGAAACCCCACAATTAACTCGTGGCTCAACAAATTCAAATATTCCAATTTCAAAAGGAATTCCAGCCGTTACAATTGGCCGTGGTGGCAAAAGTGGCAATGCTCACTCGCTCAACGAATGGTGGTACGACTTTGAAGGGCATAAAGCCATTCAAGCTGCCTTGCTAACTTTGGTTGCCGAAGCTGGTTTGGCAAAATAAAATTGTATAAATATGGCACACCACTTTTTCAAAATTGACTGTGCCATATTTGTAAGTTTATTTCCGTTAGGTCAAATATTTATTCTGTTTATATATATATTCTTGCCTTAAAATCTTCAAAATCATACATTTACGTTATTTGGTGAGAAATACATCCAAGGTCAGGATGTTGCTTTTTGATTCATTGCTTGACTATTTTTGCAACGAAAAAAGATTTTGAGCATATTTACACTTCCAGCTTGTAGCCTTTTCCGTGAATATTGGTAAGTTTTACGTTTGGGTCATGCTCCAATTTCTTTCGAAGTTTCGAGATAAACATATCCAAACTTCGGCCTACAATTACGCCTTCGTCTTCCCAAACTTCTTTTTGTAGGCGATTACGGTCAACGATTTGATTGAGATTACTCGCAAAAATGCCTAATAATTTGGCCTCTTTGATGGTAAGGGGAATTTTCTCCGATTCAAAAACCAACAATAATTCTTCGGAATAAAATTCGTATTTACCGAGTTGCGTGGCAGTTTTATTACTTGTTATTTCTTCCTCTTTTTGCTCAAAAGTGGGTTCTTTTTTGAAACGTTGTACACTCCAGAACACCAAACAGATACCCAGCAAACCAAGTCCTAGCAGATAAAGATGCTTACTTATCCAACTCGATTCTTCAAATTTGATATTGATACAATAACGTTTGCTAGGTTGCTGACGCCCTAAACACGGAACAATATTTTTTTGTTTTACGCCCAAAACTGCATAGCCAAAAATCACCTTTAAAGTATTACATTCAATAACATTCACTATATAATTTCGAGGTAAATCATTGCTCGAAATTACCCTATCAATGATGCGAACCAAAGAGTCAGGCTTGAATGAAAACCCACTTTCAAACGAAATTTCAAACTCATTTTCGGCCAAACGATTGATAGGTAGCACAGTTGAAGTTGTATCACCTGTGTAACGCAGAACTCGGTTAGCTATTTCTCGCATCACAATTACCTCCTTTGCAGACTCAAAATCAGTTTTACCCGATTTCTCTGCCACAAAAGAAACAATTGTAAAAAGTAAACAAACTACGACGAAAAAAGGAAGAATTTTGGATTTCATAGACAAAAATAAAGAATCTCGACCACAAATAATCGGTTTTACAATCATTTTACAAGTCGTTTACAGTCTATTTACAAGGATTTAAGCAATTTTATACTTTCAAGCTACTAGCTTTGTAGAAAAGCTGATAGTTAGTGGTCATACCCCAAAATCAACAAAGAGATAAAAACATCTATTTCAATTTGAACAATGAGAAAATATTTTTTACAAACGCAAGTTTTTACTTTTCTGATAATAATATTTTTGGGTACTTCCTGCAATGGACAAGTCAAAACTAATTTGCCAAAAGAAAATATAAATCAACAACCGAAAATGATACGAACACAAGGTGTAATATCTGGAAATGTTGGTTGTGAGTTGCAAGATAAAGCAGGAAACTTATGGTTCAGTACATCGGGCGAGGGTGTATATCGCTACGATGGGAAGTCATTTACTAATTTTACAACAAAAAATGGACTGAGTAGCAATGAGGTGAGTGCAATAATTGAAGATAAAAAAGGAAATATATTACTCGGCACTAAAAGCGGTATCTGTAAATATGATGGGGAAAAATTTAGTAAATATTTTGAATCAGATAGTTTGTCTAAATTGGTAATTACCAGCCTTTTAAAAGACCGAGAGGGCAACATTTGGTTGGGTACGATAAATAGCGGCGTTTATCGTTACGACGGAAAAAACCTTGCAAATTTTCTAAACAATGATGACTTTAAATTTAATCTTGGCACCCACAATCAGCTCATTTTAGATATTTTACAAGATAAAAATGGCAACTTATGGTTCAGCTCTTGGAACGGCGGTGGCGTATGGCGATTCGATGGAAAAACTTTTAAAAATTATCTTCCTTCTGCTGATTATTACTTGCGAAATGAAGATGGACGGTCGAATAATAAAAACGCCCTGCCTACTTATCTCTCAAATTTAACAAATTCTCAGCCGAGCAACAATATTTCTGATGATATGATTTTTTCTATCACAGAAGACAAACTGGGCAACTTATGGTTTGCTACCCGAAGGCATGGAGCTTGTCGATTTGACGGAAAAACATTTACCAGTTTCAGAGAAAATGAGGGATTTGTAAGTTATGGAATATCTTCAATTTTGGAAGATAAAAAGGGGGATATTTGGCTTGCAACTGATAAGAATGGCGTGTTTTCTTATGATGGAAAAACTTTCAAAAATTTTACTACAAAAAACGGGCTAATCAACGATTCTGTTAAAAGTATTTTAGAAGATAAAAACGGAAACATTTGGTTTGGCACAAGATGGTTTGGACTAAGCCGTTATGACGGAAAAACCTTTACAACATTTTCTCAAAATGAAAATTAAAGTAATTTAGTTAGGCAGAATAACAAGAAATCAACAAAATATATTTCAAGGCTAAATCCTGAGCTGCTTAAACTTTAAAAGAAGGTAAAATAATTTTATTTATAAAACATTAAGGATATGAAAAAGCTCATTTATACACTTTTTTTACTGGCAGTTGTGGTAAGTGGACTGTTATTTACCAATCGTGAAATTAAGAAAGAACCTTCTAAGAAAACACCTCCAAAGCCTCTCACTTCTGCTGAAATGAAAGCAGCAAGGAAACAATGGGAAGAATCGCCAGATGGTATCATGTACAAAAAATGGGAAGCGTCTGATGCGGGTAAAAAAGTGTATGCCAGTGAAGCCAAAATAAGGAAAGATATAAGCAATTTTACCAATATGGAGGCCGTTGTTACCTCTATTTCGCTTCCTGCTGGCTCAAGAGTAGGTTTCGGAGTAATGGTCAGTATTAATGCGGAAGATTATATGCTTAGCTTTGGGCCATTAAAGTCTAACGAATTTCAGCAATTGCAGAGCCTGATAGTAAACGATAAAATAATTATCAAAAGCCATAGCATAATGCACGCACCTAAGTATGCCTATCCAATCGTAGCTGGCGACTATGTAGAACGAAATAGTAAAATAATTTATAAACGTGAACCTCGAAAAGGCGGTTGCTAAGTAAAGAAATGATGAAATATATTCAGATTTATATGTTGCTATTTGTGGTTATTTGTTGCACTTCCTGCAATGGGCAAGTAAAATCAAACGCCTCGAAACCAATTCCCAAAGTAATCATAAACTTTAAGCCTGTGTCTTTAGCACCTGATTTTGACACAACATTGGTTAGCCAGTATATCCGAAGTATTTTTCAAGATTCTAAAGATAATTTATGGTTTGGTACGATAGGCGATGGAGTTGTAAAATATGACGTAAAAACACTGACTTACTTTTCCACCCCAGATGGTTTTTATAACCAAACCGTCTATTCAATCAACGAAGATAAAGATGGAAATATGTGGTTTGGAACTGACCAAGGCATTTATAGATACGACGGAAAAAGTTTTAAAAACTATAAACAAAAAGATGGACTAAACCATGTGGATATCACTCGAAAAGGCATTCTTGTTGATAAATCGGGCAATATTTGGGTAGGTACTCACGGAGGAGTTTATAGATATGACCCCGTAGCAGATAGTGAAGGCAGAAAAAGTTTCTCATTTTTCAAAGAATTGGGTAAACTAAACATTGCGGGCATTATGGAAGACAAAAGTGGAAACATTTGGTTTGCCACTTCCGAAAATGGAGTCTTTCAATACGATGGAAAAATCATTACCAATATCGCCGAAAAAGTTGCTTTGGGCGAAAACTATGCGGGTGGTTTAGCACAAGATAAAGCTGGAAATATGTGGTTTACGATGAAAAATGGTATTTGTAAATATGACGGTAAAAATCTAACCGAATACACTGCCAAAGACGGCTTAGCTGGTACTGAATTTTGGGGGATATACATAGAAGAGTCGGACATCATTTGGGTTACAGCACGAGGCGGCACTACAAGATTTGACCCGTCGATTCCTCTACCAAATCCAAAAGCTATTAAAGTATTTACGCCCGCTGACGGTCTGAATTGTTGTGTACAAAGTATGTTTCAAGATAAGTCAGGAAATATGTGGTGGGGAACAGGGCAAGGGATTTATCGGTTTAATGGCACTCGTTTTTATCAAGTTAAGAAGAATGGACCTTGGTAAAATTTTCAATAAAAACATCAAAATTTAAAATATTAGAAATATGAAAATTTATTCACTTCTGTTTGCATTATTATGGCTGCAAGGTTACCACAGCAAAGCCCAAAATCAGCTATCTCAGCCAAAACTTATCATTCCGTCAGGCACGAGTCAATTCACTTTTGTTCGTCAAGGAATGCAAGATAAAGCTGGCAATATTTGGTTTGCCACTTCGGGGGCGGGCGTGTATCGTTATGATGGAAAAGGCTTCGTAAATTTTACAATGAAAGACGGACTCAATAGCAATATTGTACATTGTATAATGGAGGATTTTAAAGGAAATATTTGGATTGGGACAAAAGATGGCGTTTGCCGATTCGATGGAAAGAAATTTACAGACTTTGCTCTTCCCTGGACCCGAACGCCGATTATAAGTCCGTTTTTTCGCCAAGCTGCCCCACAGAAAGGTTGCTTAGCTCCGCAAAACAAGACAGTGCTAAGTATGCTTCAAGATAAAATGGGCAATATTTGGTTCGGAACTCAAGAAGAGGGCGTATTTCAATACAACGGCAAATCATTTTCTCAACATTTGACAAACGAAGGTCCGCTTTCAAGCGATGGTTTTCATCATGTGGCAATTTATACTATTTATCAAGAAAAAACAGGCAATATTTGGTTTGGACAGTACCGCTACGACGGTAAGTCATTTAAAGGTTTTCCAATATTAGGAAGCAAAACTTCTTCACCTGACGAAGATATAATAACAAAAAATTACAAACAAATACTTGAAAATAAAAGCATATTTAGCACCGCAAATGCAGTTTTGGAAGATAAAAATGGAATTATTTGGCTGAGACACCCACACCGATACGGCATCAGCAAATATGACGGTAAAAGCATTACAAGACTAACGAGTCAGGCAGGTTTTTGTGATAATATCATCACAGCACTGGTAGCCGATAAAGCAGGAAATATTTGGATTGGAAGCGTGCGTAAAGATGCCAAAGGAATAAAAGAAGGCTGTATTAGCATTTACGATGGTAAAACATTTAGGGCATTCTCGACAGAAAAAATGAGTAATAGTGCCATAGAAAGTCTGTTTGTAGATAAAGATAATAACATCTGGATAGGCACTCGTGAAGTTGGGCTTTACCGCTATGATGGTAAAACATTGACAGCTTTTACCGAAAAACCGGTCAATAATTAAGCTTTGAATTGCACAATAATGTTGATAAAGTAAAATTACTTAGAAACTAAAAATCCGTTCGGCATTAATATTCGAACAACCAGCATTATGATGGGCTTTTGTGTGAATATTGAGTAAATTAGTTGATTATCAAACTTTTACTTGCTTGCCCAAGTTGGAGTTCAAGAACTTTGCAAGCTCTTCTTTTCAAGCATCGTCCGAAAAATAAGCGACCCAAAGATATAAAAAAATTAGCCGCTGTGGAATAGTATAAACAGTGCGACTGCAGCCGCAAAATTTTTCGAGAGAAAAGTCTGTAAAACTTCTTCTAATCGCACTTTACACAAAACGATGTGTGAGTAGCCCAAAAAACGTAGAAGCTATCGAGAGTAAACACTATGTGCTTTTTCTGATTTCATGTCGCCTGTAACTATGAGTTTGACAAAACTGTCAAACTATTTCAGTACCATACAGACCAATTTCCTCAGAGTCTCGTGAAAAACGGAGACTCTGAGGAAATGAAAGTAATTCTTTAATGGTGAAATACAAAATTCATGTTATTTTTCCTATTTTTCACTATCAATAAATATACCGCTCAGTAATGATGTTAGTTAGTTGATCGTCTTTTTAGTAAAAGTGTTACAGTAATTACTCCTCCTAAAATAGGTATTAACCATAAAAAAATTAGAGAAGCGATTTTTTCTGAAAATTTCATTTTGTCGGGTTTTAACAATGTAAATGTTAAAAATAAAGATACCGAAACATGAAAAATAATAAGAAAATTAAGAAGAAATGTCGGGATAATAAAGCTCATATTATTTATAGATTTTAATTCCACCAAAAACTGTTACAAGTACCATCTGAGCAACTAATTTCTTTTGTTGCAACACATCCATAATCTACCCAATTATATGGAAGAAATTCTTAATACTGGAATAGCAAAAAAACTATTTGACTTGTTTTCGAGTAAAAAACTTATATATCGAAAATATTTCTATTGCCACACCAATCATTAGTAACATTCTTCCAAAATTTGAAGAAATTTTCATTATTAACAGGAAACATCCTGTAATTACGGTAATCATTCCTATTATAAAATATAAAATTATTTTTTTCATTTTATTATGATTTATTGTTAATTGCAAACAGTACAAGCTGAAACTGCAGCGGCAACATAAGCTATTGCACATGGATTAAAAGTACATGCAAAGTCACAAACCCAGTCACTTTCACAAGTGTCTTTTGCGGCTTGATATTAACAATTAAAATCTGCAGAAGTACATTGCCATGAACAAGATTGAATAGATGCAAATCTGGCGTTTTTTAAAGAGAACCGAACACCTGAAGTGTACATTTTGAAATTAGTTATTTTACTATTAGTAACTGTCATTTCATTTAAAGGTGAATAATCAGCTCTAAACCAGTTAATTTGACCATTGTAAACTTGATTATTATTGACTTTGCTATTTTTTATTGATTTTTCTCTGATAAATGCTGTAACTAATTTAGTATCTTCAGTTTTAAAGGCAATCATTAACTCTCTTTCCATTTCTCCTTCATTTGGAAGAGAAATAATTAAACCTTTTACAGATTCATCGTCGAATGTTACATTTTGAATTTTAGTAAATATTAAATTAGGTACGTTAGCTTTGAGGATTTCATATGATTCAGAGTTTTTGAAATTTAGAAAATCTTCGTCAATAATGGATACCTCCGTAGTATTTGCAACATTAATTTTCTTTACTTGTTCACTTTTTGTAGGTTCTAAATCATTATTTTGATTTGAACAACTTGAATTTAGGATAAATAGACAAGTAACAATGATGATGTAATTGTTTTTTAAATTTTTCATACATTTGTAATGTTTTAGTTGATACAAAAATTAAAACTGATAAGCCTCCTGTTCTCCCGCCAAGTTGAATTAGGGGGCTTACTTATTACAAAGTTACAGAAACAAAGTTTTTTAATCCAAATTTTCAATGGGACTTAATGGGACATTTTGGGACACTTTTAAAAATATTTTTTCTTTTATGAATTTTTGAGAATTTGGGCATAAAAGACCTGAAGATAATTTAACATTCCACTTCTTCAACCACCTATACAAGGTTTTTCTTGAGACTCCAATTTCATCAGCAACTTGTTGTCTTGTTTTTAATTGTTCCATGATTACTGAATTTTATAAATTAAAAATTATAAATGATAAATTTATAAATTTTGGGCTATTCAGAAATTGTTCAATCTTTTATAAAAATCTTGGGTTTTTATTTCTAACATAATATAAGAAATAGCTAAACGTACTAAGTTGTATCTAAAATGCTGAAAAGAAGTTAAATTATAAATACTAGAAAAATAACCTCTTAATCATTTTTGCTATTACAATTTTAGGAATAAAATAACATTTAAACAAGAAAAAATAAAAATATTTTAAGTTTAAATATTTTTGAGAAACTTTCGCCTTGGTAATGTAGCTAGCCAGCTTCCAGAGCAACAAAACAAGCCAACCTGCTGTCCTTTCGCATGAAATTTTTGTGATTGAAATTTGAAAAAACAGAGATTTTGGCTTGTCGACCGTGCCTATAAAACTTGTTTAACGATTTTTTTGCTATTATTTACTTATTCTCTGATGCTGTTGAAACCCGCAATGGATATTTGACACATCGACTAATAATTCCATTAAAGATTAAAATTTAGCCGAACCTCTCGTTTAATTTGTGAACACTTAGGCAAACGGGAGAATATATTTGATTTTTTTAAGATATTGCTGATAATCTGATGTTTATAGTTCTGCACTTAGAAGGTTGTTTAAAAAAGTGGTTGAGTGATGAAAAAGATGTAAATTGCATTAAAAAAATGTTATGTCGAAATATATAAACCCATATACTGATTTTGGTTTTAAGAAATTATTTGGAGAAGAAGCCAATAAAGATCTATTGATTGATTTTTTAAATCAGATATTGCCAGCACATCATCAAATAGCAAGTTTAGACTTTCGTAATCCAGAGATTTTGGGAGAAATGAAACATGAGCGAAAAGCTATTTTTGATATTCACTGTGATGCCAAAAGTGGGGAAAAGTTCATCGTAGAAATGCAGAAGGCAAAAGTGAACTTTTTCAAAGACAGGTCATTATTCTATGCGACTTTACCAATTCGGGAGCAAGCAAAGAAGGGCGATTGGGATTTTCGTCTAACTCCAGTTTACATGATAGCGATATTAGATTTTCAATATGATGAGAATGAAGAACGTCAGAAATTCTTTCGTTCAGTAAATTTGAAAGACCAAGATGGCGATGTCTTTTATGATAAGTTGACATTCAAATTTATACAAATGCCATTGTTTATCAAAGGCGAAGATGAATTAGAAAGTCACTTTGATAAGTGGATATACTTATTGAAGAAGTTGGAAAGTTTTGATGAAATACCAAAGATATTAGATGAACCCATATTTGAGAAAGCCTTCGAGGTTGCCGAAGTAGCTAAGATGACCCCACAACAATATGAGCAGTATCAAGAGAGTTTACTGACTTACATTGAAGTGAAAGAAGTTGTTAAAACTGCAAAAGATGATGGTAAAAGAGAAGTTGCGAAGGAGATGAAGAACGATAATGAACCAATTGAAAAAATAATAAAATATACAGGCTTGTCAAAAGGTAAAATTGACGAATTATAGATTTTCATATACGATTCCAACGACCAGCATTCTGATGGTTTTTTGTGCGAATATTGAGTAAATTACAAAGTCTTTACATAATACTTATTATTGGAATTGATGAACTTTGTGACCGCTCTAATCTTGCGTCGAACGACGCCTAAGCCAGCCAGTCAACCCATCCCATCAACTTTGATTGCCGCAATGGAATTGCTGAAAGAAAATTTGTATGGAAAATCCTAAAAAAGTAAACGAGTGCAGAAATAATTTGATTGTCGCAACAAAAGTGGCGAAACTACCACGCAGAGAAAATGTCGAAGACCAACTTTGCAAGCAGAAAATCTCCAAATTGAGTGGGATAGCACAGTCTTGTCATACGAGAAATATACGTTTGATATTTTGCTGAGAACTCACACTTAAAATTTCGTTTTTGTCTTATTTCAAGTGCCTGAAAAAGTCGAATGAAAAGAAGTAAAATCTCAAATTTCTGAGCATCAACTAAAGTAAAGATTAGATAATGTAGAAATTTTCAAAAGTTCAATGTTCTTTAAAATCATTAATTTAAATTTTTGTAAAAAATTTGATGAATGTTTTATTTGTTCATCATAGAAGTTTCTAATTTCGGTCTTTTTTAAATAGATGTCCTTTCTATTAAAAGGTTGTTTTTCTCTGTGTATTAGAGCCTCCATATCTATATTTGGTTTAAAAATTTTCCAACGCTCGCAAGAAAGATTATTTTGGAGCGAATGTTGAGTTAATTAGTTAATTATTAAACTTTTACTTGCTTGCTCACGTTGGAAATAAACCAACTTTGCAAGCTCTTCTTTCCAAGTGTCGCCAAGCACCAACAAAAACAAAGATATAAAAAACGTAGAATAATCAGAGAGGTTTTTGCGAAAAAAAACTATGCAAATCGCTCTAATCTAATGTCGAAGGTAACTTTGCAAACAATAGCCCCAAAAATGTAGAAGCTATTGAGAGTAAACACTATGTGCTTTTTCTGATTTCACGTCGCCTGTAACTATGAGTTTGACAAAACTGTCAAACTATTTCAGTACCATACAGACCAATTTCCTCAGAGTCTCCCGAAGGTACGTAGGGGACTCTGAGGGCGAGGGTCTATGCGAAAAAGGAGTACAAAATATTTATCTAAATATAAACCATTGCCACAGAGTCCCGTGAAAAACGAAGACTCTGAGGGAACGAATTGAAGATTAATATTAATTCGAGTTAGTATTTACTTGTTATTTGCTTTTTCGATAGGATAGGTCTGTTTATTTGGAGAATGTAATTTCAAATATTCAATTGAGAATAATACTATAATGACAAACATAACTATCAAAAATATTTTAAATGTTCTTCCGATTTTCATAATTGTTTTAGTTATTGAATAAATGAATTATTGACTTCTCTTTTTCCCAATTTGACCATTTTCCGTTCCCTCAGAGTCTCCCGAAGGTACGTAGGGGACTCTGAGGGCGAGGGTCAATGCGAAAAAGGAGTACAAAATATTTATCTAAATATAAACCATTGCCATTGAGTCCCGTGAAAAACGAAAACTCTGAGGGAACGAAATCATAAGATGAAACAGTATTGCCCATTTTTTGATTTGTTCATTTTTATTATATTGTGTAGCCAATAGTTTTTTGTATTCATTGCTTTTTGTTAGTCTTTAGAAAAGCAAGGTAGCAAATCTTCCTTAAAATAAGGTTCTTGATTTACCCAAAACATATAGCTCACTTTCAAAAAATCTTTGGCGAAAGCATGCAATAAAGGGACAAGATTTTGGCGTGATTTATTCTCTGCATCTTCTTTTTCATCACCAGTTTTACCAATATAATTACCATCTTGAATCGCAATCCCTATTGGGACAGTATAATGTCCTTCATGCATAAATTTGAGGGAATGGTTAAGTTGTCCCTTTCTTGTTACCATTAAGTCTGGTCCGCCAAGTCCAACACCAATTTCTTCACCGTATTGATAAATACTACTAAGGTAACCTTTATCATTTCGAGGCAGCCATTCTCCTGGGGTAAAATTGGCATAGATCATTGTTGTTGATTTTGGGAACGATTTTTTCAATGCCAACATATTTTCTTTTAATCCTTGAATATACCCTTTTTCAGAGAAACTTGTGTCAGTTGTTGAATTTACTTCAATAGCCGTTTCTTGTAGGTTTATACCTTCTATTTTTCCATCATATTCTTTTCCTAATTCCTGTAGAAGCAATTCAAATCGTTCTCTTAATTTTTTGTTCCATCGTTTTGCTACCCAGCCTTCGGGTTTTCCTGCATCATTGTATTGAAAGGTCGCACCACCATTGTATTCCTTAGTCATTAAGTAGTCGGGAATTGCTTTATATTTAGGATTGAAGGTGACGTCTTGTAATTGTATAAAGATATTTTTGCCAAATCTTTTGAGGTGCTCATAGTCATGCTTTAAGATAGTAAAGTCATATTTCCCTTTTTCAATCTCAAAGTCTTTCCAGGAGTACATTATTTGAGCCCCTTTGAAAATAGGATGCTGTAGGAAAGGATGGTCAATAATTGCCCCCCTTATCTCTTGCGAAATAAACAAAGTGCTGAATACTGTCTTTCACTATTGGACAAGTAGCATTTAGATATTTTTTGTAAGCATCAACATATTTTTCACTTGGCTTTACAGTTTCTTGTGCATTGATAGATGTACAGAACGCAAATAATATAACGATTAAGATACACACGCTATTTATTTTCAAATTTTGAAGTATAAAAGTCATTGGGTACATTGTTTGGTATATATAATTACTTACAACATAGCATTTAACGAAGTACGTAGAACTTTAAAGCAATAATTATTAGCTATAAATAGTTCCGCGTCCAATTTTTGTGTTTTTTTGACTATTAATATATATATAAATAAAGCTAAAAAAACTATAAAAGCCAAGTTTTTGAGGAGAAATATTTTAACATTTTAGAACAGTCTTGGTAATTTAGTATTTTATAGTTCTGCAAATCAACTTTCGCTTTCAAAAGAGAAAAATAGGAACTGCTAAAACAAATCGCTTTAAATTTGTCGCAGAAGCCTAAAAAAAGCTAACGAAATAAAAAAGTGTGATCATTTTTCCAACTATCACAAAGACGAAAAAATTATGAATTAATTATACCCATTTTTATCTAAACGTATTCAAGGAAAAGACGCCTCAAAAAAATGAGCGATGATGAAAAGGTTTTGATAAATTGCTTATCATTTCAAGAGTAAATTGTATATTTAAAAGTAATTATATTTATATCCAATTATGAAAAATATCAAGCAAATCTTAACCTTCCTTTTCGGTGCATTTATGATTTTTGGTGGCGTCAATCATTTTACCAAACCCGAAATGTATGCCCCTTTTATACCAGACTTTTTGCCGAGTTTGGCCATTAATTATTTGGCTGGAGTTGTAGAAATTGTACTCGGTTTAGGTGTATATGATCCTCGCTTTCGCTCAAAGGCTACTCTCGGAATCTTGGTGATGATGTTGGTTTTTCTGCCACTTCATATCATTGATATATTCAAAGAAAATCCTGCCATTGGTAGCCATCAAGCGGCCATTATACGCCTGCCTGTTCAGTTTTTGTTTATTGCGTGGGCCTGGTACATTCACAAAAAACAAGATTAAAAGATACGAGATTCGAGGTTCGTGACGGTTCTTTACAGGGATAAATACTTGATAATAAGCAAATTAATCAGTATATTTTTGTCGCTTATTTTCGTCCCTATATGTTAAATGCATAATATGAGTGAAATTGTTAATTACTAAACCCAAAAAGTCTACTTGATGTTTCACCTCAAAATCCATTCTTTTTCTTTTCAAAAACAAATGATCTGTATTATTCTGAAAAAACAATTCGTGGAAATAAGTTTAATAAGCCTGCATCAAAAAGACGTATTTAGAAATTAATGACACATGTTTGATTGCTAAAAAAATATTATAACTGGTTTTGCACAATAAACTTGGTAAAATATATATTAAAAATACTAAAATTTAAGAAAGAAAATCCACACATTGAAGCTTGGCATTATATCTAAAAATATTTCTGGTAGGAAGCACGCCAATTATAAACCAATAAAAATGTTGAAAATTTTAAAACTCATCAAGCATACTTTTGTAGGATTTTCGGAGGATAATGCCTTTAAGCTGAGTGCATCGTTATCATATTATACCTTGTTTTCACTCGCACCAATGCTAATTGTGTTTTTCTCGATTGTAGGTTTTTTCTATGGTCAGGATGCTATAAGAAGAGAATTGTGTGGACAAATCAATGGACTTGTTGGTAAAGAAGTTGCGGTACAAGTACAAAAAATGGTGCAAAATGCTCAAATTTCAGGGAAAACAGGTTTTGCAGGAATTGCGGGTGTGGTGATTCTTTTTATTGGAGCAACGGGTGTTTTTGTCGAAATACAAGATTCTATCAATCAAATTTGGTCATTAAAAGCCAAGCCAAAAAATGGCATCATCAAATATCTAACCAATCGTTTTTTGTCATTTCCGTTGATAGTTTCATTTGGGTTTCTATTCATTGTTTCTTTATTGGTCAATACTTTACTTGATGCATTTAGTCACAGATTGTCGGTCTTATTTTCAGAATCGACAGCCTAATTATTTAATGCAATCAATTTAGGAGTTGTTTGGCTTGTGATGACTGTGCTATTTGCAATAATTTTCAAAGTACTACCCGACGGAAAAGTGGCAAATAGAGATGCATTCATGGGTGCTGGCGTTACGGCTTTACTTTTTATGGTTGGTAAATACGTGATTGGATTATATTTAGGTCAATCGAATATCTCAAATGTCTATGGAGCGGCTGGCTCGGTCTTAATTTTGCTTACTTGGGTATATTATTCATCTATGATTTTATATTTAGGTGCTGAGTTAGCAAAGGTTTATGCCATTGAGTTTGGCCAAGGAGTTAAGTCAGCTTCTTGTACTGAATTGATCAAACAAACTGAAATAGAAGCTACACAGAAGGATGTTGATACGATTGTAAAATAATGTAATATATTGATAATAAATAGATTATCTTTAAGGAAAACTATAAGTTCGCATCACAAAAAATAATAAATGATGAATTCGATAGCAAAACAAATTGGTGTAAAAACCTTACAAATCCTAAATTGGGGCTTTTTTTTGGCAATGGTTATAACCAATTACTTGGCGAACGCCTTACCGTTTAATCATAAAACCACTAAACAGCTTTCTGACCAATACCCTAATCTTTTCGTGCCAGCGGGCATTACTTTTTCGATTTGGGGAATAATCTATCTTTTACTGCTTCTTTTTTGTGTGAAACAAAGCAAAAATTTATTTAGTAAAGCTCCAGACGCATCAACCAATGCATTAGTTGACAAAATAGGTTTGAGATTTATTGTAAGTTGTGCTTTAAATATATGCTGGATTCTATCTTGGCATTACGAACACTTATTTTTTTCAGTAATGATAATGCTTTCGTTGTTGATGACACTTATCGACATTGTTCGTAGAATTAATTATCTTAGTAAAAATCACGAAATCAATATTCCAAATGTATCAAAGGCAGCTTTTGGTGTTTATTTAGGCTGGATTTGTATTGCTACGATTGCTAATATTACTGCTGTTATAGTATTTTTTGGTTGGGGATCTTTGGGCCAAAGCGAAATTTTTTGGACATGCTTGATGATTCT
>Ga0247832_1004062_pt1 | contig 18943 bp, 11 predicted proteins | sample LaCruzMarch2015__10_FD_192407 | JGI IMG/M metagenome (GOLD analysis project Ga0247832, IMG submission 192407) | Freshwater microbial communities from meromictic Lake La Cruz, Castile-La Mancha, Spain - LaCruzMarch2015_4m | ecosystem: Environmental > Aquatic > Freshwater > Lake | place: Spain... | reverse complement strand
CGCCGTGCTGAGATTGGTTGGCCGCCCCTGGCTGCGGGATCAAGCAAACGTTTCGTATCCGGGCTAAACTCCGATTAAATAGTCAGGATGGTATGAGCAGCTTCTCATCTGCTTGAGCGACTGGCCGGGGTTGGATATGGGGGCTCTTGCAGTCCGGCCTGAATGTTTCTAAAATTGCACGTTTTGACGGTTGACCTTCGCGGCTGGCGAGGCATGTCGGGGGGGTGCGATTTTCCCCATGGCTTTCCTAGATTCTCAACTTCACGTCCTCATTGCCTGCGGTGGCACGGGGGGGCACTTGTTTCCCGGCATTGCTGTGGGAGAAACCCTTTCGGCGCGCGGGCATGACGTGACGCTGCTGATCAGTGAGAAGAAGATCGATAGCCTGGCAGCGTCGGGGCACGCGAACTTGCGCTTCGAGAAGATGCCTTTCCTGGCAATGCCCAAACCGTGGTCGCCCAAGATGGTGCCCTTCCTGAAGGGGCTGTGGAAGGGGTATTCGGATTGTCGTACTCTGATACAGAAACAGAAAATCACTGTTGTTCTGGGCATGGGCGGCTTCACCTCACTGGCGCCGCTGGTGGCGGGGCGGAAGGAGAAATGCCGCACGCTGATTCATGAGTCGAACGCGATCCCAGGGAAGGCGAACAAGCTGAATGCAAAGTTTTGTGACACGGTGCTCTGTGGTTTGGACGCCTGTGCGCCGCACTTTCAGAACAAGAAGCAGGACAAGGACATCCGCGTGGTGGGCACGCCCGTGCGCACGGGTCTGACGCAGCCGATCACGGAGGATGCCCATGCGTTTTTCAAGTTACAACCGGATAAGAAGACATTGCTGATCGTCGGCGGCAGTCAGGGCGCACGTGGGATCAACCGCGCGGTCGGTGCATCGCTGAAGGAGATCTTTGCCATGGGCATTCAGGTGCTGCACATTACGGGGCCGAATGATTATCAAGAGGTGCGCGACACCTATGCTAGGTATGCCGACATGCCGCACACGGTGGTGGCCTTCTGCCATCGCATGGAGCTAGCGTATCAAGTGGCGGATCTGGCGCTGGCTCGCTCCGGTGCCTCCACGCTGAGCGAACTCGCGTGGTTCGGCACGCCCTCCCTGCTGGTGCCGTATCCCTTTGCGGCGGATGATCACCAGACGCGCAATGCGGAGATCTTTGCCAAGACCGGTGCTGCCAAGCTGATGCTCGAGAACATGCTGAATGCCGAGACGCTGGTCGATGCGGTGGTGTCCATCGTGAACAATCCGGAGGTAAGCCAAGCCATGCGCGCTGCCGCAGCGAAGATGGCAGTGCGGGACTCCGCCGCGCAGATTGCCGACTTGGTGGCGCGCGACCTTCGCTAGCCTAAGCGCATCCACCAGAATGCAGGGCGCATTGTTCTCAACGCACCGTCATTTCCTGCCGAGGGGCTTCGTTCTTGATCATTCGCCCGTCTAAGTCTGCAGGCCCCAGGGAGGTGGGCTGGGGACAGCCCGCCCTAACCTAAGGGGGCTAACTGCTCAACGCACGCCGCAGGGCCAGCAACTCTTCATCAATGGCGGTATCCGTGGGCTGATCTAAAGTGTCGGCGACGACCTCGCGCAGCACTTCGCGGAAGCGTTTGCGAAGCCGATAGACCGCCGCGCGGGAGGCTTCGGGCGTGAGGCCGAGGGTGGTGGCGATGCGTTGATGCGTTTGGCTTTCGTCGGTCTCTGCCTCGGGGCTCAGCAGCGGGCGCAGCAGTTCAAAGGCTTGGCCCTTGCCAGCGGCGGTTTGCTCAGTGGCTAGGCGTGCCATCGCATCGGCGAGCAAGGCGAGGGCGCATTGCTTTTCATACGCGGCCTCGGGCGAGAGCACGCTGGTGTCTTCGGCTTGAAAGGCGGCTTCGGTTTCGTCGCTGTCGATGGAAGTGACCACTTGCCCGCCACCACGTTTTTCCGCCGTGGCCCTGCGCCACTCCTCGCGCTGATGCCGCTGAAACGCGCCGAGGAGGAAGCTGCGCAATTTTCCCGCGCTTACCTCTGCCTTGGCAAAGAGGTTCTCATCCAGCAAGCGCGCGAAGAATCCCTGCGCTAGGTCTTCGGCATCCGCAGGCGAATGCCCGCGACGGCGCGCAAAGCCATAGATGGGCTGCCAGTAAAGGCGGCACAGATCCTCCAGTGCACGTCGGCCTTGCTTGGCATCGCCACCCTCGCGCACGGCCAGGACCATGCTCCAACGAGTGGGCGGGAAGGGGACATTGGAGGAGGGAGACATCGGAGTGCGTAGACTGTCCGGTGCCTCGCCGAGATTGGCAATCAAAGATCTTGGTTGTCTGCGGCAGAAAGCTTTTTTCAAATCGTGCGTCACGCGGATTCACGGACCGCCAGAGATGATGATGAAGCCGGGCAAGAAGCTCGGTCGCCAAGACTTCACCTCCATGAAAACGATTCATCTCTACATCCTCGTGGCTGCCGCTGTGTGCAGCCTGTCCTCCTGCGCTGTTGATCCTTACTGGGCGATGGGTTTCCCGCCTCCGCCTCCCGTCCATCCTGTGCCTGGCTATGTGCTCGCGCCACCATCGGCATTGCCACGTGTCCCCCCAGTCTTGGCTCCGCCACCGCGCAGCGGCGTTGATCGCTTCCATATCCCAGCAGGGTTGGATCTTGGCCGATTTGCTGGGGTTGTGCCCCCTCCGCTGCCTCCGCCACCCGCTCCGCGGCTTACTCCGGATGCGCTGCGCTTGGCCCCGATTCGTTTGCCCGAGGGGACCGCACTGTTGGGGCGCTGAGTCATCATCGACCCGTGGAGGGATGCACTGCATTGGTGGTTGCATCCCTTCGCATTCGCTTCGTCATTTCAGCACTCCCAAGGTCATGAATCCACCGCCTCTCCCTGATGAATCCCCGCCACCGAGCAAGCCCTTGCTCAAGGGCATGAACCTGGGCGGCCTGTTCAGCATTGGCATGACGGATGAGTTCGAGACGGAGGCCTCGGCTCCAACGTGGAAGGCTCCTGCGGCGGAGGACGTGGCCTACCTATTCCCAGGCTATGAGGTGCGTCGGCTCATTGGCCGTGGTGGCATGGGGGCTGTGTATGAGGCGCGGCAGATGGACCTGGATCGCAAGGTGGCTATCAAGCTGCTGCCGATGGAGACCAGCCTGGATGAGGGCTTTGTGCAGCGCTTCCAGCGCGAGGCGCGGGCTCTGGCTCGGCTGCAACATCCCGGCATCGTGGCAGTGTATCAGTTCGGCACGGCACGCGATGGGCGGCTCTACTTCGTCATGGAGCATGTGGACGGCATGACGCTCTACGATTTGATTCACGGTGGGCACCTGACCGTGGCGCAAGCGCTGGAGATCGTGAAGCAAGTGTGCGAAGCCCTGGCCTATGCGCATGAGGAAGGCGTGGTGCATCGCGACATCAAGCCCTCGAACATTCTCGTCGATACCAGGGGCCGCGTGAAGGTCGCCGACTTCGGCCTGGCCAAGATGGCGCGCACGGCGAAGAGCGAAGCCGCAAGCCTGATGCACACGCAGACCGGCCATGTCATGGGCACGCCCGACTATGCGGCACCGGAACAGATGCGCGGCGGCAGTGATGTGGATCATCGTGCTGACATCTATAGCCTGGGCGTGATGTTTTATGAGATGCTCACGGGCGAAGTGCCGCGTGGGCTGTTCGTGCCGCCCTCGGAAAAGACGGGCACCGATGTGCGCCTCGATAAAGTCGTGCTGCGTGCGCTGCATGAGAATCCGGCCAAGCGCTACCAGCAGGCAAGCCAGTTGCGTGACGAGGTGACCAAGACGCAAGCCAGTGGCCTGCGTGGTGGCGATGCGATTCCCCGCTCCGCGAAGCCGCCACCACGCCCGCAGAACTCGGTCATGCACACGCTCTACACGGTGTGGCGCATGGCCAAGGATGGGTCGGGGTGGAAGGCGGTCTTTGGAGCCTTTGCCCTGATGGCGCTAACGGCGATCCTTGGCGTGAGCATCGCGCTCTGGGGACCGCATCAGTGGTTTACCAAGCCGAAGCCGACCGAGGAAACCGTCGCGGTCGTGAAGACCCGCATCAGCCAAGCGACCACCGTGCCCAAGGCCGTTCGCACTCCGAGCGTCAGCTCGCCCGCGCCGAAGCCTGTGCCGCCAGTCGTCGCCAAGGTGGAATTGCCGATGCCCAAGCCTGACCCAGTCGTTGTGGCCCCTCCTTTGCCCACGCCCGTGGTCGCTATGCCCACCCCTGCACCGGCACCCAAAACAGAGCCCGCACCGCCGAGGGCGATGATCGTCACCGAGGAGCCTCCGCCGCCAGCGACCGCACCGGCCACGGACCCCACCTTCCAAGGCAAGCGCTATGTCTTGCACCCGCAGCCTATGACCTGGACCCAGGCGCATGAATTCGCCAAACAACGGGGCGGTCGCCTCGCCACCGTCAGCAGCCCAGAGCACAATCAATGGCTGGCCAAGACCTTCGCGCCCAGCGCTGAGGGGCTCTTCCTCGGTGGTCAGTGCTGGATGCCCGGTGGTAACTGGGAGTGGGACAGCGGCACGAAATGGCGCTACGCCGCATGGCAGGGAGAGGTGCCGATCTATGGCGTGCTCATCCTGCAAGCTGATGGCGCATGGAAGGCGGGCAGCTTCGAGGACAAGCGATCCTTTGTGATGGAGATGCCGTGAGGGTGGTTCTCAAGCTTCAAGCGCCAAGCCTTCAGCTTTTTTCGCTTTCTTCGTCACGCCCGTCGAGCGCCTGCCATAAACCCTGATGAAAGCGCTGACAAAACTGACGCGCTCCACTAAACTTCAACGAACCGACAGACATCCCATGAAAACGACCGCTATCCTCCTCACCAGTCTTATTCTCGCTCTGGGCAGCACCTTTGCTCAGGACAAAGAAGGTGCCAAAGACCACCCCATTCTGAAGCGCTACCAAGACAGCTTCATCTTCCAATACAGCCAAGCCGCCTATGCGCCCTACAAGCTGGGACTTGGCAAAGGATTGAATCCAGCCGCTCCTGCGAGCTACAAGAAGACCAGTGAGAGAGAGGAAATGCTGGAAGGGCGCGTGACCCGCCTCAGCTATCTCGCCCCTGCTGGGCGCAGCGGCTTGGAAGTGTTTCGCAACTATGAACAGGAGCTCAAAGACAAGGGCTTCACCACGCTGTTCAAGGGCGAGCTGGAAGAGCTGGGCTATCGCTTCGGTCGCCGCTATGAAGGTGTCTTTGGCCAGATCTTCGAATACAATGATGATGGCAACCGCTACATCGCCGCCAAGCTAGAACGCCCGGAAGGCAATATCACCGTCGCGATCTACGTGAGCGAATACTCGATGGGTCTGACCGGCGGCTTGAAGCCGATCAAGGGCCAGCCCGTGATCCAGGTGGACATCATCGAAGACAAACCCATGGACGAGCGCATGGTCGTGGTTAGCGCCGAGAAGATGGCCACTAGCATCGAAACCACGGGCCGCATCGCCCTCTACGGCATCACCTTTGACTTCAACAAGGCCGACATCAAAGCCGAGTCCACCCCCACGCTGGAGCAGATGGCCAAGCTGCTGCGCACCATCCCGACCATGAAGTTGCTGGTCGTCGGTCACACGGACAACGTCGGCGGCTTCGACTACAACATGAACCTCAGTGGCAAGCGTGCCTTCGCCGTGGTGGACGAGCTGAGTGGCCGCTACGGCATTGATGCCCGCCGCCTGACGCCGATGGGTGCCAGCTTCATGGCTCCCGTCGCTAGCAACCGCACCGAAGACGGCCGCGCCAAGAACCGCCGCGTGGAGTTGGTGGAGCAGTAATCGATCACGAATCACGAACGAGCGGCGAAGCCACGCGAGTGGCTTCGCTTTTTTGTGTTGGGGCAGCCGAGCGATGCCGTCACCGGTGCGCAGAAGACCACCGACCTCGTCCGCAGTCGCGGCGAAGGCGGCACTGTCAGCGACCTGGAGCTGCCTGACACCGAACGTACCAGCCTCTCACTGGAACGCCAAGTCGCCCAAGTCAAAGCCCAGCGCCTGATCAAGGCCCTCGGCGGAGCGTGGTAAGCAACCGGTCCGACCAATCATTCGACCGATGGAGACCAACCACCGGCAGTCGTCTTGAAGACAGGAGCGACGGCATCTTGCCGTCGAATTCTTTTATGTGACGGCAAGATGCCGTCACTCCTTGGGTGGCCAGCCCTCCGGGATTTCAAGCCTCCGGCTTGAAGAGCTTGGGGAAGGCGCCCCAAGCGCTGATACCACCCCTCATCACCCACCTCCATCGTCCAATGTTTCTGCCTCACGGTGTGATCGCTGACCTTCGGGGTGCAACTCTCCTGCGGCGAGGTGCGTGGCTGGACCGGCGAGGTCGGATCTTCCTGCCGACAGGTCCATCGTTTGACCTCCGAGGTCCGATTTTCCACCTTTTAGCTCCGATTTCCGACCTCCGAGGTCCGTTTTTTGACCTCCGAGGTCGGATTTAGCGCCATTTTGGCACTTAGACCCCCTCTTAAGCGGTAATCGGGTTGGTCGGTGCACTGCTGCGTCCACCGCGTGGGAAGAAGCGCTTCAGGTTGTCATTCATGGAGTTCGCACCGGGCACATTGCGCTTGGCCGCCTGTTTCACGTTGTTGTAGGTGCTCAGATACCCCAGGTAAGTGTCCACGCCCGTGGCCGTCATGGTGTCATCCACGCCTTCCGTCAGAGGGTTCAGCTCTGCATAGATGTCGCGCAGGTCGCTGCGCAGCGTCCGGTCCTTGGCCAGCTCCGCGGTATCGACGAAGCTGGGCACCAGCTCTGGGTGCGCGGCCATCTCAGCGGCGAAGGCGGCGTCCATGCCGTCGCGGAAGGTGCTCATCTTCGGCAGGCTGCTTTTCTCTTCGACGGTCAGGTTGATGAGGAAGGGCAGCAGGGCTTTGATTTCGTTGATCTTGGTGAGGATCGCTGCCTTGTCGGCAGCACTGAGGGTGGCGCTAATCAGGTTGTCCATAGTGCGGTGGGTAGGTTGAGGTTCAGGAACCATGCCGTCCCAGGTCAGCCCCGGTGAATCCCACCGGAGATTTGGCGTGTCCCATGTTAACGGAGTTCCCATCACTGGGGTATTACCCAAACTGCGGATCTTTGTGACAAACTTTCGGAAGTTTTTTCGTGCTGGGCTCCTGGGCGAGCAGGGTTGGGGTGGGCGAAGACAGCACCCGCGGCTCGTGCCAGGAGCGCCGTCTGCGCCCCTAGCTAATGGGATCCAGGCGGCCACAGCCCGTAACCTTGCTTCCCTTTCCTGCCACTGCCTCTAAGCGGCCTTCTATTGAGTAGCAAAAAAAACGAGGTAATCTAATTATTGAGTTTACGAACATAAAAGAAAAATTAAGTTGACAGCGACATAAAGTTCGCCCGCTTATGTCTCCTCCCGATGTGCTTTCATCTGCGGTTTCAGCCACCTCGCCGACCGTGCCTCCTTATCGGTGGAGTCGCCCGCGATCCCCATATTTTTCCGTGCTCCAGCTCGGGCTTGGGGCCGCACTGCTACATGCCGCGCAGACATCTTGCAAAGCCCTATGGAGCGAAGGCCTCGGCGATTTCCTGCTCCCCGGTCTCAGCACCTCGCCGATCACCGGTGGGCGGGTGTTGGTGACGCACTAGCCAGCAGCATTTCAAAACGACTCCCGTCACCTCTCTCACCCTGCATTTTATGACACGTCATCCATCCTTGGGCCATCCTGCGATGAGCCGTCCTGCAACCTCGTTGCTCAAACGCCTCGCTTGCGCTTTAACACTGCTTTCAGCCTCAGCCCAGGCCGTCGTGGTGACAGCAACCTGGAACGCCGCCAGCGACACCCCGGTGACGGCCAGCAGCTACACCGCCACGGGCAATACGGTGAACTTTACGCTGAACTTTGCCCCGCAGACGCGCATGGACCTGATGGTGGTGAAGAACACGGGGCTGCCGTTTATCCAGGGCACCTTCAGCAACCTTGCGCAAGGGCAAGCCGTGGCGCTGAGCTTTGGTGGGACCACCTACAACTACGTGGCCAACTACTACGGGGGCAGCGGCAATGACTTGGTGCTGCAATCGGTGGATGTGGTGCTGGCGGCCTGGGGCGAAAATTACTCTGGCCAGTTGGGCAACGGCAACACGACAGGCTACAGTTCGGCGTCAGTGGCAGTGACCCGCACGGGAGTGTTGGCGGGCAAAACGGTGATCTCCGTCGCCGCTGGCGACCTTCACAACCTAGCCCTGTGCAGTGATGGCACGATTGCGGCTTGGGGAAGCAACGTCCGTGGCCAGTTGGGCAACGGCAACACGAAAGAAAGTTCGGTGCCTGTGGCGGTGACCCGCACGGGAGTGTTGGCGGGCAAGACGGTGACCTCCGTCGCCGGTGGAGGGTACCACAGCCTAGCGCTGTGCAGTGATGGCACGGTGGCGGTTTGGGGCGCCAACTACTTCGGCCAGTTGGGCAACGGCAACACGACAGACAGTTCGGTGCCTGTGGCGGTGACCCGCACGGGAGTGTTGGCGGGCAAAACGGTGATCTCCGTCGCCGCTGACCTCTATCACAGCCTAGCCCTGTGCAGTGATGGCACGGTGGCGGCTTGGGGCGAAAACTACTGGGGCCAGTTGGGCAACGGTAACAAGACAGACAGCTGGGTGCCTGTGGCGGTGACCCGCACGGGAGCGTTGGATAGCAAGACGGTGATCTCCGTCGCCGCTGGCGTCGTTTACAGCCTAGCGCTGTGCAGTGATGGCACGGTAGCGGCTTGGGGAAGCAACGGCTCTGGCCAGTTGGGCAACGGCAACACGACCAACAGTTCGGTGCCGGTAGCGGTGACCCGCACGGGAGTGTTGACGGGCAAGACGGTGATCGCCGTCGCCGCTGGTGTATTGCACAGCCTAGCCCTGTGCAGTGATGGCACGATTGCGGCCTGGGGCGAAAATTACTCTGGCCAGTTGGGCAACGGCAACACGACAGACAGTTCGGTGCCTGTGGCGGTGACCCGCACGGGAGCGTTGGCGGGCAAAACGGTGATCTCCGTCGCCGCTGGAGGCAATCACAGCCTAGCCCTGTGCAGTGACGGCACGGTGGCGGCTTGGGGGGACAACGACTTAGGCCAGTTGGGCAACGGCAACACGACAGACAGTTGGGTGCCTGTGGTGTCCTCTCGCTTGGCAACCCGAGCAATCGGCGGAGTTTCGCACAGCATTAGCCTTGGCAGCTTCGCACCCATCGTCACTACCATGGTGGCTACCCAGGTCGCCTCTGGCAGCGCCACCTTGAATGGCACGGTTAATGCCAATGGCTCCAGCAGCGCGGTGTCTTTCGACTACGGCTTGACCACCAGCTATGGCAGCACGGTCGCAGGCACCCCGTCACCGGTCACGGGCAGCACCACCACTGCCGTTAGCGCAGTGCTACCGGGGTTGACGCCCGGCACGATCTACCACTTCCGAGTGAACGCGGTGAGCAGCACCGGAGCCAGTGTTGGCAGCGACTTGATCTTCACCACGCCGAGCAACAACGCCAACCTCGCGGGCCTGGCACTTAGCACTGGCACGCTCACTCCCGCCTTTGCCAGCGGCACCATCGGCTACGCGGCCAGCGTGCCGGATACGACCACCAGCCTCACGCTCACGCCCACCACGGCGGACAGCGGGGCCACGGTGAAGGTAAATGGAACGACGGTGGCTTCGGGCAGCGCCAGCGGCGAGATCGCCCTTGGGGTGGGCAGCAATACCCTGACCACCGTCGTCACGGCAAGTAATGGCACCACGACGAAGACCTACACGGTCACGGTCACGCGCTTGCCGACTCCTGAAATCGCGGTGGAACAGCCTGCGGGGACGACTCTTGTGACTGGCGCGGCCAGCATTGGCTACGGCACGGTGGTGACCGGTAGCTCGGCGGTGAAGGTCTTCACGATCAAGAACACTGGCACTGCCAACCTGCTGCTGAGCGGCACGCCCAAGGTGGCGGTCAGCGGCGCGGATGCGTCGATGTTCACTGTGACGGTGCAGCCCACCTCGCCGGTGACTAGTCCTGCTGGCACGACGACGTTCAGCGTGCGCTTTGCACCTTCCAGCGGTGGTGACAAGACGGCCATGCTTACGCTTGTTAGCAATGACCTCGATGAGGGCACGTTTACCATCGGGCTCACCGGCAGCGGGCAGGCACCGCCGGAGATCGCCGTGGAGCAGCCGGCGGGAACCAACGTCATTGACGGCAACAACAGCGTCGATTTTGGCATTGTCAGTGTGGGTTTGAGCGGCACCGCTAAGACCTACACGATCCGGAACACGGGCGGGGGAGATCTGGCGTTGACGGGTCTGACCAAGCTCAACGGCAATACGGGGGATTTCATCGTGGATACCAGCGGCATGGACACGACGCTGACACCGGGCGGCAGCACCACCTTCACGGTCAATTTCTCACCCAGCGCCCTCGGCTTGCGTGGCACGACGCTCCAGATCGGCAGCAACGATGGGGACGAGAACCCCTTCGACATCGCGCTCAAGGGCACAGGCACGGCTCCCGACATCGCAATCACGGGCAACAAGGCGGCTATCGCGGCTGGGGATTCAACGCCGAGTGCGGCGGATCACACGGATTTCGGCAGCGCGCTGATCGCGGGTGGCACGGTCATCCGCACCTTCAACGTCGCGAATACTGGCACGATGGCGCTGAACCTGACGGGCACGCCGAAGGTGGCCATCACGGGCAGTGAAGCGGCGGAGTTCACGGTATCGGCCGATGCTGCAGCCGCAGTGGCGGTGGGTGGTAAGACGACCTTTGCGGTGACCTTTGCGCCGCAAGCGCTAGGCCTACGCACGGCGATGGTGACCATTGCCAACGACGACCCCGACGAGGCTCCCTACACCTTTGCGATTTCTGGGGTGGGCAAGGAACCTGCCTTGAGCATTGCTGGCGTGGCGGGCAGCTACAATGGACTGGTCACGGCGTCGGCTCTGCTGCCAGCGCCTGATGGCACGGTGGCGAGCGTGAGCACGGAGGGCTTCTTCACGGCTGCCGTGCAGAGCACGGGTGCCTTCACGGGCAAGCTGACGCTCGACGGCCAAGTGCTTAATGTGGTTGGAACGTTTGACCGCACGGGCGTGGCACGCTTTGGGCCAACGCTGGCCACGACGATGACGGTGGCGCGCACCGGCAAGGCATCGCTGTTGGTGGCCTTGAATTTGGACCTGACGCCACCGCCAGAAGGGACTGGTAAGCTCAAGGGCACGGTGACCCAGCGTAATCGCGCGGTGATCACGGCGGTGTCTACCGTGGAGGCCGACTTGGCTCACTACAACGGCACCACTGTGCTGGTGGCGGACGATTACCTCACGGTCAAAGGCACGATCAAAACGGACGGCATCTACACGGCCGTCATCGCGCACCGTGAACCCTATGACGTTAACGATTCTGACCACACGCAAGTCGAGGGCTTTGGCTTTGACGACTACCCTCAGGGCGACGGCATCGGCACGGCCAAGATCAGCAAGGCTGGGATCGTGACCTTTGCGGGAACGCTGGCCGATGGCACGGCGTTCACGGCTTCCATGCCCTTGTCGCAGCAGGACCGCAGCGGGCTGTTTGTGCCGCTCTACAAGATGGGCGGCTTTATAAGCGGCTGGCTGCAATTGGACAGCGAGAGTCCGGAAAGCGACTTCAGGATTGATGGGCTGTCCTGGTGCCGCCCCTACCAAGACGTGCAGCACTATCCCTTTGGCTGGCCTGAGATCATCAAGGCGGATGTGAGTGGTGCTCTGTATACCGTCGTGGCGGGCACCAGTGCCCTGCCAAACCTAGAAGCCACGGTGAGCCCTACCATTGCCAATGCGCTTCTTGAGTGGGGCGATCCGGTCACCGTGGGTGACATCAACGATCCGGTCACCGTGGGTGACATCAAACAAGTGAATCTCAGCCCCGCTGATGTGGTGAGCAAGGTTCCCTCCACGGACAGCAGTTTTGCCCTGTCGGTCACTCGTGCATCCGGGCTGCTGAGCGGCAGTTTCCTCGTCGCAGACGGCACCAGGCCAGCATTCCAAGGCGTGATCTACCAGAAGGGGACGCTTGCCGGTGGTCATGGCTTCATGCTGAGCACCACGCCTGCGATTAAGGACTATACGGGGCAAAGCCAAGTCATGAGCCTGAGCCTGTGGGCAGACAGTGGAATGCCCTTCGAAGGCAGTCTGAGCATCGCGGCCAGCTTCACGGAAAGTTATCGTGAAACGTTGGAGACGGGAAGGGATGAGTTTGGCGAGCCCTTTGCCAACGAACTCTTCAGTGGTGCGACCTCCTTGACCGCCGTGGGCACGCTGCCGCCTGGCATCACGCTGGGGGCTTTTGCTGAGGCAACCGGGGTCGGTATCGAATTCGGTGGGTTTAAGCATTCGGGCACGCTCGGTGCGGCTGGTTCGCTGTCTCTCGCTGGGCGCAAGGCGGTGTTCTCCCTGGGGATGCTAGACCCCAACGACATCGATGGTATCCGTTGGATCAGCACCGGAACCATCACCTACACGTGGACTGCCACGACCGTCACGGTCACTGCCACCGGCACGCTGGTCGACGAATTGGGCGGGCTGGCCACGGTGGCGGCCTCTACCCACGCCGAGGATACCGAACCGGGTCCTGTGGCCAAAACGGTGGATGCGACGATCAGCTTTGGCGGTGCTACCGGCACCCGCACCGTTCAGGTCACGGGCACCTCATCGCCTACGACTCGCACCTTCAATGAGGTGGACTACGGTCTCGCTAGCGTGTCGATCAGCGGCAGCACCGACAATGCAAAGCCGCTCTGTGCCATCACTGCGCCTGCCAGCGGTGCGAGGATCCTCGAAACCGATGAGCCCATCGACGCCACGGGAACGGTCTCCGACGGTTTGTGGCTGACGAGTGAGTGTGTGCGAGTGCGTCTCAACGAAGGGGAATGGGGACCTGCAGTCGTTGAATTCAAACAGGTTGGCCTGGATGAGTTTGGTGAGCCCGTCCTTTCAACCAAAGTTGCGACCTGGAGCGTGCCGTTGCCATTGGTCGCCGGGCCAAACGTGCTGGAGGTGGTGGCAACTGATGGTGCCGGGAACGAGTCGCTGGTGGCGAAGAGCAGCATTAACTATGTGGTTGCCAGCCCCTTGGAGATCACCCCAGATGGCCAGGGCACCCTCTCCACAGGATTCACCGGCACCACCTCACGCGAACTGGGTGTCACCTACACAGTGACGGCCACGCCCAAGACAGGTTTCGTCTTTGACCACTGGGTGGTGGGCGGTGGTGTGACCTTGCCTAGCATGGGCGTGAGCGATGCCGACTTGGAGAAGCCCACGTTGAAGTTCATCTTTGTCAAAGACTTGGTGCTCAGCGCGAACTTCATTGCCAACCCGTTCATTGCGGTGGCGGGCAGTTACAATGGATTGGTCAAAGCCTCTGAGACGCTGCCTGCTCCCTCAGGCACGGTGCCGAGTGTCAGCAGCGAGGGGGTCATCACCGTCACCCTGCTGCCCGCGGGCACCTTCACCGGTAAGCTGACGCTCGACGGCCTTGTGCTACCAGTGGCCGGTGCGTTCGATACGGCGGGCGCAGCTCGCTTCGGTGCCAATCGTGCCAAGAGTTTGATCGTCCCGCGCACTGGCAAATCGTCGCTGGTGGTGGCACTCAATCTTGATCTTGACCCGCTGTCAGTCGGCACCGGTAAGCTCAGCGGGACGGTCACTCAGAACCTCCGATCTGCGATCACAGCGGTGTCTGCGATCAATGCCGACCGGGCCCATTTCAACGGCACCACGGTGGTTGTTCCCGATGACTACCTCACCGTCACGGGCACGGCTCGAAGCGATGGCCTCTTTACCGCCTTCATCAGTCCGCAGGCCTCTGCCTCCCAGCCCGAGGGACTGACCACCGCCGACTATCCCCAAGGGGAAGGCATCGCGATGCTCAAGGTCAGCAAGGCTGGCCTCGTGACGCTCGCTGGCACGCTGGCTGATGGCACTGCCCTAACCGCCTCCGTGCCCCTCTCGAAGGCCTTGACCTGTCCATTGTTCGCCCCGCTCTATAGCAATGGCGGGTTTATCAGAGGTCAGCTTGTGTTGGATCATGAAACCTCAGCTGCTGACCTGAGTGCCTCCGACATGCTGTGGTCCCGGCCGTTCTTGGACAACCAGCACTACCCATATGGCTGGTCCGAAGGGCTGAAGGTCGATCTGCTCGGCGCTAGGTATCGTGCGATCACGGGCCAAAGTGTTCTGCCAGGCCTCCCCGCCAGTGACGCGGACGGCAACGCGGACCTCTCGTTCAGCGACGGCCTGCTTACAGGCCCCGTGACCAAGCAAGTGAGCATCACCACGACCGATGTCGTGACAAAAATCCCCGCCACCGATGCGACCTTCACGTTGACGATCAATCGACTCACCGGGATGTTGACCGGCACCTTCACCGCCACCAGCGGCACCAAGCCCAGCTTCCAAGGCATCATCTATCAAAAAGGTGATCCAGATCAGCCAAAAGGGCACGGCTTCTTCCTCACGCCCATGCCAGCCATCAAGGACTACACCGGCCGCAGTGGCAGGGTGAGTCTCCAGGTCCAGTGAGCTGTTACCAACCCAAAACCATCAGTTCTGGTGCCACAAGAAGCATTCCACAATCGGACCTGCCAGCCACCATCCTCAGTATTCGACATGCTTTGCTCGTCGGTCGCGTCACCGCTGATCCTGTGGAACTGTTGAAACACGAGCACAGGGTCATTCTGTTTGTCGGGACTCCGTCTCTGCGCTCGGTGCCATTTTCCACTAGCGCAACGCAGATGGGGTTGGCTATGCTGAGGCCGCATGAATCGCCGCTCCTTCCTCTCCACCACTGTTTCGTCCAGCCTGCTTGCGGGTGCGCCTTATGTTATCGGGCAGAGCACGGATCGCGTGTATCGCGCGGCCTTGATCGGTAGTGGCTGGTGGGGGATGAACTTGCTGACGGAGGGCTTGGCTTCGAAGCGACTGAAGTGCGTGGCCTTGGCAGACGTGGATCAGAACGCGCGAGAGTCCAGTGCGGATGAATTGGAAGGCCTGACCGGCACCAAGCCGAAAGTCTATAACGACTACCGCGAGCTACTGGCGAAGGAGAAGCCAGATGTGGTCATCATCGCCACGCCTGATCACTGGCATGCGCTGACGACCATCGCGGCGGTCAAGGCTGGGGCTCATGTGCTGGTGGAGAAGCCGACCGGACACACGATCAATGAAAGCCGTGCCATGCTGAAGGCAGCGCGTGAATCGGGCAAGGTGGTGCAGGTGGGCCTGCATCGTCGTCTGGGGCCGCACCACGTGGAAGCGCATCAGTTTCTGAAGTCGGGCAAGGTGGGCGACATAGGCTCCGTGCGCTGTTTCGTCACCAGTGGTGGCGGCAAGAAAGAAGCGCCTTCCAAGAACAGTGAGCCGCCTCCGGGCTTGGACTGGGACATGTGGTGTGGGCCTGCGCCGCTGCGTCCGTTCACCAGCAAGCTGCACCCCGGTGCGTGGCGGAGTTGGCTGGACTTTGGCAATGGCCAGCTCGGCGACTGGGGCGTGCACTGGCTGGACCAGGTGCTGTGCTGGACCGAGGAGAAGGGGCCAAAGAAGGTCTTCTCCACAGGCGGTCGCCCCATTCTCGGCGCGCCGATATTGAACGAGAAGGAGCAGACCTCCGATGCGCCAGATTCACAGGTGGCGGTGTTCGAGTTCGAAGGCTTCACGGCGACGTGGGAGCATCGCCGCTTCGCGGATAACAATGCGGAGAAGCACAAGATCGGTGCCTACTTCTACGGAACGAAGGGCACGCTGCACATTGGCTGGCGCGATGGCTGGACCTTCTATCCGTCCAATGCCAAGGAGCCGATCGTGCATGGCGACTCGCAGTTGCAGGAGCCGGATGGCCACAACCTGAAGGTGCTCTGGGACGACTTCCTGAAGGCCATCGACACGAACACGAGGCCGACCTGTGACATTGAAGTTGCGCATCGTTCCAGCGTGATGCCGCTGCTCGGCATGGCTTCCATGAAAGCGGGCCGCAGCCTTGCCTGGGACAGCGACAAGGAGCAGATCATTGGCGATGCTGAAGCGAACAAGCTGCTGTCGCGGCCGTATCGCGGGCCGTGGGAGTATCCTGAAGTGTGACGCGAAAAGTGGGAGGTCGAAAGTGTGGCTCTCACTTTCGACCGGTCACTTCCGGTTTCCCACTTGGCTCACTCCTTTGGCAAGAACGGACGCACCTTCTCGACCAGTAGCTTGTAGCCAGCAGCGCTGAAGTGCAGCTTGTCGGCAACCATCAGCTCGGGGCGTGGCTTGCCTTCGGCGTCGAGCGTCAGTGTCTTGCAGTCGATGTATTTAAGGTGTGGCTGCGTCTGGCAATGCGCGGCGATGAGGTCGTTGAGCTTATTGCCTTCCTCCACCTGGGCCCAGCGCTTGATCGTGGGGCTGAGGCCGAGGTAAACGATGTCGATGTCCGGCAGCTTGGTGCGCATCTTGGCGACGAAATCCTTGTAGTCCTTGAAGACTTGCTCCGCTTTCTTGCCCGCGTTGATGTCATTGCCACCAGCACGCAGGATGATCATGCGCGGCTCATAAGGGAAGATCATCCGCTCGGCGTAGTGCGTGGAGTCCACGATTTGGTTGCCACCGAAACCACGATTCAGGACCGTGGTGCCTTTGAAGTCTTCGGCCAGTGTTTTCCAACGCACGATGGTGGATGAGCCCACAAAGAGCACGGCACCCTTGGATGGCGGCGTCACAGCGTCTTTGGCCTCGAAGGCGGCGACGTCCTTCTCCCACTTCTTAAAATCGTGTGCCTTGGGTTTCAGTGCTGGGCTTTTCGTTTCCGCATGAAGGAACGGAGTCAAACCAAGGGCGAGTGTGAGGATCAAAGTGCCCATAATCGGCGAAGAACGTAACGATTCGTTCCTTAGCTAGCTAGCAGGAAATGCTTGTTCGCCGCGTCGATGCAGGCCACAGCAAGCTGCCCCATGTTTGCCTCCACACCTCAGATTGCCATGCGTGTCTCGCTCATCGCTGGCTTCGTCATGCTGGTGCTGAAAGTGGGGGCGTATGTGCTGACCGGATCGTCAGGCATTCTGGGTGATGCGGCGGAGTCCGTGGTGCACGTGGCCGTGGTCATGTTTGCCTCCTATAGCCTCAGCTTGGTCGGCAAGCCAGCGGATGATGACCATCGCTACGGGCATGGCAAAGTGGAGTTCTTTTCCGCAGGCGTGGAAGGCGGGCTGATCATCGTGGCCGCCGTCTTCATCATCTATCAATCTATCACGAACTGGGTGAATGGCGTGACTCTTGGGAACCTGGGCAATGGCGTCATTTTGATCGCGCTGACCATCATCATCAATGGTGGCCTAGGGACGTATCTCATCTGGCAGGGCAAGAAGTCCATGTCGCTGATCCTCGTGTCCAATGGGCACCATGTGCTCACCGATGCGTGGACCAGTTTGGGGGCTCTCATTGGGCTGGGGTTGATGACTTTGACAGGCTGGTCGGGCTGGGACCCTATCTGCGGTCTGCTGATGGCGGGCAACATTCTGGTCTCTGGCTATGGATTGGTGCAGCGCTCGGTGCAGGGCTTGATGGACGTGGCCGATCCGGCGTTGAATCGGTCGCTGGACGAAGCCTTGGCGCGTGAGACGGCGAAGCGCGACGTGAGCTTCCACGCGTTGCGGCATCGAGATGCAGGCAGCATTCATTGGGTGGATGTGCACTTCCTTTTCCGCGGCGACATCTCCCTCCGCGAGGCGCATCGACTGGCAACGGCCATTGAGCGCGATGTTTGCACCAGCTTGGACAAGCAAGTCGTCATCACCAGTCACCTGGAGTGCGAAGACGATCACGATGAGCTGCACCCAGATGATTCTTTGAAGGCATGATGAACGCAGAAAAACTAAACGCGGCGGAGCTGTCCTGGCGCATCCAGTGCGTGGATGAAACAACGTCCACCAGCGACCTGATTCGCGAGGCAGGGATGAAGGGCGAGCCATCTGGCTTGGTCATCTTTGCCGAGTCACAAACGGCGGGTCGTGGGCAGCGCAGCAATGCCTGGATCACGCCGACGGGGAAGGACCTGATGTTCTCGGTCTTGCTGCGCCCTGAGCAGCCGATGGTGCAGTGGCCACGATTGACGACGCTGGCGGCGCTGGCCATGTGCAAGGGCATCGAGGATTTCCTCCCTCTGATTCCGAAGATCAAGTGGCCGAACGATATCTACCTCGGCCCACGCAAAGTGTGTGGCCACCTGGCCGAGACTTACACGGCTCCCGATGGTGCGTTCCTCGTGCTCGGCATTGGCATGAACGTCAACACCGTGCAGTTCCCCGAGGATTTGCGCGGCGTCGCAACCAGTCTGCTTCAAGAACTGCCTGCCACGATTCGCGAGGTGAATCGCGACTTGCTGGCTGCGACGCTGCTGCGTGAACTGAGCGCTGCGCTGTCATTGTGGGACGATGACTTCCATGAAGCCATCGCTGCTGTGCGTAGGCGTAGCCTGCTCATGGGACGAGGTATTCGTGCACTGGTCAATGGCAGCGAAGTGCATGGGCGCGTGCTGGATCTGAACCACGAAGGCCACCTTGTGATCGAGCAAGCGGATGGCTCTTCCTTGGTGCTGACTAGCGCGGCCGAAGTGCGAGTGCAGTAGCTCAGCGCATGTCGCGCAGCGCTGGGAACTGTGCACGCCAATCAGTGACCACCTGGGGCAGTAAATCGGCGACTAGCACGCCCTCGCGGTCGGCGGCATCCGCGATGATGTTTCCATGCGGGTCGACGACCAATGTGCGACCGGGATACGTGAACTCAGGATCGCTGCCACAGCGGTTCACACCGACGACCCAGGCGAGGTTCTCAATGGCGCGCGCCTGCAACAGGGTAACCCAGTGCTGAGCACGCTTGATCGGCCAACTGGCGATGTAAACGAGCACCTCGGCACCTTGCCGAATGGCGTCGCGCGCCAGTTCAGGGAAGCGCAGATCATAACACACCA